>Ga0136631_10000016_pt1 | contig 44713 bp, 33 predicted proteins | sample AntDrymUQ6012206_2_FD_104655 | JGI IMG/M metagenome (GOLD analysis project Ga0136631, IMG submission 104655) | Polar desert sand microbial communities from Dry Valleys, Antarctica - metaG UQ601 (22.06) | ecosystem: Environmental > Terrestrial > Soil > Desert | place: Antarctica: Dry Valley... | reverse complement strand
TAGCGACCAGCCCCCACATCCGTCGCCCAAACCAAGCCCGGCCCCGGCCGGGCTTCCTCATGCCGCTACATGCTCACGCTCGATGACGCGAACATGCTCAAACTACGTGACGCCTTACAGCTTGGGTGCAGCGCTCCTCGGCAGTCTCATAGTCCCCCCGCCCCTGGGCGAGCATGCCGAGCTGGTGATAGCCGGTCGCGAGGCCGGCCTGGTTGCCGAGCCGCTCCTTGATCTGCAGGGATTGGGTGTAGCGCTCCTCGGCAGTCTCATAGTCCCCCCGCAGCTGAGCGAGGATGCCGAGCTGGTGGATGTGCGCGGCGGCCTGAGCGGAGCCACCCGTGACCCATTGGAGGGTCTCGCGGCACAGCTCGGTCGCTCGGCCGTACTGGCCCCAGGTCTGAAGCTTGAGGATGACGCGTTCTGACAGCCCGAGCGCGGCGTCGTGCTCGCCGGCGGCGTGGTGGTGGTGGCGCGCCTCGATGAGCTGCTCGACGTCGTCGCTCTCGCTCTGGGGGATGCGTCGCACGCGCCAGCGCCAGTGACGCGCCGCGCGGTGGTGTGCCTCGGCGACCGGGCCGGGCGCGAGTTGCTCGATGGCGTGCGCGGTCCAGCGGTGCACGAGATGCAGGAGGGTGTCGTCGGCTCGGGCCACGGGTGTGATCAGGCCGGCTGCGCCGGCCGCGGCGAGCGCCTGCGCAAAGCCTTCGGGCGCCGTGACCGGCGGCTTGCGCTCGGCCTCCATGTCGGTGTCGTAGGCGGCCACGTCGTCGTCGCTGAGTCCAAGGTCCGCGAGCGAGATCTGGTCTTGCGAGCCGGATCTCTGCAGCGCGTCCTCGACCGCGGCATGCACCCGCGCGATGCGCGCTTGGCGCTCGGGGTCGGGGGGTGTCTCGGTCTCCTCGGCGAGCTGCCAGACGAGCGCGGTCTCGTCGACGGGCACCCGGTACACCGACGCGCCGATGACGAGCTCGCGTGCCAGCGGAGTGCGCGCGATCGCGTCCAGGAGGTCGCCGAGCACGACGTCGTCGACGGCGAGCGTGACCGCTTCGGCGAGCCTGCCGTCCAGGTCGCGGTCGGCGGTGGCCATCCACGCCCTGGGGTCTGCGATCCCGCGCGCGCTGAGGCGCTGTTCCATGCGCTCGGCGACGTCGTCGAAGCGCGCGTGCCCACCGCGTAGGAGCGCGTCGAGGTACTCCAGCGTGCGCGGGTGGCCGCCGACGTCGCGGTACGCGCGCCGACGATCCTCGTCGGAGAGGTCGTCCAGGCCGGGGAGCTGCCAGACGAGCTTGGCGGTCTCGGCCGCCGACAGCAGGCCGAGGTGCAGGCCGGTGAGGCGCCGGTGCGCTCCGCCGGACAGCTCGAAGGGGTGGCGCGACGTGATCAGCAGCTTGGACTGGCCGGGACGGCGCGCCCAGCGTGCCAGCAGGTCGCCCAGCTCCGGGTCGCGCACGCTCCACGTCGCGCCATCGACGCTGAGGTTGTCCTCGAAGTTGTCCAGCAGCACGACCGCCGGGACCGCGGGCAGGATGATCTCCGCCAGCGCGCGCCAGCGGTCGGCCCACTCGACCTCGTTGCGGCGCAGCAGCTGCGCGGCGGCCCGCAGCCGCTCGGTCTCCCGGTCGGGCGACAGCAGCGTCGTCAGGCGCGCGCCGACCTCGTCGAGCACCCCGTCGACCGACAGCGCGCCGCGCAACGAGATCACCGCTCCGAGCTCTGAGCCTACGGCCGCGACGACCTCGGCGGCCAGCGTGCTCTTGCCGACGCCGCCGATCGCGTGGACGACCAGGCCCGCCGTCGTGCCGACCAGGGCGCGCCGCGCCACGCGCAGCTCCTGGCGGCGCCCGACGAACTCACCGACCTTGCGCACCACGATGCCCTCCGCCAGCACCGGTGCGGTGACCGACGCGACCGGCCCGGGCGGCTCGTCGCGATGAAACAACGGCAGGCGCAGCCCTCGCACCCACAACGCCGGGGTCGCCCACTCGGCCCGCGGCCGCCGGGGAGCGTCGGCGGGCAGCTTCTGGCGCGCCAGCTCGACGTCGCGGCGCGCGGCGCTCAGCGCGGCCAGCGGATCGGTCACATCGGCGGTCGCCAGATGCGCGTACAGCTTCTCGGCAAGGCCGGTCGCGTAGACGTCGCTGACGGGCGCCTGCATCGCCAGCACGACGGGCACCCCGGCATGAAGCAGCTGCTGCGCCACGCCGCCCAGCGCGGCCTCGCCCGCCTGCTCGGCGGCGTCGTGATCGCCCTCGCGGTCGTGGCGCACGCCAAGGCCGGTCGAGCAGCCCGACAGCACGACCATCGGCAGGTCGACCCCCGCGGGCAGCGCCTCCTCGAGCAGGCGGCGCGCCGTGACCGCGTCCTCGCCGCCGTCGGCCGTCTCCAGGATCAGCTCGCCCGGCCGCGCGTGGCAGGACAGATGCAGGACGTGAAACCCCTCCGGCTCGGCCTCCAGCGCCGAGCGGATGGCGGCCAGGCTGCCCTCCGCGAGCACCCGGATGTGCGCATCGTCGCGCCGCCTGGCCGGATCGACGGCCGCGACGATCCGCGCCAGCTCGGCCTCGTAGTTGAGCAGCTCGCCCGCCTCGTGCTGTGCCTCGGGGCTTGCGATCGCGACGAGGATGCGCAGCGGACCGCGCACCTTGTACGCCGCGACCGCGCCGAGGCCGGCGACCTCGCGAAACAGCGCGACGTTGCGATGCAACGCCAGCGGCGTGCCACCCGCGACCGCCACGGTCCCGTCGACGCCGGGGAGCTGCAGCGTCTCCCACGGAAGCTCCCCGAGCCCGGGCGTCTGCAAGCCCAGCTCGAGCACCTCGTTGACCCCCACGGCGTCCGCTACGCGCCCGGCGAGCGCGGCGCCGACCTCCCCGCCGAGCACGTCGCGGGTCAGCCGCCGCCCGGCGTCGGCCAGCGCCTCGTCCAACCCACCGCCTGTCAGGTGGCTCTCGCCAGGCAGCGGCCCGCGAAGCCGCAGGCGCAGCAACTCGTCGGCGGCCGCGAGCGTCGCCCGCTGCAATCCCAAGCGCTGCGCAGCGAGCTCCGTGGCGCCGTCCCGCAGGCTCACCCGGTCGCTCGTGACCACGAGCGACAGCCGCATCGCTCCCGCGGGACGCACCATCGTCTCGCCGCTCTCGCCGGCCGGCCATACCGGCGCGCCGCCACGCTCGGGCCGATCGACCGCCGCGCGCCCGTTCAAGGCGCGCTGCAGGCGCTCCAGCGCGGCCTCGTACCCCGGGCCCGTCGTCGCCGCACGGAAATCGACCCACTGGTGGTTGGCCATGAACGGCGGCAGCTCAGCGTCCCGGTACAGCACCGGGATCAGTCGCCGCCCGGGATCCTCGACGGCCTGGCGCAGCAGCGCCTCGTACTCCTGGCGCACCCACGGCCGCGACAGCGCGTGCGGGCTGACGACCAGCACGCCGCTCACCGAGCCGCGGATCCCGTCCTCGAGGCGGCCCGTCACGCGATCGCCGCCGACGAGCTCCCACTGATCCAGGAACACGTCGAAGCCGGCGCGATGCAGGTTCGCGGCCAGCACCCCCACCCACGCGGCATCCTCATGCCCGTAGGACACGAAGACATCCCAGCGCTCTCCCGACATACCAGCACGCTATACCGCGCGATCACGCTCGCTGTGTGCTATCGAGCACGTCGTGGCGAACACGTCACGGCGAGCAGCCAAGGGCAAACGAGGCGTTGCCGGACAGTGGGTGGCTGTTGCACAAGCGCTCGCCGGACGGCATCGATGAGGCGGCGAAGGCTGGCTGCCTCCGCGGCGTGGAGGGTGGCTGGGGCTGCGCGGGGCGCCGCTCGCAGGCGCCAGGCGGCCGCAGAGTCCTGGATCACCCATGCGGGCGTTGGTCGAGCGACGGCAAGCGCTGGCCAAACCTGATCTTCGAGCCCGCAGCGATCAGGGCGAGGGTGGGTGCGTGGTGTTTCGATCTCATGTCGACGGGGACAACGCTCAGCGTCCAGTTGAATTTTCGGAGGATATATGGACAATTGTCTTCTCGCGATCTATGGGATTGACTCGGTCGGACCGGCCGTGGGCGCGCCCAGAAAGGGGTTCCGCTGAGCCCGACCTTGAAGGTGTTGGACCCGGCCGCGATTAATGACGATCAGGTAATGGCGCACGTCAAGGCTGGATCGGTCACCGCGTTCGGTCTGCTCTATGACCGCTACTGCGATCGGGCATATCGAATCGCGCGGTCGGTGTGTCGTGACGACGGTCGCGCCGAGGAGGCCGTCCAGGAGGCGTTCGTCTCGATCTGGAAGACCCGCACGACCTACGAGCCGCGGATCGGCAAGGTCGCGCCGTGGGTGCTGACGGTGGTGCGTTACCGAGCGATCGACGTCGCACGCAGCAACGGGCTGCACGCTGCCCAGAGAGCAAGCGAGGATATCCTCCACACCGTCCGCGCGCCCGACAGCGTCGCCGACGAGGTGGTGACGGGTATCCAGGCGCGCGATCTGCTGAGCCTGCTCGCCCGGCTCCCCGACTCTCAGCGAGAAGTGATCACGCTAGCGTTCTACGGCCAACTGACGCACAGCGAGATTGCTGCGCACCTCGGCCTTCCAGCCGGCACCGTCAAGGGCCGAATACGCCTGGGACTGCAACGACTGCGAGGCGACATCCAACGCGTCGCCCCCTAGCGAGACAGAGAGCCTCGCGCACGCGCGGGATCTCAGCCAACAAGGATCGTCGAGGCCGGGCACTCAGCGTCGTCTGGCGACCATGATCGGAGTGAGCGTGCCGGAGTCCTCGTTGGTGACCCAGAGGCCGCCTTCGCCGAGGGCGATCGCCGACGGCCGTTTCCCGACGCTCAGAGGTGGGCTGGTGACCTTTCGGGTTGCGGGGTCCACGCGGGTCACGCCGCCACGGCTGCCGGATTCGAGCGGGAGTGCGCCGCCGCTGTCGGTCACCCAGACGCCCTCCCCGGCGACCAGGTCCAGTGGAACGGCGCCCGGCACGCGTATGGGAGCGCCCACGACCTTGTGGGCCTTCGGGTCGATGTGCACGAGCTGCGTGCGGTCGGCGGCGGGGTCGCCCGCGCGGGCGACCCATACGCTCCCTTCACCGACCGTCAGTGCCAGCACCTGCCGGGCGCCGACGGCGATCGGTGCGTCGGCGCGTCCGCGGAGCGGGTCGATGCGGCTGACGCTTCCACCGTCGGCGTTGGCGACCCAGACCGCGCCGAGGCCGACGGCGATGTCGGCCGGGCCGCGGCCGACGCGGATCGGCCGGTCGATGCGGCGTGTGCGCGGGTCTATGCGGGTGACGGTCCCGGCGAGCCGGCTGGAGACCCACACGCCGCCGCCGACCGCCAGCCCGTTGGCGCCGGGGACCGTGGCGGCCGGCCCGTCCGGCCGGACGCTGCGTGGATCGTAGGCACGCACGGTCCCGTCTCCAGCGGCGACCCACACGGCGCCGGCCCCCACGGCAACGGCGAACGGGCCGCCGGATACGTGTCGCGGTTCGCCGACGACCGCCCGTGTGTGCGGGTCGACCTTGGTGAGCGTCTGCCGTGCGGCGTCGATGACCCAGATCGCGCCGGCCCCGACCGCCACCGCGACCGGATTGACGCCGACGTCGATCGGTGAGCCAACGCTCGCGGGCGCGAGTCGCGAGTGCGACGGTTCGTCGGGGGAGCGCCCGCCGGAGAGCACGACGACGAGGACGATCGCGGCAAGGGCGATCGTCGCGAGCGCGCTCAAGAGCCTGAAGCGAACGGCCATCTCCACGACGTTGCGCGATGTGCTGGTCGACCAGATCACTTGAGGAGTTGCGAGATAGGCGCTCCCGGCCGTCCTGGGTGTATGCGCGCCAGCTTCGCCGTCCACGCGCGCCAGCTTCGCCGTTCACGCGTCCACAGCAACAGCGTCTGCGCAAGACTGACCTTAATCCAGCCGTTATGCCGGAATTTGGTTCACAACGTGGGACCAAACACACGTCAGCAGAGGAGATCCCGTGAAGAAGCTGTCCATGGCCGCAGCACTGGGAGCCGCCGTCCTCGCGGCGTTGATCGCTGTGTCGCTGAGCTCGGGTTCGAGCCATCGCGAGGCGCCGAACATCATGCTCGATCCGTCTGCGGACAACACCGACACGTACGCGTTCACAGCCAACGACGCACAGGACAAGCTGACGGTTATCGCCAACTGGGTGCCGGGCGGCAACCCGGCCAACGGGCCCAACTTCTTTCGCTTCGACGACCGAGCGCGCTACTACATCAACATCGACAACACGGGCGATGGCAAGGCCGACGTCCGCTACCGCTTCGTGTTCAAGACGAAGGTGAGCGACAGCTCCTACCGCCATTCCCTCGTGGGTGCCCAGTCCTTCGAGGATCCCCGCTTCCTGCAGCCTCAGCGCTACTCGATCGTGCGCGAGGACTACACCAACGGCAAGGCGACGGGCGAACGGACGATCGCCACCGATCTACCGGTCGCGCCGAGCAACAGCGGGCCGAAGTCATTTCCCAAGTACAGCAAGGTCGCCGCCGAGGCGATCCGGGTCATCGGCAACGCCAAGTACTTCGCCGGTCAGCGCGACGACGCGTTCTACATCGACCTGGGCGCCGCGTTTGACAACATCAACCTCCGCCTCCTGACCGGTAGCACCGGCGCCGGCACCGACACGCAGGCGGACACGTCGATCCAGACGATCACGATGCAGGTGCCCGAGTCCGACGTCACCCGCGACCACGAGCAGGTATCCGGACCCGACGCCGACAACGCCACCGTCGGCGTGTGGGCATCGACGGAGCGACGCAAGCTGCAGGTCACCAACGCCCGCTTTGACAGCAACAGCGGATCGCGTGGCGGCTGGGTGCAGGTCTCGCGCCTGGGCCCCCCGCTCGTCAACGAGCTGTTCGTCCCGACCGGACTGAAGGACGCCTACAACAAGACCCGCCCGGACACCGACGACGCGCGCATCAAGAAGTTCCTGCTGACGCCGGAGTTCGCGCGCCAGATCAGCGCCCTGCCCGCCGAGCTGCTCACCAACGAGCTCGGCGTGCCGATCAAGCTGCCGATCAAGCTCGGCGTGCCCGAGACGGACCGCACCGACCTCGTCCAGGCGTTCCTGACCGGGATGCCGGGCCTCAACCAGATCGACAAGAACAACCCCGTGCCGACCGACACGCTGAAGATCAACATGGGCGTCCCGCCCGCCCGGACGCCGAACCGCTTCGGTGTCATCGGGGGCGACCGCGCCGGCTTTCCCAACGGCCGCCGCCTCGAGGACGACGCCGTCGACATCTTCGTTCAGCTCCTGGGCGGCTTCCTGAAGAACAACAAGCTCTCGGCCGGCGACGGCGTCGACCAGAACGACAAGCCGTTCGCGGGCATGTTCCCCTACCAGGCCGCGCCGACGTCGGGCTTCGAGCAGGCAGTCGGACGACGTCTGGAGCCACCGCACCTGCCGACACCGCCGGGCAACGACCCGCAGCTGCCGATCGTGCCCCAGCTCCCGCCCCTGCGGCTGCCGATCGGGCCCCGGCTGCCGATCGGGCCCACGCTGCCCTGAGCCACGGTGACCCGGCGTGTGGCCAGGACGCGTGTCCTCGCGGTGTCCGCGGTGGCCTTCGTCGTGGCGCTGGGCGCCTTCCTGGCGCTCAACGGCACGGCGCAGCCCACCCGCGCGCGCCCCGCGAACGCCGACGCGCTGACCCGGCGTGGCAACGCCGAGCTGCAGCGCGCCCGGGAGACCGCCGATCCCGCGCACTACGCCAGGGCCGAGGCGGCGTTTGAGCAAGCGCTGCGCCGTGACAGCCGGTCGGTCGACGCGACCATCGGCATGGCCACGCTTGCGCTGGCGCGCCACGATTTCCGTGGCGGTCTGCGCTACGCGCGGCGCGCGCGCCGCCTGGGACCCGAGCTGGCACGCCCGTTCTCGGTGCTCGTCGACGCCCAGGTGGAGCTCGGCCGCTTTGAGCAGGCGGGTCGCTCGCTGCAGCAGATGATCGACCTGCAGCCCAACCTGGCCTCCTACGCCCGGGTCTCGTACTTTCGCGAGCTGCACGGCGACCTGGCCGGTGCGACACGGGCGATGCGCCTGGCCATCTCCGCCGGAGGCGGCGCGCCCGAGAACGTGGCATACGTCCAGACGCTGCTCGGCGATCTTGAGGCCACGCGCGGACGAACCCGGGCTGCCCGCCGCGCGTACGCAGCCGCCCTGGCGGGCGTCGCCGGCTACGTGCCCGCGCTGGCCAGCCGGGCGCAGCTGGACGCCGCCACCGGACGCCTGGAGCCGGCGATCGGCGCCTACGAGGACATCGTGCGGCGCCGTCCGCTGCCGCAGTACGTGATCGCGCTGGGTGAGGCCCAGCAGGCCGCCGGGCGCCGGGCCGACGCCCGTGAGACGTTCGCGCTCGTCGACGCCGAGCGAAGGCTGCTGGCCGCCACCGGCGTGAACACCGATGTCGAGATCGCGCTGTTCGAGGCCGATCACGGCGACCGCCGGCGCGCGCTCGACCTCGCCCGGCGCGCGTGGCGGGCCGCGCCGAGCGTACGCTCGGCCGACGCGGTGAGCTGGGCCCTCACCCGGTCGGGACGTTCGAGCGACGGGCTGGTCTGGGCCCGGCGAGCGCTGAAGCTGGGCTCGCGCGATCCGTTGATCCTCACGCGAGCGGGCCTCAGCGCACAGGCGGCCGGACACGACCGCGAGGCGCGTCGCTACCTGCACCGCGCGTTGCAGGCCAACCCGCGCTTCTCCGTGGTCTGGGCCCCCCGCGCGCGCGAGGCGCTGCGAAGCCTGCGATGACGCGCCTCGTCGCTCTCCTGGCCTTCGTCGCCATCGCGCTGTCGGCAACGGATGCGGACGCTCATCCGCTGGGCAACTTCACCTTCAACCACCTCACCCAGGTCGCTGTCGCCGATGACGGCGTCCAGCTGCGCTACATCCTCGACATCGCCGAGATCCCGACCTTTCAGGCTCGCCACCAGCCACGCGCGCAGATCCTGCGGCGCGCCCGCCAGGAGGTCGCCCGCCGGCTCGTCGTCACCGTCGACGGGCGCCGTGTCGCCCCGCGCAGCGCCGGCACGGCGCTGTCGTTCCCGCGCGGGCAAGGCGGCCTGAACACGACGCGCATCGAGCTTTCGCTGCGAGCGGCCGCGACCGACGCTCACGTCGTGCGACTGCACGACGCCACCTATCCGGACCGCCTCGGCTACACGGCGCTCGTCGCCCGACCGGGCCAGGGCACCTCGGTGCGCTCCGATGTGTCCTCCGAGGATCCGACGCGCGGACTGCGCACCTATCCGCCGGCGGCGGTCCAGCGCCCGCTCGATCAACGCACAGCGACGCTGAAGGTACGCGACGGCAACGGCACGCTGATCGCACCGCGCTTCACCGGCGGCGATACGGTCACCACCCAGAGCGGCGCAGGCGACGGGTTCGCCGGCGTCTTCGAGGACGCCGCCGCCGGGAAGACCACGCTGGTGTTGCTGTTGCTCGCGGCGTTGGGCTGGGGCGCGCTGCACGCGCTGTCGCCCGGGCACGGCAAGGCCATGGTCGCGGCCTACCTCGTTGGCGCCAGGGGCACCAGCCGGCACGCCGTCGTGCTCGGCGCAGTCGTCACGATGACGCACACCGTCGGCGTCTTCGCCCTCGGACTCATCACCCTGCTGCTCGCGCAGTACATCCTCCCGGAGGACCTGTTTCCGTGGTTGACCCTCATCTCCGGGCTGCTGGTCGTCGCGATCGGACTCGCCGTGCTGCGCTCGCGCGTCGGCTACCACCGCGCGCAGCGAGCCCACCGCCATGCCCACGAGGATCAGCCCGCCCACGGTCACTCCCACGAGCAGCGTCCCCACGACCACGACCACCCTCACGGTCCGCACGGCCACCGCCACGACGTCCCCGACACGATCACCTGGAAGGGGCTGATCGGCATGGGAGCCGCGGCAGGCCTCATCCCATGCCCATCGGCGCTCGTCGTGCTGCTCGGCGCGGTCGCCCAGCACCAGGTGGCGCTCGGGCTGCTGCTCATCCTGGCCTTCAGCGTGGGCCTGGCGGCAACCCTCACGGCCCTCGGACTGCTCGTCGTACACGCCCGCCGCATGACGACGACGCTCAACGTTCCTCAGCGCCTCGTCACCGCACTACCCGCAGCCTCGGCACTCGCGATCGTGGGCCTGGGCTGCGTCTTGGCGCTCCAGGCCGCGCCCAAGCTGCTCTGACGTCCCCGGTCCTCCTGCTCAACGTCGGCGTATCGGGCGACACCGCGTTTCCTTCAAGGCTGCGAACGCCTCCACGCGTCTCAGTAGTCTCGGGATATGTCGCTCACGATGGGCAGCGGCCCCTTCGGTCATGCTCCGGCGGGCAGCTTCAACTTCGACACGCCCGACAAGGGCGCGATCTTCCTCGACGTGATCCCGCGCCGCGTGCGCGGCCTGAAGGACGGCGAGACCGTCGTCGACTCCAAGCGCGTGCACATGCTGCACGAGTCCCGGGTCCTCCCGGTCTGGTACTTCCCGGAGGAGGACGTGCGCATGGACCTGCTGCGGGAGACGGGTCACACGACGCACTGCCCGTGGAAGGGCGACAGCCGCTACTACGCTCTCCGCGACGTCGAGAAGGCGGCCTGGACCTACCCCGAGCCGATCGCCGGAATGGAGCGCCTGAAGGGCCTCGTGGCCTTTCATTTCGGCGCGCTCGACGAATGGCTCGAGGAGGACGAGCCGGTGATCGGCCATCCGCGCGACCCGTTTCACCGCATCGACGTGAACCGCAGCTCGCGCCACGTGAGGGTCACGCTCGACGGCGAGACGCTGGCTGAGTCCGATCGCCCACTCGCGCTGTTCGAGACCGGGTTGCCGACGCGCTGGTACCTCCCGCGCGAGGACGTGAACATGGACCTGCTGCAGCCGAGCGAGACGCGCACGACCTGCGCCTACAAGGGCCACGCCTCGACATTCTCGGCAGGCGAGCGCGACGACATCGCCTGGACCTACTCCGAGCCGGAACGCGAGGTCGAGCCGATCCGCGACCGGATCGCCTTCTACGACGAGTTCGTGGACATCGAGCTGGACGGCGAGCCGCAGGAACGACCCGTCACTCCCTTCTCGCGGTCCAGCTAGCCCCTACCCCGCCTGCTGGCGCGGGGTCCAGACGAAGAAGCGCATGGCGAGCAGGAGGCCGGCCACCCCCCACCCGGAGAGCAGAGCGAGGTCGCCCCCGGCGATCCCCGCGCCGCCTGTGCGGGGATCGAAGGCGATCGTCAGCGCGTCGACGAACGGCTTGACCGGCAGGAAGCCGGCGATCGTCTGCAGCCTCGCGGGCAGCTCGCTGACCGGCACGAAGACGCCCGAGATGAAGTACAGCGGCAGCACGACGGCGTTCGTCATCGCCGGCGCGGCATCCTCGCTCGGGATCAGCGGCGTGTAGGCGATGCCGAGCGCGCAGAACGCAGCCGACCCGACGGCGAGCGTCGCCAGCAGACCCGGCAGCGTCGTCGTCGGCAGCGTCACGCCGAACGCCAGCGCCCCGATCGCGCAGAGGATCGCCGTGACGATCGCCGTGCTGACGAACGCGGTCCCGATCCGGCCGGCGAAGACGATCCACGGCGGGACCGGCGTGCCGCGAACGCGCTTCAGAACGCCGTCCTCGCGCACGCTCGTCAGCCCGATCGCGAGCCCGACGAACGACGCCGAGATGACCGCGAGCGCGATGAACGCCGGCACCTGCAGCGTCGAGATGCGAACGTTGCCGTATTCCGGGCCGGCGCGCTCGTTGCCGAAGATCGAGACGAAGAGCGTGAGGAAGATGACGGGCAGGATCGCCGTGAAGAACAGCGCTGCCGGGTTGCGCACGAAGACCTTGAGGTCCGCGCGCAACTGGACGAGGAAGCGCCGCGCGTCGCTCATCGCGAGCGCGCACCTTCCGGCTCGACGCAGGCCGTGGTCGAGCAATGACGCGCTGTCATCGCGAGCGCGCACCTTCCGGCTCGACGCAGGCCGTGGTCGAGCAATGACGCGCTGTCATGCGGCGCGCGCCGGTTCGCCGGCCTGGATGAGCTCGAGATAGACGTCCTCGAGCGTCGGGCGCGTGACCTCCAGGCGTTCGAGCTCGATGCCGCGCGCCGCGGCCCAGCCGCAGAGCTCGGCGAGCACGCGTGTGGGCAGCTCGGTTCGCACACGCACAAGGCCGTCGGCGACCTCCATGGCCGGCCCTCCCGGCAGCTCGCGAAGGTCCACGCCCGCAGGCAGCACGAACGCGATCTCCGTCACCGTCGAGCCGGCGCCGAGTGCCTCCGGCGGGCCCTCGGCGACGATCACACCGGCCTTGATGATCGCCACGCGGTCGGCGAGCTCCTGCGCCTCGTCGAGGTAGTGGGTCGTGAGGAACACCGTCTTGCCGAGGTCGCGCAGGCCGGCGATGACGGTCCACGCGCCACGCCGCGCGACGGGATCGAAGCCGGTCGTCGGCTCGTCGAGGAAGACGAGGTCCGGGTCGCCCGCCAGCGCGAGCCCGACATCGAGGCGCCGGCGCTGTCCCCCGGACAGCCGGGCGACGCGCTCGTCGGCCTTCTCGTCCAGCCCGACGAGCGCGATCGTCTCGGCGACCGGCTTCGGGTGCGGGTAGTACGCCGACCACAGGTCGAGCGTCTCGCGCACCGTCAGGTTCGGCTGTGCCTTGCCCTCCTGCAGGACGATCCCGATCCGCGCGCGCCAGTCGCGACCGCCGCGCGCGGGGTCGACGCCGAGCACGCGCACGTCGCCCGCGTCGCGGCGGCGAAAGCCCTCGAGGATCTCGACGGTCGTCGTCTTGCCCGCGCCGTTGGGCCCGAGGAAGGCGAAGATCTCCCCCCGCTGCACCTGCAGCGACAGACCGCGCACGGCCTCGACGCCGCTGTATGACTTGCGCAGGCCGTCGACCTCGATCGCGGCCTCGTCGGTGGGTAAGGCGGCCACCTGTCGCTCTACGGCGTCGCCACCGGCTCGTTGGCCCCGAGGTCGACGGCCTGCGAGGCGGCCTGCGCCTTGCGGACGGCGTTGGACAGGGCACGCACGTAGGCCCGGCCGGCCGCCTCGATGATGTCGGTCGCGACACCCTGGCCGGAGGCCGACTGGCCCTCGTACTCGAGCACGACGGACGTCTCGCCGAGCGCGTCCTGGCCGCCGGTGACCGCGTCGACGCGGAACGCCCGTAGCTGCGCATCGAGGCCGGTCGCGACGTTGATCGCCTGGAAGACCGAGTCGACCGGGCCGTCGCCGGAGAACTCCCCCCCGACGGTCGCGCCGTCGGGCATCGTGACGACGACCTTCGCCCGCGGCGTCAGCTCCGAGCCGGCCACGACCTCGAAGGACTCCAGCGTGTAGCTCGCCAGCATGTCGCGCAGGTCGTCGGTGACGAGCGCCTCGAGGTCCATCGCCGTGACCTGCTTCTTCTTGTCGGCGATGTCCTTGAAGCGTTTGAAGGCCGCGTTCAGCGCCTGCCCCTCGACGGTGAAGCCGAGCTCGGCGAGCGTCTGCTTCAGCGCGGCGCGGCCGGAGTGCTTGCCGAGGACGAGCGAGTTGGCGTCGAGGCCGACGCTCGTCGCGTCCATGATCTCGTAGGTCGTGCGCTCCTTGATGACGCCGTCCTGGTGGATGCCGGACTCGTGGGCGAACGCGTTGCGTCCCACGATCGCCTTGTTGGGCTGCACGACGTAGCCCGTGAGCCGCGAGACGAGGCGCGACGTGCGAGCGATCTCGGTGGTGACCGTCGTCGTGTGCAGGCCCGACGCGTCGCCGCGCGTGTGCAGGAGCATGACGATCTCCTCGAGCGAGCAGTTGCCGGCGCGCTCACCGATGCCGTTGATCGCGCACTCGACCTGGCGGGCCCCCGCCAGCAGGCCGGCGTAGGAGTTGGCGACCGCGAGGCCGAGGTCGTCGTGGCAGTGCACCGAGACGATGACGTCCGCGAGCTCCGGGATGAGCCGGTAGAGGCCCTTGAGGTAGGCCGTGTACTCCTCGGGCGTCGTGTAGCCGACGGTGTCGGGGATGTTGATCGTCGTCGCGCCCTCCTCGATCGCCACGGCACAGACCTCGGCCGTGTACTCGAGGTCGGCGCGAGTGGCGTCCATCGGCGAGAATTCGACGTCGTCGACGAACGACCTCGCGTGCGCGACGGCGGCGCGCGCCTGCGCCAGGATGTCCTCCCGGGTCGAGCGGAACTGGTGGACGATGTGGATGTCCGACGTCGAGATGAACGTGTGGATCCGCGGGCGCTCGGCATCGCGGACAGCGCGGGCGGCGCTCTCCACGTCGGGGGCTTGAGCGCGCGCGAGCCCGGTGATGATCGGGCCTTGGACCTCGCGGGCGATCGCCTGGACGGCCTCGAAGTCGCCGGGCGAGGAGATCGGGAAGCCGGCCTCGATGACGTCGACGCCGAGGCGCGCGAGCTGGTGGGCGATCTCGAGCTTCTCCCCCGTGTTCAGGGAGATGCCGGGCGACTGCTCGCCGTCGCGCAGGGTCGTGTCGAAGATTCGGACGTGCTGTGGGTCGGTATCGCTGCTCATGACGTGGGTGCTCCTTGGCTGAAGGCTCGAGGTGTGCTGCTTCTCAGTCGGTTTGCGGCAGTGCGGCCGCCACGCAGAACGCTCCCCCTAGCGGGGGAGCAGGAGAAGCACGGACAGGTCGAGCGCGTGCGTCATGCGCGACGCAGTGTAGGTCATGCGGCCGCGCTTGCCCACCCGTGCGTTGTCCTCGCGTGTGAGCCTGGACACATGGCATCGGGACTCGTCGTGTCGGACGTGCTCCCGGCGGGAATGCTCGGCATGGTATGCGAGGACGCGAAGCTGCACCCCGTGCAGGTCGTGGTGTGCGCGTCGCTGACGTAGCGGTCGAATACGAGGAGCGCTACTGGTACCCCGACGACGGCGGGATCGTCTGGGTGGCCGGGTACTCGGTCGTCGACCCGGGCTCGGGCCGCTACCTCGCGCGCGACGCACCGGAGCTGGCGGCGCGCGGCCTCGTCGTCGCCGGTGTCGCCGGCGCGGCGCGCTTCCACGACGACGTGCTGCAGTCCGACGCCGTCTCCCCCGGCTGTGCGCTGACGCTGCGGCGCGACCCGGGCAACGAGCACGATCCGCATGCGATCGCCGTGCTGGCGTCCGGCGGCGCACAGGTCGGCTGGGTGCCGCGCGAGCTTGCGGCCGGCCTCGCGGCCGACCTGGACGCAGGACGGCACTGGTCGGCGGTCGTCCTGCGCGAGCGGCGAGCCTCCCCGCGCGATCGGCGCAGCGGGCTGACGATGCTGCTGGCGCGCGCGGAGGCGATCGAGCTGCGTCAGCGCGGGCAACGCTGAGCATCGAGCGCGACCTCGTGCGTCACCCGCTCCGTGCTGAGCATCACGTCGTCAATTGCGCGAGCACGCCTTCCCCGGGCTGCAACCGTCGCGGTATGGGCGCGCCGGAGGGCAGGCGCGCGGCGTGCGTCGAGCGCACGATCGGTCCCGCCACCGGCGCCGCACGCGGCTCGCCGGCGACGTTCAGCGCGACGAGGTGGTCGGCCCCGCGGCGGTACGCCAGGACGCCGTCGTCGACGTCGTCGAGGAACTCCAGTCCGGCGCCGAGCGTGCGCCGCAGCGCGAGGAGGTCGCAGTAGAGCGCGAGGACCGAATCGGGGTCCTGCGCCTGCGCGGCGACCGCGCCCCCGTCGACCTCGATCGCGGGCAGCCACGGCTCTCCGGTGGTGAAGCCGCCGTGCGGCGCCTCGTCGTCCCAGCGCATCGGGTGACGATGGCGGTCGCGACCGGCGCGGTCGTCGGGCGGCTCGCGGCCCGGGCCGTCGGCCATCCCGATCTCGTCGCCCTGGTAGACGAAGACCGGACCCGGGAGCGTCAGCGCGAGCAGCGCGGCGGCGCGCGCGTTGCGGGCGCCGACGCGGTCGGGAAGCCGCGGGGAGTCGTGGTTGGAGAGCACCCACGCCGCGCGGCCGGCGACCCCTGTGGGATCGAGCGCGGACGCGATCGCAGCGCGCAGCGCGCCCGCGCTCCAGGGCGCGTGCAGCAGCTCGAACGCGAACGCGACGTCGACGTGCTCGAGGTAGGGCATCTGGCCCGCCGACGGGAGATAGACCTCGCCGACGAGCAGCGCCTCCTCCCCCGCGCCGCTGCGCAGCGCCGCCAACGCCGTGCCGACGTCGGGCGCGTTGCGGCTGTGGCGCGGCTCCAGTCGCGCGCATTCGCCGAGCTCCGGCAGCGCGGGCGCGGCGGTCGCGGGCGGGTCGTCTCGCAGTGCGGGGTCCTTGAGCAGGCGGTCGATCGCATCCAGGCGGAAGCCGTCGACGCCGCGATCGACCCAGAAGCGCAGCGCCCCGGCCAGCGCGGCGCGGACGTCCTCGCGGCGCCAGTCGAGGTCCGGCTGCTCGGGATAGAACGAGTGCAGGTACCAGCCGCGGCCGCGGGGGTCCGGCGACCAGGCGGGACCTCCGAAGGCGGCGAGCCAGTTGTTCTGGGGGCCGTCGCGGTCAGACCAGACGTAGCGCTCCGGGTGCTCGGTGAACCACGGGTGCTCGATCGACGTGTGACACGGGACGAGATCCATGAGCACGCGCAGACCGCGCGCGTGGGCGGCGGCGACGACCGCGTCGAGGTCGGCGAGCGAACCGAAGCGCGGGTCGATCCCGGTGTAGTCCGCGACGTCGTAGCCGCCGTCGGCCATCGGCGACGGGTAGACCGGCGACAGCCAGATCGCATCGGCCCCGAGGTCGGCGACGTGATCGAGTCGCTGCGCGATGCCGGCGAGATCCCCCTCGCCGTCGCCGTCGGAATCCTGAAACGAGCGCGGGTAGATCTGGTAGACGACCGCGTCCCGCCACCAGGGGCTGTCCGGCGTCGTGCGCATGGCCCGATGGTGCCCGCTGCGCCCGGCGCTTCAGCGCCGGCGCACGATCCTCAGCCGTGGATACGAGCGGACGTAGGCGCGCGGACGGGTCAGCCGCACGACGAGCGTGACGCGGCGGCTCGAGCGCTTGCGGCGCAGCAGGCGGCGGTTGCGCGGCCCGACGCGGGTCGTGTAGCTCTTCGTGTGCCGGGCGCGCAGCGAGAACGTCTGCTTGCCGAACGCCTTGCGGCGCCCATTCCAGCGCACCTCGAGGCGACCGCGGCAGCGCGGCTTGGAAGCCTTGGCGCAGCGCAGCGGCCCGGCGACGAGCCCGCGCCGCGTGAGCCGCAGGCTGCGCGTGAGCAGCTGGATCGGCGCCGGCCGGCTGACGGCGGGCGCCGCGGCGACGCCGGGCAGCAGCTTGCCCAACCGAGCGGCCACGATGTCCCAGGCCGGTCGCTTGACGGCGTTGCGCCGCAGCAGCGCCGTGTCGAAGCGGTCGTCGTTCGGGGTGCGGTCGCGCAACCCGTAGTAGTACAGTCGGGTCACGCGGTCGAGATGACGGTCGATGTAGTCGAACATGAAGCGCGTCGCGTCCGCCGCACGTTGCTCGTCGTAGGGGAACGTCACGCGCCCGCTGCCGTCGACGTAGCGCACGAGACCGGCGCCCTCGGTGAGCCAGATCTCTCCGGTCGTCAGCCGCAGCAGCGCGTCGGTGCCCGACGTGCGCAGGTGGTTGACGTCCTCGTAGTTGTGGATCCCCCAGGCCTTCGGAGCGCTCGCGAGAAACGGCGTCATCGCACGCACGTAGGCGGGCGCGTCGGTGCTGTCGAGCAGCTCGGCGCCGAGCACCGTACAGGCCGGGCACGTGGCGACCATGGCGTTGTAGAACTCCGCCGCCCGCTGCGGGTTGGAGGCGGTCGGCTGGCTGGCGACGTTGGCCTCGTTCCAGGGCCCGAACTCGGTGACCGACGGCCAGCGCTGGCGAAACGCGTTGAAGGCCGCGGTGAACTGCGCGACGCTCGGCAGCACGCAGGGCGCGCTCGGGCAGCGCGTTGCGGGCGGGCGGTTGAAGACGACGAGCGGCCGCAGGCCCCGCGCTCGCGCGGCCGCCAGCCAGGTCTCGACAGGGCCGGGCTCGACGAGCGCCGCATCCCAGCGCACGACGAGGCGCGCCGCGGTCATGCTCAGCTCGCTGCGCAGGCGCAGGTCGCCGAGCGACTCCGCGTGCTGGTCGCTGAGGCCGCCCACGCTGAACGCCGCCGCCGCAGGCACCGCGGGCGCCGCGGGCACGAGTACGAGCAGCGCGCCGAGCGCCAGCGTCCGCCGGCTCACGGGTCGTTGCGTCGGTGCGCCGCCACGCGGTGACCATACTCGTGGGCGCCGAGCTCGGCGACGGTATGGCCGGCCGGTGCGTTCCCGGGGGCCACGTCGTCGTGGGTGCCGGCGTGGTGGCAGGACTCGCTGCGGAGACGACCCGCGGCGAGAGACGGCGACCGTGTCGCCTTCTTCCTCCATGTGGAGGAAAACGCGACACGCTCGGCGAGTCGGGCACCAGGGGGCAGAGGCAAGCCATCCGAGCCTCTGTCGCGGCTTCGACAACCGCGGGCAATGACCGCGATGGATGCGCGTTGCCATGAAAGCCGTGGCAAACCAGCGCTCGCGAACGAAACATCTCCGAGGCGGATCCCGCGCAGTCGCGGCTGGACTCACGCGGATCGCATGCACAACTGCCACCTCAGGTGAGCGCGGGAGTCGATGTGTCAGTTATGCATGACATGCGTGCACAAGTGACCACTCGATGCGACGACCCGATCGATCCGGCAGTTGTGCACGTCAGGCGGGACCCTCACACGGCCAGGACGGCTGACCGGCGCCCCGAGGGCCCGACGTCCGACCACGGCGAGGTGCTCAGCCGAACGCTGCGGCCGGGCCCGACCATCCACCCCCGCGCACTCAGCCGAGCGCGACGGTACGGCCGTCGACGAAGTCCTCCGACGAGCTGATGATCTCGTCGATGAGCGCCTGCGGCACCGGCGCGTCGGTCGTGAGGACCATGACCGCGTGCTGCTGGTCTCCGTTGTTGGGCGAATGGCCGACGGCGGCCGAGCCGATGTTCACGCCGTGCCCGCCGAAGATCGTGCCGACGCGGCCGATGACGCCGGGCACGTCGCGGTAGCGAAACAGGGTGAGATGGGGCTCGAGCTGGAGGTTGAAGCGCTGGCCCCAGGCCTGCAGGAGGTGCGGCCGGTTGCGGTTGCCGATCGTCGTGCCGGCGACGGTCGTGCGCGCGTCCCCGCAGACGACCGTGACGCGAACGAGGTCGGTGAAGTCGCGCGCCGTCGTGCTCGACGTCTCGAAGACCTCGAGACCGCGCTCCTCGGCGATCGCGTGCGCGTTGACCTCGTTGATCGGCTCCTCCGTGCGGCCCTGCAACGCGCCGAGCAGCACGGCGATCCCCAGCGGCCGCGTATCGCGCTCGGCGATGCGGCCGTTGCACTCGATCTCCACGCGCTCGATCGAGCCGCACAGCGCCAGCGACGTCGCCAGCCGCCCGAGCTGGTTGCACAGCGGCTGAAACGGGCCGAGCGCCTCCATGTCCTCGGGCGCGATCGCGGGGACGTTGACCGCGGTCGTCACGCTACCGCCCAGCAGCGCGGCGACGACCTGCTCGGCCGCCTGGTAGCCGGCGCGATCGGTCGCCTCGGCGGTCGAGGCGCCGAGATGCGGCGTGACGATGACGTTCGGATAGTGAAAGAGCGGATGGTCGGTGATCGGCTCGGAGCGAAAGACGTCGAGCGCCGCGCCTGCGACCTTGCCGCTGTCGAGCGCCGCCTGCAGATCGGCGTCGACGATGAGCGACCCGCGGGCGACGTTGAGGATCCGCACGCCGTCGCGCATCTTCGCGAACGCCTCGGCGTCGAGCCAGCCGTCGGTCTCCTGCGTCGTCGGCAGATGGACGGTGAGGAAGTCGGCCTGCGCGTAGAGCGCGTCGGTGGTGTCGGTCTTCTCGACGCCGAGGTTCTGGTAGCGCTCGGCCGCGACATAGGGGTCGTAGGCGACGACGCGCATGCCGAAGGCCCGCGCGCGCTGGGCGACGAGCTGGCCGATGCGGCCGAAGCCGAGGATCCCGAGCGTCTTGTCCATGAGCTCGGTGCCGCTGAACGCGCCGCGCTTCCACTGCCCCGCTATGAGCGAGCCGTGCGCCTGCGGGATGTTGCGCGCGAGCGCGAGCAGGAGCGCCATGGTGTGCTCGGCGGCGGTGACGATGTTCGAGCGCGGCGCGTTGGCGACGACGATGCCGCGCTTCGTCGCCGCCGCGACGTCGATGTTGTCGATCCCGACGCCGGCGCGGGCGATGACGCGCAGCTGCGAACCGCGCGCGAGGAGGTCGGCGTCGAGCTTCGTCGCCGAGCGGACGAGGATCGCCTCGTAGCCGCCGATGCGCTCCTCGAGCTCCTCGCGCGGCCAGCCGATGCCCAGGTCGACGTCGAAGCCGGCAGCGTGGAGGAGATCGAGGCCGGAGTCGCCGATCGCCTCGCTGACGAGGACGCGCATCAGGGCGCCACCCGCTCGGCGACCCAGTCGATGCAGGCCGTCAGCGCCTGCACGTCGGCGGGCTCGATCGCGGGGTACATCGCCACCCGCAGCTGGTTGCGCCCGAGCTTGCGGTAGGGCTCGACGTCGACGATGCCGTTCGCCCGCAGCGTCGCAGCGACCCGGGCGCCGTCGACGGCCTCGGCGAGGTCGATCGTGCCCACGACGAGCGAGCGCTTCGCCGGATCGGCGACGAACGGCGCTGCGTAGGAGGCGTCGTGCGCCCAGCCGTAGAGGTGCTCCGACGACGCGGTCGTGCGCCCGACGCACCAGTCCAGACCGCCCTGCTCGAGCATCCAGTCGAGCTGGTCGGCGAGCATGACGAGCGTCGCGATCGCCGGCGTGTTGAGCGTCTGGTCCTGCCGCGAGTTGGCAAGCGCGGTCTGGAGGCTGAGGAAGTCGGGGATCCAGCGCTGCGTCGCGGCGATCTGCTCGATGCGCTCGATCGCGGGCGGGCTGAGCAGCGCGAGCCACAGGCCGCCGTCCGAGCCGAGGTTCTTCTGGGGCGCCAGGTAGTAGGCGTCGGCCTGTGACACGTCGAGCGGCAGGCCGCCCGCGCCGGAGGTCGCATCGACCAGGACGAGGGCATCGCCGGCGCCGGCGGGTCGCTCGACGCCGACCATGACCCCGGTCGACGTCTCGTTGTGAGCCCACGCGAGGACGTCCGCGGCGGCGTCGGCGACCGGCTGCGGCGCGTCGCCGGGCGCGGCCTCCACGACGATCGGCTCGGCGAGGAACGGCGCCTTCCTCGTGACGTCGGCGAACTTGCGGGTGAACTCGCCGTAGACGAGATGCAGAGCGCGCTCACGGACGAGGCCGACCGCAGCGGCGTCCCAGAACGCCGTCGTGCCGCCGTTGCCGAGGGCGATCTCGTAGCCGTCGGGGGCGCCGAGCAGCTCGGCCAGGCCGGCGCGGACGCGGCCGACGAGCGCCTTGACCGGCTTCTGGCGATGGGACGTTCCCATGAGCCCGGCGGCCTCGCCGGCGAGCCGCGCGAGCTGGGCGGGGCGGATCTTCGACGGGCCGCTGCCGAAACGGCCGTCGGACGGCCGGAGCACTTCGGGGATCTCGAGCTCGGTGCTCGTCGTCATGGCATGGGTCCTCGTTGTGGGTGCGTCGAGAAGGACTGATGCCCAGGCGTGCGGGGGCGACGTGCTCCGCCGCTTCCCGGTGGTGTGCTCCACCCGAACGCCAGTCGCGACGGCCCGGCGGAGTCTAGCGAGGGCTGGGCGGCGGCCCTACTCGTGGAAGTCGGTGTCGATCCAGTCCATCATCGCGCGCAGCTCCTTGCCGCTGCACTCGACGGCGGTGGCGGCCTGCTCGGCGCGCATCCGCATGAAGTTCTCCTGGCCGGCGCGATTCTCGGCGATCCACTCGCGGGCGAAGTCGCCCGACTGGATCTCCTCGAGGATCTTGCGCATGTTCGCCCGCGTCTCGTCGGTGATGACGCGCTTGCCGCGCGTGTAGTCGCCGTACTCCGCCGTGTTCGAGATCGAGTAGCGCATCCCCGCAAGGCCCTTCTCGTACATGAGGTCGACGATGAGCTTGAGCTCGTGCAGGCACTCGAAGTACGCCATCTTCGGGTCGTAGCCGGCATCGACGAGCGTCTCGAAGCCGGCCTGGACGAGCTCGGAGGCGCCGCCGCAGAGGACCGCCTGCTCGCCGAAGAGGTCGGTCTCGGTCTCGTCCTTGAAGGAGGTCTCGATGACCCCGCCGCGGGTGCAGCCGATTCCCTTCGCGTACGCGAGCGCGAGGTCCTTGGCGTTGCCGCTCGCGTCCTGCTGGACGGCGACGAGGCCGGGCACGCCCGAGCCCTCGAGGTACTGGCGGCGCACGAGGTGGCCCGGACCCTTCGGCGCGACGAGCGCGACGTCGACGCCGGGCGGGACCTGCACCTCGCCGTAGTGGATCGAGAAGCCGTGGCCGAAGAGCAGCATGTTGCCCTCGGCGATGCCGTCGCGCACCTCGCCCTCGTAGACGGTGCGGTGCAGCTCGTCGGGCACGAGCATCATGACGACGTCGCCGCGGCTGGCAGCGTCGGCGACGGACAGCACCTGGAGGCCGTGATCAGCCGCCTTCGCCGCCGAGCTGGACCCCTCGCGCAGGCCGACGACGACGTCGACGCCGGAGGCCGCGAGGTTCAGCGAGTGGGCATGGCCCTGGGAGCCGTAGCCGATGATGGCGACGGTCTTGCCGTCGAGGAGCGTGAGGTCGGCGTCGTCGTCGTAGTACATGGCGGCCATCCTAGATGCCCGCATGCGGCCACGTCACGGCGGCCGGGCGGCCGCCGCGCCCGATCAAGCCGGCGCCGGATGGCGTGTATCAACCGATGGGGGTGCTCACTCTGTCTCACCGAACCCACGGTGGCGACGATCGTCCCGTGATCGAAGGACGCAACGACGCACATGCCGCGCTCGCGCCGGCAGCCACGACGACCGAGAGGACACCATGGGCAACTCACAGCAGGCGGCACAAGAGGACGCGAACAAGGCGTCGACCGACGTCGTGGAGCTCGTCGGCCACCTCAGCAAGGACGGCTCAAAGGGGCACCGCCGCCTCTACAAGGATCCCACCCACACGGTGTGGATCGAGCTCGACGGCAAGGACATCGTCGACGTCCGTGAGGAGGACGAGAGCGACATGCCGGGACAGAGCGTGATCTCGGTCCGCCGCAGCGCGACCGTCGTCAAGTGCGAGTCGCTGCGCGCGTCGATCTACGACGCGCCACCGAAGCACAGGTCGGACCGCAAGCTCGCCTCGGCATCCGAGTGGCCGCGGCACTGAGACGCTCCAGCGCGACGAACGGCGACGGGATCAACCACCCGGCAAAAACCGCCGACGTTCGGCGGCGCTCAGCTTGTGCTGCGCGCGCGTCCGGGCGAGGCGGAGCGCGTCCGCAACGGTTGCGCAGACCTCGCAGGGCGTGATGCGCATGCCGTCCTCGCCGGCGCTCACGACGTCGCGCCCGTCGCCGCTGAAGTCCGCGCCGCTGGCGATGCCCTCGTGCCTGTGCAGCACCACGAGGGCATCGCCGCCGGCCGCATCCCAGATGCGGATCGTCCCGTCGTCCCCGGCACTGACGAGACGATCGCCGTGGTTGTCGAAATCGGCCGTGTTCACCGCGCCCTGATGTCCGACGAGGATGACCGCATCGCCGCGGTCCGCCGGCCAGACGCGAACCGTCCCGTCGCTGCCCGCCGTTGCGATGCGCCGCCCGTCGTCGCTGTGGGAGACGCTGCGAACCGTGGCCCCGTGCCCGCGCAGGGTCCGCTCGAGCGCGCCGCTGCGGGCGTTCCAGATGCGCGCGGTTCCGTCGTCGGAGCCGGTCAGCAGCTGCTTCCCGTCGGGGCTGAACACGAGCGCGTTGACGCGCCCGCGATGCCCGCGGAGCGTCACGCGAGCGCTCCCGTCCGGCGCCTGGATGACGAGTGGCGTATTGCCGCCGATGGCGATCCGTCTCCCGGTCCCGTCGATCGCGGCCGCGAGCTTCCTACCTGGGAGGGTCGGGACGACATGACGCCGTCCGCTCTTGACATCCCACAGCAGGACGCTGCCGTCGGGCGAGGCGCTGACGATGCGGCTGCCGTCCGGGGAGAAGCGGGGCAAGCTCGCGTCCGTGTGACCGGCGAGCTCGCGATCCTCGCCGGTCGCCGGGTTCCAGACGTGGATCGAGCCCTTGGCGTCGCCGCTGACGACGAGCCGCCCGCGGCTGCTGAAATCGGGAGCCGTCCCGGATCGTGTCGGGGCCCTCGTCGCGGGTGGTATCCACATCCGCAGCGTCCGGTCCTCCTCGCCGGCACTCACGAGCGCGCGGCCGCCGGGCACGAAGTCCGCGCGCGCCGGACCCTCGTGACCTCTGAGCTCGGCCAGCACGGCACCCCCAGGGACGGCGGACAGGCGGACGACGCCGTCCTTGTCGGCGGTCACGATGCGGCGTCCATCGCTGCTGAAGCGCACCGACACGAGCGGTTTGTCGCCGATCCGGATCCGGGCCAGCCGTTGCCCGTTGCTCGCGTCCCAGAGCCGGACGACGCCTGCGAAGTCGGCTGTCGCCACGCGCGTAGCGTCCCGGCCGAAGCTCGCGGCGAGCACCAGCCGGCCCTTGCCATGCGGGAGCTCGAGCGGGCGACCGCCGCCGACGTTCCAGATCCGCGCGAAGCCGTCGCTGCCCGCGCTGACGACCCTGCGGCCGTCGCCGTCGAAGTCGACGGCGAACCCGTAACCGGCGTGGGCGGGGGTGAGATCACGCACCGTGCCATCGCCCAGGCGAACGAGCGCGACGCGGCCGCCGTCCGTCACGATCGCGAGCGTCTTGCCGTCGGCACCGAAGTCGATGCTCGTCGCAAAGTCGCCCTTCAGGCGCGCGACGACGTCGCGCGGACCGCCGTCCGCGTCCGCGACCGAGATCTCTCCGTCGCGGGCGGCGCTCGCGAGGCGTGTGCCGTCGCGGCTGAAGCTCACCGCCCTGACCTCGGCGCGGTAGCCACGGATCTCCCCGACGCGGCGGCCGCCGCTCAGGCTCCAGACGCGAACGGTGTGGTCGCTGCCGGCCGTGGCGGCAAAGCGGCCGTCCGGGCTCGGCGCGACGCCGAATACGAGGCCGTCGTGGGCGGCGATGACGCGCGTCGCGCGATGCTCGAGCGTCGCCTGGCGCAGCGCGTTCTGCGCCTGCTCGGTGTCGCTGTGGCGCAGCGCCTCGAGCGCGATCGCGAGCGCAAGCCCCGGATCGGTCGCGATGAGCGTCGAGGACTTCGTGGCGAGATCGCGCGATACCGCGATCTCGCGCTGCCGGTTCGCGAAGACCGCGGCCAGGACGGCTGCCACGAGCCCGACCGTCAGGGCCGCGAGGACGAGTCCCACGCGCCTGCGGCGCGTGACCCGCTCTCGTGCACGTGCCGCCTCGCCCGCCGCCAGGAACCTGCGCTCGAGCTCGTTCAGCGGCGCCGCGCGTGCGTCGCGCCACTCGAGCGCCTCGGCGAGGCGCATCCCTCGGTACAGCGCGCCGGCGTCGCGGTTCAGGCGCTTCCACTCGTCCGCCGCCGCCGTCACGGTGCGCTGGATCCGCAGCCCGTCGCGGTCGGCCTCGATCCACTCGCGCAGCCGCGGCCACTCGCGCAGCAGCGCCTCGTGGGCGACCTCGACCGTGCCCGAGCTGACGGTCAGCAGGCGGCGATCGGTCAGAAGCGCGACGACGCCGCGCGTGACGTCCTCGTCGCGCTCGGTCTCGAGCTCGGCGAGCGCGACCTGGCGGCGCTCGACGGCGCCGTCGGCGCCCTCGCCGGTCATGCGCAGGAGCACGCGACGCGCGATCGCCTGCTGCCGATCGTCGAGCTGCGCGAACGCGTCCTCGGCGAGCCGCGCCACGGCCCCGCGTACGCCGCCCGAGCGCGCGTAGGTGACGAACCGCAGCCGCCGCCCGTCGCGCTGCTGCCAGAGCTCCAGCAGGGCCGTCGACAGCAGCGGCAGTCCGCCGGGCTCATGCTCCACGTCGGCGACGAGCGCCTCGACGAGCTCGTGCTCGACGCGCAGGCCCGCACGCTGGGCGGGCCGTTGGATCGCCAGCCGAAGCTCTTCGCGGCTCATCGCACGGACGAGGACGTTGCTCGCCGCCAGCGGGGCGGCGAGCTCGGGATACGCCGCGCAGCGTCCGTAGAAGTCCGCCCGCAACGCGAGCACGATCGTGAAGCGGCCGACCGGTGACGAGATGAACTGCCCGAGCTCGGCGATGAACGCGCAGCGCTCCGCCTCGTCCGCGCAGACCGTGAACAGCTCCTCGAACTGGTCGATCGCCAGCAGCACGCGGCGATCGTCCCCGACGTCTGCGAGCACGCGCCTGAGCTCCGCGAGCGGGTGCTCCCCGGGGCGCATCAACGCCTGGACCCAGTTCTCGCTGCCGGGCAGCACGCCACCGGCCAGCGCGGGGAGCAGGCCGGCACGCATGGCAGAGGACTTGCCGCTGCCCGACGGGCCGACGACGCCGAGCAGCGGCGTGCCGACGAGCCGGGCGACGATCTCGGCGATGAGGCGCTCGCGGCCGAAGAAATACTGCGCGTCGCCGACGTCGTAGGAGGCGAGGCCCTTGAACGGGCACACGACCGGTCTGGTCTCGCCGTCGCCCTCGCGCGGCAGGATGCGCTCGCGCGCCTCCTGGAGCTCAGCGACGTCGCCGGCCAGGTCGGACTCGATCGAGCGCAGCTCCGTGCGGCCGGCCTGCGCCCGCTCGGCGACCGCGACGACGCGCCGCGCGGCCTCGCGGCGCGCCCACTGGCTGGCCGCCTCATGGACACGCCGCGGGACGCCGGCGCTCGCCTCCATCAGCCACTCGGCCGGCACGTCGTCAGCGTCCCGGCGGGGCGCGTACGTGGAGGCGATCGCCCGCACCGCGTAGGCGTCGAGCGGCGCGAGCTCCAGGACGCCGTCGTTGCGCAGGCCGGAGAGCGATCGCTCGTCCTCGGTGCACAACACGACGAGCACGGGCAGCTTGCGCGTCGCCTCGACGAGCTCGGCGAGCTCGGCGAACAGCGCCGCCCCGGCGTCGCCGGCGTGGTCGACGACGAGCAGCGTCGTGCGCAGCGTCTCGCGCGTGCGGCGCAGGACGTCGATCGCTGCGTCGTCGGGGGCGTGCGCGGACATGTACAGCACCGTGGCCCCCTCGCGGTGCACCTCGGTGGCGAGCTCGGCGCTCAGCCGGCTCTTGCCCGATCCGCCGGCGCCGACGAGCATCACCGCCCCGCCGGTTCCGGTGCGCGCCCGCGTCCAGCGCAGGCGGATCCACTCCAGCTCGTCGTCGCGACCGGCGAGCGGCGGGGCGACGGTCGCGTCGAGCTCGGCGGGCAGCTCGGTCGCGACCGCGGTCACGTCCAGGGCGACGTCCTGGCGCAGGATCGACTGCTGCAGCTCGCGCAGCTCCGGTCCGGGCTCCACGCCCACCTCCGCGACGAGCGCGCGCCGCACGTCGCTGTAGGCCTCGAGCGCCTCGACCTGCCGGCCGCAGCGATACAGCGCGAGCATGAGCTGGCCGGCGAGCCGCTCGCGGCCCGGATGCGCGGCGACGAGCTGCTGCAGCTCGGCGACGAGCTCGGCGTGGCGTCCGGACGCGAGGTCGGCCTCGATGCGAGCCTCGAGTGCGGCGAGCCGCGCCTCCTCCAGGCGCGAGATCTCGGCCCGCGCGAACGGCTCGTAGGCGAAGTCCCCGAGTGGCGGACCGCGCCACAGCGTCAGCGCCGCGCGCAGGGTCGCGGCGGCGTCCTCGGGGCGGCCCTCGGCGAGCGCGCGGCGTCCATCCTCGACGAGCCGCTCGAAGCGTTCGGCGTCGAGCTCGCCGGGGAGCACGCGCAGGCAGTACCCGGCCGCGGTGGTCGTGAGGATGTCGGCGTCGCCGAGCGCCTTGCGCAGGCGCGAGACGTGCACCTGGACGGTCTTGATCGCCCCGCTGGGGGCCTCCTCGCCCCACAGCGCGAGCGCCAGCCGCTCGGCGCTGACCGGCTGGTTGGCATGCAGGAGGAGCACCGCGAGAACCGCGCGCGGCTTCGGACCGCCCAACGCGACGGCGCCGGCGTCACCGCGCACGTCGATCGGTCCGAGTATCCGGAATTCCATCGGCTCCGGCGCACGCTACCCGGTCGCGTGGCCCGCTGGAAGCGTTGTTGCCAGGTTGAAAGCGGGCTGCAATCGATCGCATGGATCCTCGCCGCCGAGCACAAGGAGCCAGCCTGGCTCCATACCCGTCGCACATCGGAGGCAGCTTCAATGATCAATCGCGAACGCGACAGCAAGACCCAGGTCGCGTCGGTGGTCCACGCCGCCCGCAGGGGCGACGACGCCGCCTGGTCGCAGCTGGTCGCCCGCCATGGCCCGATGCTGCGCGGGATCGCACACTCCTACCGCTTGTCGCGCCACGACGTGGACGACGTCGTGCAGACGACGTTCCTGCGCCTCTACGAGCACATCGATCGCATCCGCGAGCCCGCCGCGGTGCCGGGCTGGCTCGCCACCACCGTGCGCCGGGAGTCGATGCGCCTGCTGCAGTCGCACGTCCGCGAGGCGCCGACCGACGATCCCGAGCTCGGCGCGGGCGACGCGAGCAGCACCCCCCACGACCGGCTGCTGGCATCCGAGCGCCGGATCGTGCTCGGCCGCGCGCTCGCGGCGCTGCCCGAGCGTCAGCGCGCGCTCATGGCACTCGTCGCCGTCGACACCGACTACCGCGAGATCAGCGCGAAGCTCGCGATGCCGGTCGGCAGCATCGGCCCGATCCGGGCACGCAGCCTGGCGCGCCTACAGCGCGACGCGGACCTGCGCGAGCATCGCAGCGCGTCCTGACTGGTCCACCCGTCCGCAAGTTCTGCGGATTTCCACAGAGCTTCCGGCCGGGTGTACTACGCGCTTGCGGCGGCCACGTGCGTGCGACCCGGCAGCGCGACCGTGCCGTCGGAGGCCAGGTATGGCGCCAAGCGCTCGTCGATCACGTCGCGCAGGTCGTCGCGCTGCGCGGGCGTCAGCCGGCCCACCTGCTCGGCGAGGCTCGTGGAGATGTCGAGCGCCATGTCCCACCAGCTGTCGAGGTCTTCGTAGGGCAGCAGGATGTCGACCTGCTCGACGACGATGTCCGTGAAGCCCGTCTCCTCCAGGAGCGAGCGGATGCGGTCAGGGTCGCGGAAGGCGAACATGTTCGGCGCGTCGAGGTCGGGCTCGTCGATCTGCGCCATCGCCCGCACCTCCTCCATCGCCACCGCGGTCCACGGGTTCTCCGAAGGATCGGTCCAGGCCGCGAGCGCGAGCCGGCCGCCGGGGCGCAGGACGCGCCGCGTCTCGCGCAGCGCGGCAGCGGGATCGGCGAGCAGCATGTAGGCCCAGCGGGCGATGACGCCGTCGAGGGAGGCGGTCGGAAGGTCGATCCACTCGGCGTCGATCGTCTGGAACTCGACGTTGGAGATGCCGAGTTCGGCGGCGCGGGCGCGGGCGATCTCGAGCATCTCCTCGACGGCGTCGGAGCTGATGAGCGTCCCGCCGGGAGCGATGAGCTCGGCCGCGAGGAAGCCCGTGTCGCCCGGGCCGGCGGCGAGCTCGAGCACGCGGTGGCCCGGCTGGGGCTCGATCGCGTCGACGAGCCAGCCGGAGACCGGCCGGAACGCCGCCTGCATGACCTCCCGGTGCGTCCCCCATCCGCTCGCCGCGCGCGCCCAGCGCTCGCGGCTGGCGCTGCGGTAGGCGGACGGATCCTCGACCATCAGCCCTTCAGCGTGAACCTGACGACCCGGCTGCGCTTCGGAGCGGAGTTCCCGAAGGCGCCGGTCCCATCGCTGCCGTAGGCGCTGACGCGATAGCTGCCGGCACCGAGCCTGACCTTGGTCGGGACGTTGTAGGCCCACTTGTCGGAGCGTACGGCGACCCGGATGAGCACCGGCTTGTCGCAGGCGCTGGTCACGAGGCCCCGCTTGGGATCCAGCCACGTGCAGCGCTTCGCCTTCGCCGCGCTGGACTTCGCGCTCGTCCTCTTCGCCCTCGCGGAGAGCCGCTGGAGCGTCAGGAAGACCGCCGTCACCCGCGACGGGTCCCGCGCCGTGCCGGCGAAGCCGACCCGCGTGCGCTTCCTCGTCCTGACCTTGCGGCGGGCCCCGTCGCGCGTCACGGTCCTCGTCGTCGTCGCCTGAAGGCGGATCGTCTGGTTCGGGCGCGGCTTGGAGATGACGACCGCCGGCGGCGAGCCGTCGATGAGCTTCACGGGCACCATCGCCGGCGCGCTCGAGGCGCCCTGGCGGTCGACGACGATGAGCTGCACGACGACGGAGCCCTCACGCTTGTAGGTGTGGCTCACCGTCGGTGTCGTCGTGCTCTCCGTGGAGCCGTCGCCGAAGATCCACTGGTACGAGGCGATCCCACCGCCGAAGCCGGCCTCGCGATCGCTCGAGGCGCTGGCGTCGAAGGTCACCGGCCGGGTGCTGCGCGGCGTCGGCGTCTTGACGGCGAAATCCGCCGTCGGCGGGACGTTGCCGAATTCGTCGGCGCCGAGGTCGCTGGCGGCGCCGGCCTCGCGCGGCTGGCCGTCAACGTCGGTCGCGGAATCCCCGGGCGTGAGCTGCCCCTTGTCGATCGCGGGCGCGTCGGAGCGCAGGTGGAAGTTGCGCTTGGCGGCGTTGACGAAGAGCTGATCGGCGGGGGTCGTCTGGTCCGTGCGGGTGAACGCGAGCGACGCGGTGTTGGGCGGGAGGAGCGGGGCGAGGCCGGCGTTGGTCCTCTGCGGAGTCGCACCGAGCACGATCGAGTCGGTGACCGTCGCGGCGATGTTGCCCGCCGGGCTGTTCAGCAGGCCTGCCGCGGCGCTGGAGTCGAGCGCGATCGCGTTCGCCGAGCCCGCGATCGTGACGTGGCGCGCGGTGACGCTCGCGTCCGCGGCGCTGCCCGGCAGCAGCGTGCCGACGCCGGTCCGGACCGACAGGCCGCTGCCGCTCGCGCCGCCGCTGAGGATGCTCGAGCTCAGCACGAGGCCGACGGGCGCCGCGCTCGCCTGGACGTCCACAGCCGCGCCGTCGGCGGCGCCCGAGACGACGGTGCTGCGCGTGATCTCGTTGCCCGTGCCGCTGGAGATCGCCATGCCCGCGCCACCGGAGCTGAGGAGGAACGCGTCGCGGACCGCGACGCCGGCGGTCCCGCCGACGCCGACGGCGGGCGACCCGGCTGAGCTCGGTGCGACGATGAGCTTCTCGAGGACGCTCGGAGACGAGCCGTTGCCACTGAACGTGATCGTGCCGGTGACGATCGCGGGGGCGGCCGTCGAGCCCGTGATCGTGACCCCCGCGGCCGGGAACGTCGGCGCCTCGGAGTACGTGCCGGGCGCGACCTGCACGGTGTCGCCGCCGGCGGCCGCGCCGGCAGCGGCGTTGAGCGACTCGCAGGAGGTGTCGGTGCCTCCGCACGCGCCGCCGCCCGCGGCGACGGTGTACGTCCTGGCCTGCGCTGCGGCGGCGGGGGCTGCCAGCGCCGCGACGGCGATGCCGGCGGCGAGGAGAGCCCGTCGCCGGGTCGCGCGTGTCATGTCGCCGCGCCTCACTTCGTCAGCCGGAACCGGACGACGCGGTCGTTCGCGGGCGCCGAGTTGCCGTACGCGCCGCTGCCGTCGGCCGCGTAGGCGCTGACGCGGTACAGGCCCGCCGAGGGCTGCTTGACCTTGGTGGAGACGTTGTACGTCCAGGAGCCGTCGGCGGCGAGCTTGGTCGCGATGACCACCGGCTTGGCGCAGCTGCGCTTCAGCAGGCCCTTCTTGGCGTCGAACCACGCGCACTGCGACTTCGACGACCGGCTGGACTTCGCGGCCGTCGTGCTCGACGAGCCGCTGAGCTTCTCGAGCGTCAGCAGGACGAAGGCGACGCCGGACTTGTCCTTCGCGACGCCGCCGAAGCCGAGCTTCGCCTTGCGCTTCGTCGTGACCTTGCGCTTGACGCCCCTGCGCGTGACCGTCCGCGTCCTCGTCGTCGTGAGCTTGACGCGCTGGTTGGCGAAGGGCTTGGTGATCGTCGCCGCCGGTGGGACGCCGTCGGCGACGTTGACCCGGGCGATGGCGGGCGCGCTGACCGCGCCCTGACGGTCGACGACGACGAGCTGCGCGGCGACCGTACCCTCGCTCTTGTAGGTGTGCTGGACGGTCGGGGTCGTCGTGTTCTCCGACGTGCCGTCGCCGAACGCCCAGCGGTACTGGACGATGCCGTCGCCGGAGACCGCCTCGCGGTCGCTCGAGCCGCTGCCGTCGAGCAGCACCGGCTGGTTGTCGCGCGGCTTGGCGGTGCGCACGACGATGCTCGCCGTCGGCGCGGCGTTGACGAACTCGTCGGCGCCGAGGTCGGTCGTCGGGCCCGGCCGCGCGTCGCCGTCGAGGTCGGTCGTCGACTCGCCCGCCTCGAAGCCGCCTGCGTCGATCGCCGGGGAGCCGGGCCGCAGGCGGAAGTTGCGCCGTGGGGCCTCGGCGAAGAGCGCGTTCGGATCGCCGGTCTGCAGGCTGCGGCTGGCGGCGAGCGCCGCCGTGTTCGCGCCGAGGCCCGCGATGCCAGGGTAGTTCGTCACCTGGTTGTTCAGCGCGATCGAGTCGGTGACCGTCGCCGTGACGTTGCCGACGCCGGTGCCGATGAGCCGCTGGGCCTTGCTGGAGTCGAGCACGATGCCGTTCGTCGAGCCCGCGGCCGTGAGGTGGCGGGCGACGATGTCGATGTCGCCGGCCGCAGCCTCGATCGCGAGGTTCTCGGTGTCGGCGCGCAGCCCGGCGGCGCCGCCGGTGAGCATCGAGGACTCGAGCGTCAGCCCCTTCTGGGGGGTGCCGTTCGTCGAGCTCACACGCACGGCGCTCGTCTGCGCGCCGCCGGTGATGACGAGGCTGCGGATGATGCTGTTCGCCGTCCCACCGGTCACGATGATCCCGTCGCCGTTGAAGCTCACGACCGCGGCGTCCAGCAGCTCGAGGCCCGCGGCGCCGCTGACGTAGACGCCCGGCGCGTTGCCGGTGGCCTGGCTGATCGCGACCTTCGAGAGCCTCGAGGGGCCGCCGGAGCTGGCGCTGAAGGTCATCGTGCCGTTGATCCCGACGCCCTGGGCGCCGGTGATCGTCACGCCGCCGGCGTCGAACGTCGCCGCGTCGTACGTGCCCGGCGAGACGTTGAAGACATCGCCCGTCGCGGCGGCCGTCGCGGCATCCGCGAGCGAGCCGCAGGCGAGATCCGCGCCCCCGCACGAGCCGTTGCCGGCGGACACGGTGTAGGTCGCCGCCTGTGCCGCGGCAGGCGCGGCCAGCACCGCCAGCGTTGCAGCGGCGGTGGTCATCCAGCGACGGCGGCCCAGGGGCGACATTCAATCCTCCAGCGATCGGCGCAACAGCTTCCCTGAGACCGTCTTTGGCAGCTCGGGGGCGAAACGGACGACTCTCGGCACCTTGTACCCGGCGAGTCGGACACGACAATAACCCCGCAGGTCCTCTTCCGATGCGGTCTCTCCGCGACGCAGGACGACGGTCGCGACGACGCGCTGGCCCCATTCGGCGTCCGGCGCGCCGTGCACCCCGGCCTCGGCGACCGCCGGATGCGCGGCGAGCACCGCCTCGACCTCGGTCGGCGCGACGTTCTCGCCGCCGGTGATGATCGTGTCGCCCCGGCGGCCCGTCACGGTGAGGTTGCCCTCGACGTCGAGCGCGCCCTCGTCACCGGTGTGCAGCCACCCGTCGGCGGCGACGGCGCCGGGGGCAACGGTCGGACCGGCTACGAGGATCTCGCGCTCGGGGCCGAGCCGCACGTGCGTGCAGAACAGCGGCGGTCCGCCCGTCGTCACCTGCGAGCAGGCCTCCGTCAGCCCGTACGTGCTGACCGTCGGCACGCCGGCCGCGGCCGCGCGCGCCAGCAGCGCCGGCACGATCGGCGCGCCCCCGACGAGCGCCGCCCGCAGCGCCGGCGGATGGCGCAGGCCGGCGTCGAGCAGCCGCGCGAGCGTCGTCGGCACGACCGAGACGAGCGTGGCGCGGGTCGCGAGCTCGCCGGCCGCGGCCTCGGCGTCGAAGCGCTCGTGCAGGATCACCGTCGTCGCGTAGATCGCGCTGCGCACGAGGATCGACAGGCCGCCGACGTGCGACAGCGGCAGCGTGCACAGCCAGCGATCGGCCGGATCGACGCCGAGCGCGACGGCCGAGCCGAGCGCGCTCCACAGCCAGTTGCCATACGTCAGCTCGATCGCGCGCGGCCCCGCCGTCGTGCCCGAGGTGTGCACGACGATCGCGGTCGCGTCGAGGTCGTGGGTGAGCGCGAGCGGCGCGCCCTCCTCCACAAGCCCCGCCAGCGGCTCGCCGACGACCGCCGCGCAGCCGGTCGTGCGCAGCCGCCGCTCGGCGGCGCTCAGCCGCAGGTCGACGGGGACGGCGACGGCGCCGAGCCGCAGGCAGCCGTGCAGCGTCTGCACGAACGCCCGCCGGGCGGCCAGCGCGATGCCGACGCGGTCGCCGGGGCCGACGCCGAGCGCGCGCAGGCGCTGCGCGGCGAGCGTCGCGGCGGCGTCGAGCTCGGCGTACGTCAGCGCGCCGTCGTCGGCGCGCAGCGCGACGTGACCCGGGCGCGACCGGGCGGCGCGGTGAAGCCAGGACTCGACGAGCATGCCTGGAAAGTAGCCTGCACGTGATGGCAGTCGACTGGACGCCGGCCGGCGAGTACACCGACATCCGCTACGAGCTCAGCGGCGACGGCATCGCGAAGATCACGATCGACCGGCCGGATGTGCGCAACGCGTTCCGGCCGCAGACGATCGTGGAGATCTCCGACGCGCTCACCCGCGCGCGCGAGGACACGTCCGTCGGCGTCGTCGTGCTCACCGGCGAGGGCTCGCTCGCGTTCTGCTCGGGCGGTGACCAGAACGTCCGCGGCGACACCGGCTACCTCACCGAGCCGGGACGCGAGGGCGCCGTCGGGCGCTTCCACGTCACCGACCTGCACATCCAGATCCGCCGCCTGCCCAAGCCGGTCGTCGCGATGATCGCCGGCTACGCGATCGGCGGCGGCCACGTCCTGCACCTCGTCTGCGACCTCTCGATCGCGGCCGACAACGCGCGCTTCGGCCAGGTCGGCCCGCGCGTCGGCTCGTTCGACGGCGGCTTCGGGGCCGGGCTGCTCGCGAGCCTCGTCGGCCCGAAGAAGGCGAAGGAGATGTGGTTTCTCTGCCGTCAGTACGACGCCGGGCAGGCGCTCCAGATGGGGCTCGTCAACGCCGTCGTGCCCCTCGACGAGCTGGAGGACGAGACCGTCGCCTGGTGTCGCGAGATGCTCGCGATGTCGCCGTTCGCGCTGCGGCTCGTGAAGGCGAGCTTCAACGCGACCGAGGACGGCTTCAGCGGCATCCAGCAGCTCGCCCACGATGCGAACCTCCTCTTCTACGAGAACGCCGAGGCGCACGAGGGCCGCGACGCCTACCGGGAGAAGCGCACGCCGGACTTCTCGCGCTTCCCGAAGAGGCCGTAGGAGCGCAGAGGTGGCGACCGTTGCCCGCAGCGACGCCGTGCGCATCTGGCTCATGGCCGCGCGCGTGCGGACGCTGCCCGCAGCCGTCGCGCCGGTGCTCGTGGGCACGTCGCTCGCCGTGCAGCGGGACGTCTTCCGCCCCGGGGCATTCGTCGCGGCGCTGCTCGGAGCGCTGCTCATCCAGATCGGCACGAACCTCGCCAACGACTACTCCGACGCGCGCCGGGGCGCCGACGCCGAGGACCGCGTCGGGCCCGTCCGCGTCACCGCCGGCGGGCTCGTGCCGCCGCGGCAGGTGCTCGTCGCGACGTACGTGACGTTCGGCCTGGCCGTGGTCTGCGGCCTGTACCTGGTCGCCGTCGCAGGCGTCGAGCTGCTGTTCGTCGGCATTGCCTCGATCGCGGCCGGCGTCCTCTACACCGGCGGGCCGAAGCCCTACGGCTACGAGGGCCTGGGGGAGCTCTTCGTCTTCCTCTTCTTCGGCATCGTCGCCGTCACGGGTTCGGCCTTCGCCCAGCTGGAGACGTGGCCGTGGGAGGCCTTCGTGCTCGCGGTGCCGGTCGGCCTGGTCGCGGCGGCGATCCTCGTCGTCAACAACATCCGCGACATGGACTCCGACCGCCGCGCGGGCAAGCGCACGCTCGCCGTCAGGCTCGGTCGCGAGCGGGCGCGGACGATCTACGCCCTCATGATCTACGGCGCGTACCTGGTCGCGCCGCTGCCGTGGCTGCTGGGCGCGCTGTCACCGTGGCTGCTGGCGCCGTGGCTGACGCTGCCGCTGGCGGTCCGCCTCGTGCGCACGGTGCGCCGCCACGCCGACGGGCCGACGCTCAACGAGGCGCTCGCGCAGACGGGCATGCTTCAGCTCGCCTTCGGCCTGCTGCTGAGCGCGGGCGTGCTGGCGAGCTAGGCGCGGGTTCGATGAGCGCGGGGATGAGGGCCAGCCAGCATCGATTGGCGAGTTCTACGGCGTGGGGACGAAGAACCCGCCATTCGCCTGCCGATGTCGCGTTGAGGGCCCTATCCGCTCCTTGCTCGACACGACCGCCCCGAAACGCATCCGCGATCCGACCCCCTTCCCTCAGTGATGCAGTTCGTCCCGCGCCAGGCGCCGGGGCGGGGTAGCGCGCCGTGCGCGTTCGCATCGAGCAGCGCACGCTGCGCTTCGCAACGCCGCTGCTCACCTCGTACGGCCTGCTCGCCGAGCGTGAGCTCTTCGAGCTGCGCATCGAGGGGGCCGACGGCGTCGCGGGACGCGGCGAGGCGGCGCCATTGGAGCCCTACGACGGTGTCGCGCCCGCGCGCGCACGGGCGGCCCTGGAGACCTACCGGGCCGTGCTCGAGGACGGCTGCGAGCGCGAGGGCGGCGAGCTGCTCGACGCCTGCCGTGCGGCCGACGACCTTCCCCAGGCGCTGGCGGCGGTCGACCTCGCGCTCTGGGACCGGGCCGGCCGCCGCGCGGGCCGGCCGGTCGCCGAGCTGCTGTCCGACGACGCGCTCGAGGCCGTCGCGGTCAACGCCACGATCGGGGCCGAGGACCGCGCGGGGGCCGCGACGCAGGCCTCCGCCGCCCGCGCGGCGGGGTTTCGCTGCGTGAAGCTCAAGGTCGGCACCGGCGACGACGCCGGCCGCGTGGCGGCCGTCCGCGCCGCGCTCGGCCCGGCCGCCGACCTGCGCCTGGACGCCAACGGCGCCTGGACGCCGGAGGAGGCGGTGCGCGCGATCCGGACGCTCGCACCGGCCGGCCTGGAGCTCGTCGAGGAGCCGGTGCACGGCCTCGACGGGCTGCGGGCGGTGCGCGAGCGAGTGGCGGTGCGGATCGCGATGGACGAGACCGCCGCCGAGCCCGGCGCGCTGGTCTCGGGCGCGGCCGACGCCGTCTGCCTGAAGCTCGGGCGCTGCGGCGGGATCTCGGGCCTGCTGGCCTGCGCATCGCTCGTGCGCGCCTCGGGCGCCGAGCCCTATGTCGCGTCTACGTTCGACGGGCCGCTCGGCATCGCAGCGGCGCTGCACGCCGCCGCGGCGCTGCGACTGCAGCCCGCGTGCGGGCTGGCGACGCTCGAGCTCTTCGCCGACGTCGAGCATCCGCTGCGCGCGCGCGACGGAGCGATCGCCGTGCCGCGCGGTCCCGGGCTCCTATGAGCCTGGCGCTGCGCATCGCGAGCTCCCTCCTGCACCGGCCGGCGAGCCACCGCTACGGCGACCATCCGCGCCAGGCGGCCGATCTGCACCGCCCCGCGGGCGCCGGCCTGCATCCGGTCGCCGTCGTCCTGCACGGCGGCTATTGGCAGCCGCCGTACACGAAGCTCGTCATGCGGCCGCTGTGCCTCGACCTCATCCGCCGCGGCTGGGCCGCGTGGAACGTCGGATACCGGCGGCTGGGCAGGGACGGCGGCGGCTGGCCGCAGACCTTCGACGACGTCGCGGCCGCGATCGACCACCTCGCCGAGCTCGCCGACCCGACGCTGGACCTGAGCCGCGTCACGCTCCTCGGCCACTCCGCCGGAGGGCAGCTCGCGCTGTGGGCCGGCGGCCGGGCCGAGCTGCCTGCGGACGCCCCCGGCGCGGCGCCGCGCGTGCGCGCGCAGCGCGTGCTCGCGCTCGCGGCCGTCTGCGACCTCGTCCGCGCCGGCCGGCCCGCCTGCGAGCTCCTCGGCGGCTGGCCCGACGAGGTGCCCGAGCGCTACGCCCAGGCCGATCCGATGCGCCGGCTGCCGCTGCACGTCCCGGTCGGGCTCGTCCACGCGCGCGACGACGAGACGGTCTCCGTGCAGCGCTCGCGCGACTACGCCGCCGCGGCGCGGGCGGCAGGCGCCGACGTCACGCTCGTCGAATCGCCGGGCGGGCACCGCGATCCGATCGACCCGGCGAGCGAGGTCTGGCGCGCGGCCGCGGGGTGGCTCACCCGGGAGCCGTGAGCTTGGCGCGCAGGCTCAGGACGCGGCCGGCCGTGGCGCGCAGCGCACCGGCGTCGAGCCTGCCGCCACGCGCGGCGTCGAGCAGCCCCTCGGCGGCCCGCGCCCCGGTGCGGTAGCTCGAGACGAACAGCGGCAGGTCGATCCCCGCCCGCACGGCGAGCACGGCGCGGCGACCGCCGGAGCCGAAGCGATCGACGGCCGGCGTCGCGAGATCGTCGCTGACGGTGATGCCGCGGAAGCCCAGGCGCCCGCGCAGCTCGTCGCCGATCCACCGCCGCGACAGCGCGGCCGGCAGCGCGTCGAGCGCCGGGTAGACGGCGGTCGAGAGCATCACCGCGTCGATGCCCGAGGAGATGAGCTGCGCGAACGGGCGCTCGTCGACGCTTCGCAGCGTCCTCAGCGGCGTCGTGATGCGCACCGGTGCGGTGTCGGTGTTGACGCTCGCCGCACCGAAGCCCGGGAAGTGCTTGGCCGCCGCGAGCACGCCGCCGTCGCGCAGGCCGCCGGCGAACGCCGAGGCCAGCAGCGAGACGCGTTCGGCGCCGCGGCCGTACGTCCGCCGCTCGCGCTCGAGCGCCGCCCCGGAGCGCGCGACGTCGGCGACCGGCGCAAGGTCGAGGTTGACCCCCGCGCCGCGCAGCGTCCGCGCCGCGGCGCGACCACTCTCGCGCGCCGCGGCGGCCGTCGGCATCTCGCCCGCCGCCCGCACCGGCGAGCCCGGGATCCGGCGCACCGGCCCGCCCTCCTGATCGGCCATGACGATGAGCGGCGCTCGCATGCCCGGTGGGCGGCGGATGGCCTGCAGGCCGCGCATCGTCGCGCGGACCTGCGCCGGCGAGCGGACGTTGCGGGCGAAGAGGATGACGCCCGCGGCCTCGCCGCGGGCGATCCGCCGGCGCAGGCCGCCCGGCGGGCGTAGGCCGTCGTAGGCGAACACCATGTGCTGGCCGACCGCTTGGCGCAGCGTCATCGCGGGCTGAGCGTCCGGCGGGTCTGCGGCCGGTCTCGCGCCGGCGAAGAAGAGCCAGGTCGTCGCGGCGAGGAGCAGGCCGAGCACGCCCAAGGTGATACACGTCCTCATCGCCGTGCGCGCTGCCCTTCTACGGGCTGGTTACACGCCTCGATCGCCGCGGCCACGGCAGCCGGGGCCTCGAGCGGCAGCGCATGCCCCACGCCGGGCATGATCGTCAGCTCCCCGCGCGGCAGAGCGCCGGCGAGCCGGCGCCCGAGCGCGACGAACTTCTCGTCGCGCTCGCCCACCACCACCGCGACGTGCAGCTCGAGCTCGCCGAGGCGGCCCCACAGCGGTTCCATCGATCCGGTGCCGATGCCGCGCAGCGCCGCGGCGAGATGCAGCGGGTCGTTGCGGAGCCGGTCGGCGCGGGCGGCAGCCGCCACCTCCGGCGTCTGGCCGGCGAACAGCGGCTGCGCGCCCCAGCGGTCGGCGACCTCGGTCATCAGCCGCGGCTCCATCCATGCCGCCAGCTCCCCGTCGGTCGCGCGCCGGCTCGCGCGCTGCCCCGCATCCTCGATCCCGGCGGTCGCCGAGACGAGCACGAGCCGCGACACGCGCTCTGGGTGCGCAAGCGCGACGTGCAGCGCCAGACGCCCGCCCATCGAGTAGCCGGCGAGGGCGAAGCGGCCGGCGGCCAGCCCGGCGACGTCCGCGACGCACGCCTCGAAGTCGATCGGCCGGCGGCTGGCGGCGGCGCCGTGGCCGCGGAGGTCGGGCGCCAGCGGGCGGTAGCGTTCGCCGCCGAGGTGGCGCGCCACCTCGTCCCAGCCGCGCCCGGTCTGCGTGAAGCCGTGCAGGAGAAGGAGCGGCTCGGGCACGCCTGCATCATGCCCGCCGCCCCCGACACCCACCTCCTGCTGCACGCGTTCGTCGACGAACTCGTGCGCTGCGGCATCCGCGAGGCCTGCACGTCGCCGGGGTCGCGGTCGTCGCCGATCGTGCTCGCGCTCGCGCGCGAGGGGCGGCTGCGCTGCTTCTCGCACATCGACGAGCGCTGCGGCGGCTTCTTCGCGCTCGGCGCGGCGAAGGCTGCGGGGAGGCCCGTCGCCGTCACGTGCACGTCGGGCACGGCGGCGGCGAACCTCGTGCCGGCGGTCATCGAGGCCTTCCAGGCGCGGGTGCCGCTCGTCGTGCTGACCGCCGACCGCCCACCGGAGCTGCGGGAGATCGGCGCCGGGCAGACGATCGACCAGCTCAAGCTCTACGGCAGCGCCGTGAAGTGGTTCTTCGAGGTCGGCACGCACGACGCGACGCCCGCACGCGCGCGCTGGATGCGGATGCTCGCCTGTCGCGCCGTCTGGACCGCCCTCGAGGGCCGCCCGGGCCCGGTCCATCTGAACTTCGCGCTGCGCGAGCCGCTCATCCCACCCGCCGAGCTCGGACCCGATCCGCTGCCGGGCCGCGCCGGCGGGCGCCCGTGGCTGCTGCGCTGTACGCCCGGCGAGGACGCGGCCGCCGCGGGGCGGGCGCTGGCGGTCGTCGCGCGCGACGCCCACCGCCCCCTCGTCGTCGCAGGCCGCACCGAGCCGGGCCTGGAGGCGCTCGCGCCCGCGTGCGAGCGCCTCGGCTGGCCGCTGCTCGCCGACCCGCTCAGCGGGGCTCGGCGCGGCGACGCGGCCGTCGCGCATTACGACGCGCTCCTGCGCGACGAGGCCTTCGCCGCGGCGCGGCGCCCGGACCTCGTCGTGCGCTGCGGCGACCTGCCCACATCCAAGCCGCTGCGCGCATGGCTCGACGGGCACGGCGAGGACGTCACACAGCTCGGCTTCGATCCGCACGCCTCCTGGCAGGACCCGGACGCGAGCCTGCACGTCGTGCTGGCGGCGGGGGCCGCGCCGACGCTCGCCGCCGCGGCCGAGCACGCGCCGGCCGCCGATCCGGCCTGGTTGGCGGCCTGGCGCAGCGCCGACGAGGCCGCCGCCGCGGCGATCGACGCGACGCTCGGCGACGCGCTCAGCGAGCCGCTCGTCGCGCGCGAGCTCGGCGCGCTGCTGCCGGCCGACTCGACGCTCTACGTCGCCTCGTCGATGCCGGTTCGCGACGTAGAGAACTTCCTCGCCGTGCGCGCCGACGCGCCGCGCGTGCTGTGCAACCGGGGCGCCAACGGAATCGACGGCCTGGTCTCCAGCGCGTTCGGCGCCGCGGCGGTCTCACCCGGCCCGGTCGTCCTGCTCATCGGCGACGTCGCACTCGCCCACGACATCGGCGGCCTGCTCGCCGCCCGCCGCCTGGACCTGCCGCTGACGATCGTGCTCCTGCACAACGACGGCGGCGGCATCTTCGAGTTCCTCCCGGTCGCCCGCGAGCGCGACGTCTTCGAGGAGCACGTCGCCACCCCGCACGGACTCGAGTTCGAACGGGCGGCGGCGCTCTACGGCTGCGACTATGCACGCGCGGAGGACCGGCCGGCGCTGCGGGCGCAGCTGCGCGCGGCGCTCGGCGGGCCTGGAACCTCAATCGTCGAGGTTCGCACCGACCGCGCCGCCAACCTCGCGCTGCACCGCGAGCTGGCGGCAGCGGTCGCCGCCCGGATCTCCGGCGACAGATGACTGCGCGCCATTGCTCGACCGACGCCAGCGTGGAACCGGAACGCCGGCCCTCGCGATGACCGCGCGCCACCGCTTCGCGCTCACGGACTGGCTCGCCTGCGCGGCGGGCGGGGCCCGCGAGCCCGCTGCCGTCGCGGCCCGCGCGGCCGGCGACGGCCTGCTCGAGCGCGTGGCCGCCGCGGGCGCGGCGGGTCACGTGCTCGACTTCGACGACACCTACGCGCCCGGCCTCGCGCACCTCAGCGCCGCCACGGCGCCGGCCGCGCTCGTCCTCGGCGCCGAGCTCGGCGCCACGGTGGGCGCGGCGCTGGCCGCCTACGCCGCCGGCTTCGAGGCCATGGGCGCCCTCGCGCGCACGTGCCATCCCGCGCTCTACGACGGCGGCTGGCATCCGACCGCGGTCTGCGGGAGCGCCGGGGCGGCGGTCGTGGCAGCGCGGCTGCAGGACCTCGACACCGGGCGCGAGCGCCGCGCGATCGCCCTCGCGCTGCTGCGCGCCGGCGGACTGCGGGCGGCCTTCGGCTCCGACGGCAAGGCGCTGCAGGTCGGAATGGCGTCCGCCGCCGGCGTTCACGCCGCGCGCCTGGCGGCGGCGGGCGCAGCGGTCGACGCCGGCGCGATCATGGGCGCCCGGGCCGGATTCGCCGAGGCCTTTTCCGTCGCGACGAGCGCCGCGACACTCGACGCGATGATCGAGGCCGCCGACTCCGCGGCGACGGCGGGCCAGGCCGTCGCCGAGAACTGGATCAAGGCCTACCCCTGCTGCCTGCAGACCCATGCCGCGATCGACGCCGCGCTCGCGCTCGGCGGGCAGCCGCCACCGGCGTCCGAGATCACGGTCACCGTCCATCCGGTGTCGCGCCGGGCGGCGGCGCTCGACGAGGTCGGCGACGGACTGCAGGCGAAGTTCTCGATCCCCTACCTCACGGCGTACGCGCTCCTGCGCGGCGCGCCCGACCTGCGCGCGTTCGCGCACCTCGACGTCGACGTGGCCGCGCTCGCGCGGCGCGTGCGCGTCCGGACCGACCCCGCGCTCGGCGCCGCGGAGGCGATTCTCGAGCTCGACGGCCGCGCGGCGGCACGCGTCACGGCGCCGCGCGGATCGCCCGCCAACCCGCTCGACGCGGCAGCGCTCGCATCGAAGGTCCGCTCGCTCGCCGGCGAGGCGCTCGCCGGCGCGCTCGAGGACGCAAGCCGGCCGGCGGCGGCGCTGACCGGCGCGGCGGGCCTGTAGCCCGCACGCGCCGGAAGGTGTACTTCGTACTTACGCCAAGCCCCTGCGTTTCATCTGGGCCTGGGTCTGCCCGGACGACACCAGGCCGATCGTCAGCAGCGCGACGCCGTTGGCGATGTGGTTGAAGTTCTCGAGGTCGCCCTCGCCGGACATCGACAGGATCGTGAGGTTGTCCGGGGCGGTGACGCCGATGACGAAGGCGACGATGTAGAAGAGGCCGACGCCCATGAGCGCGCCCTCGGCGGTCGCCGCCGAGTTGCGGGTCGACATCACGAGCAGGAAGGCTCCGATGGCGAGGTGCACGAGGTTGTGGAACGGGTTGATGGCAAAGCCGAGCAGCTTGTCGGGTGTCTGCTGCGTCCAGTCGGTGAAGCCCGTCACGAAGAAGCCGATGATGCCGATCGTGATGTAGAACGCGCCGAACAGCGGCCCGAGTCGCTGTGCAAGGCTCTTGTCTGCTGTCATGTACTAGCCCCTCCCACTTGTGGCTTGACCCGGGCGCGACCGAGATCGCGCCGTCTGCTCCCGCCGGACATATCGATCTCCCCCGACCGATCCACTGGCCATAAGCATAGGTGAGCGGCTGGCGGCACGCCACCTGGTTGGCGCACCCCCACCGCAGCCGAGGCTCAGCCGGCGAGGACCGGCAGCAGCGCGGCGAGCTTGACGTCGGTCTCGGCGAGCTCGGCCGCCGGATCGGAGTCGCGCACGACGCCGACGCCGGCGTAGCAGCGAGCCACCGGGCCGCTGAGCAGCGCGCAGCGCAGGGCGACGCAGAACTCGCCGTCCTCGTTGGTGTCCGTCCATCCGACGGGACCGGCGTACCAGCCGCGGTCGAGGCCCTCGAACGCCGGGATGAGCGGTTCGGCGACCTCGAACGGCTCACCGCCGACGGCCGGGGTCGGATGCAGCAGGCCGGCGAGGCGCACGGCACCCACCGGCTTGGCGAGCTGGGCCCTGATCGGGCTCGCGAGGTGCTGGATGTTCGCCATCCGCACGATGACCGGCTCGTCGGCCGTGGTGACCCAGACGCTGTGCGGGCGCAGGGCCCGCTCGATCCGGCGGGCGACGATCTCCTGCTCGGCGCGGTCCTTGTCGGACCGCATGAGCTGCTCGCCGAGATGGTCGTCGACGGACGGGTCGGCGCTGCGGCGCGTCGACCCCGCGAGCGCGAGCGTGCTCGCGCGCATCCCCTCGCGGCGGATGAGCAGCTCGGGGCTGGCCGCGACGAAGGCGTCCTGGCCGCGGCCCGCGCAGAAGCAGAAGCACGACGGAAATCCCTCGCGCAGGACGCCGAAGATCGCCGCCGCGTCGTGGTCGGCGGGAGCGTGGACCTGCACCTCGCGCGCGAGCACGATCTTCTCCAGCGCCCCGGCCCGGATGCGCTCGACGGCCCGCGCGACCGCCGCCTCGTAGTGCTCGGGGGGCGTGCTCGCCGCGACCGTGTAGCGCCCGACCGGGTCGGGGTCCAGCAGCGGCAGCGAAGCGCGGCGCAGCTCGCCCAGGCGCCGCTCGACGCGCGCGAGCAGCCCGTCGGCGGTGTCGTCGGCCTGGGCGAGCGCCGCGAGCGTGAGCGCCACGTCGTCGCCGCGGCGCGCGAGCGCCGCCTCG
>Ga0136631_10000015_pt1 | contig 46210 bp, 42 predicted proteins | sample AntDrymUQ6012206_2_FD_104655 | JGI IMG/M metagenome (GOLD analysis project Ga0136631, IMG submission 104655) | Polar desert sand microbial communities from Dry Valleys, Antarctica - metaG UQ601 (22.06) | ecosystem: Environmental > Terrestrial > Soil > Desert | place: Antarctica: Dry Valley... | reverse complement strand
GGTGGGAGTTGCGCACGGCGAGAAAGAAGGTGCTGCGTTCGCCGTAGTGCTCGCCGTTGCTGACGTCGCCGATGCGGCCGATCGCGACGCCGAGCGGTAGCCCAGCCGCGGCCGCGTCCAGATATAAGCCGCCCAGTCGGCGGCGGTGGACGTAGACGGCGACGAGGATCGCGGCGAGGATCAGGCCGCCGTCGAAGGTAAACCCGCGGCTTGAGATCAGCCTGTCGGGCACGACGAGCGCGCCCGGGGTCGTGCTCGAGGACATAGAGGATGCGGGCGCCCACGATCCCGCCGAGCGCGGCGATTCGCGGCGATTCGCGGCGATTCGCGGCGATCGCGGCGATCGCGATCAGCTGATACAGCGGCTCGACATCCAGGCCGTGCCGGCGCAACCAGCGCGCGGCGACGACGCCACCGAGCAGGAAGCCGAGCGCGATCGTGATGCCGTGCCAGGCCAGCGTGACGGGACCGAGGTGGACCTCGGGATCGATCCGATCGTGATGACGGCCATCATGTGCCTGACCGTTCATTGGGTCTTGCGGCGCTGCGACGGTTGCGTGCGGGGCGCGACGCGGCCGAAGTGCGGCGCCGCGCGTGTCCCGGGTCAGCCGCTATGGCCGGCGTCATGCTGCGCGCCGCCAGTCATCTGGCCGTCGGCGCCCAGGTGTTGACGGCGCGATCCGCGTGCGTACCAGTTCGACGAGGAGCGGGACGCTCGTCAGCGCGTAGCCGAAGACGGACGCCAGCGCGACCGACAGTACAACGGTGGAGAGGTTGGAGAAACGCCGAAGCCGACTGCGACCGCGCCACGCAACGTCGGCGGCTCTGGCGAGCATCCCAGGCGACAGGTCAAGCAGGGTGATCTGCGCGGTCAGCTCGATGCGGAGCACGTGACGGGGGCGCGCACCGGTGCCCACCCTGCATCGAGAACCTTCGCGCCCGGCCTGAATACGACCCAACGGTCGTCGGTCAGGGCCTGCTCCGCACGTCGGAGGTGGGCGAGCGGGCGAGCACGAGATCGACGTCGGCGTGAACGTCGCGCCTGGCGGCTATGTCTTGTCGGGGCCGTGGGTGCTGCCGCCTTGGCCGCCCATCATCATCCACATCATCGCGCCCATCATCAGCATGCACGGGATGAGAAACAGCGCGCCCGCTCCGACGCCGCTGGCAAGGAAGACGATCGCGAGAACCGCAAAGACCCCGCAGAGCCACATCGTCTTCATCGAGTGTTTGCTGTCGTCCAGTTTCTTTTCATCTCGACCTCGCTCATGCGGTGGTTGGTGCGTCGAGCTCACTGTAGATCCGGGCTGAGGCCACGGCTCATGGTACTTCCGCACGTCTGCCGTGGAGAACTACGGAATGTCGGACCAAGCCGGTCGCGGAGAGCTTCCCGGGCGGCCCAGTGGGCGCCGGAAGATCCGTAGATCTCCGCGCCGAGCGGGGCTGAACTCCCGATGCCAGCAAGGGCCGGCCAGGCGGAGTGGACGCGTGGTCTTGATGCTCGACTTCTTGGACGTCTCGTGATGGTCGGTTGGCAGGACACGGCCTGGATGCTCGCGATCACGCTCCCGGCTGGGCGAAGCGGTCGAAGCGGCATCCTCGCCCGCAACCTCGACACCCTGACCATCCACACCCAGGCGGCAGGGGCCGGGGAGCGCGGTCGGAAGGACTCGACCGAACGCGTCAACATGTAGTTCAAATCGCATGCACGCGTGACCTCGCCGGCGGCTGCGCGACGACCGGGGTCACGTCTGCACGTAGGTCGTGCAGCAGTGACCGCAATGGCGGCGTCGGGACAAGCGGGGGCAATCGTGCATGCCGCTTCCACACCACGACCCCCCCTCCCCAGCGTGAAACCAGCCGTCCAGGCTGGCCGCTGGTCTCGCGCAACTTGCGTGAGGCAGGAGCCAGCAATGTCTCGGCGATCCTCTCCCTCCCCACGTAGGATTGCCCGCCGTGAGCCAGCGCGTCGCCGTCAGAGTCGGAGCGAGCGGCGCCGCGCTTGGCGGCCGCCAGCTCGGTGCCCGGCTGCGCGAGCTGCGCGACGGCGCCGGGCTGACGGGCGCGGAGGTCGCCCGGCGCATGGGGCGCGCGCACTCGACGCTGAGCCGCTGGGAGTCGGGTGGGCTGCTCCCGAGGACCCCCGACGTCTACTTCATGCTGGAGCTCTACGGCGTAGAGGACGCGGCGCGCGACGGGCTGCTGCGCTCCGTCGAGAGCGTTCGCGCACGCCACGACTGGGAGGTCGACGTCGCCGTCGAGGTGGCCGACTACGCCCGGATGGAGAGCCGCGCCTGGAAGGTCGAGGAGTTCCACGACAGCCTCGTGCCGGGGCTGCTCCAGACGCCCGACTACGCCCGCGCGGTGCTGCGCGCCTGGGATCCCGGCGCCACCACGCAGCAGATCGAGCGCTGGGTCGGCGTTCGCATGGCCCGCCAGCGGCACCTGGCCGACGAGGACCCGCTCCAGCTCGTGACCGTGATCGGGGAGGGAGCGCTGCGCCGGCCGGTCGGCGGGCCGCAGGTGATGCGCGCGCAGCTCAAGCACCTCGTCGACGCCGCGGCCCGGCGTAACGTCGAGGTCCGACTCCTGCCCCTCGCGGCGGCCCACGCCGGGACATCGAGCTCGTTCATTGTCCTGCGCCTGCGCGACGAGCAGGATGTCGCGACGATGGACACCCCCGGCGGAGAGATCTACTTCGACGACGTCGAGCCCTTCGCTCTGATGCTGCGGCGGCTGGCCGCGGCCTCCCTTGCGCAGCGCAAGTCGGCTGCTACGATCGCCGCCATGCGGAGGGAGCTCACGTGACCCAGCGGCCCACGCGCGGCTCCGGCCGCCCGGACCTGGGCGCCACAGGCTGGCGCACGAGCAGCCACTCGGCGTCGAAGACCGAATGCGTCGAGACCGCCTTCCTGGCGGACGGGCACGTCGCCGTGCGCCACAGCAAGGACCCCGGCGGGTCGGTCCTGATCTACACCCCTCGCGAGTGGGACGCCTTCGTCAAGGGCGCCAAGGACGGGGAGTTCGACCTGCCGTAAGTCTCGCTGGCCGCGCGACCCCGCAGGCGCGCGTCAGAGCTCGACCGCGAGCTGCCCGTCGCGCTCGGACGCATAGGCGACCGATGCGCAGAAGCTCGTCCGGCCGGCGACCTGCCCGTCGTCCCCGATGCTCAGCGCGTCGCGCTCCCGCCACCAGCGCGCCGCGTCGCGCGGCAGCGCATGCCAGCCGTCGTCGTGCTCTGCGAGGTACGCCAGGAACGCCTCGTAGCGGTCCAGGTTGCGCTGCGCCACGACGTAGTCGGGGTGGACGATGATGTTGACGAGGCCGTGGTTGGCCGTCAGCCACTCGGTCTTGCGCCGCCACAGCTCGATCCCCGGCGAGCGCAGGATCTCGAACACCGTGTGATCCTGGGGGAGCGTGATCGGAAGCTCGACCACGTCTCCGAAGAAGAAGGGCATGATCGAGCAGCAGCCGCCGGGCTGGGGCTCGAACGGATCGCTGTCGGGAAACGAGCTGTCGTAGTCGACGGGCAGCTCGTGCATCCACGCGGCGTTGCGGCCGGTCGCGGGGGAGCGGAAGCCGGCGACGCCCCAGGCCTCCATGTAGTGCGCGATCTTCGGCAGGTTGGCCTCGAACGTCGAGCGGTTGGAGAAGAGCTTGCCGTCGTGCAGGATGCCGTGCAGGCCGACCTCGCAGCCGGCCGCCCGCACCGCGTCGAAGAGCCCGTCGGGGATCGGGTACCACTCGGCGACGAAGTTCCACGACGAGACGAAGCCGTAGCGGCGCTCCAGCTCGATCACGCGCATGACGTTCGCGACGCCGGCCGGCCCCTCGACGTCGTGCGTGAGGACGCTCGCGAAGCGCTTGCGCTCGGGCCAGTAGTTGACGAACGCCAGGCGATCGGCGCCCGACGCGCGCACCCGCTCGAGCAGCTGCGCATCGCGGTGCTCGACGAGCGAGGGCTCGAACGGCCAGGACGGAAACGGCGCCCTTGCCTGCCGCGGCGCATACGCGCGGCGCAGCGCGAGCTGCAGCCCGCGCGGCATGAGCGGCTTCAGCGTGTAGTAGGCCTCGAGCTTGCGCGAGCGATTCGTCGGCCCGCGGTAGCGCTCGTAGAGCAGGTGGTGGGGGTCGCTGGCGGGCGTCATCCGTGCGAGACGAGCCTCCCTAGGCGACAAGGCTCGCCGGCGCCGCGACGTTCGCGTCCGGGCTCGCTTCGCCGTCGACGAACATTCGCATCCAACGTTCCAGCGCGAGCAGCGAGAACAGCCGCTGGCTGGCCTTCTTGTCGTCGAGCTTCGCCCGCTCGACGAGGTCGAGCACGGCTTGTGGACGGTAGATGCCACGGGCGAGGGCGGGGCCGTCGAGCAGCGTCTCGCGAATGAGGTCATCGCGATGGTGCGTGAGCCACGCGCCCAGCGCCTCGTGGAAGAACCCCTTCTTGGGCTTGTCGATGATGCGATCGTCGACAAGGCCGCGGCTGGCGCGCTTGAGCAGTTCCTTGCGCCTGAGGCGCGAGACCCGCCGCGAGTCCGGCAGCCGCGAGCAGAACGACACGACGTCGTGGTCCAGGAACGGCACGCGAACCTCGAGCGATGCCGCCATCGACATCTTGTCGAAGTACAGGAGCATGTTGTCCACGAGCGCCAGGCGCGTATCGATGTGCAGCGTCTCGCCCAGCGCCGTCATCGCGACCGGCGGCAGGTGCTGGCGGACGACCGCGTTGATCTCGGCCTCGGCGCCGGGATGCAGGAAGTCCGGGTGCAGCAGCGCCGCGCGCTCGGCCGGCTGCACGACGCGGCTCATCGCGAGCAGGCGCTCCACGGGATCGTCCGTCGTGAGCGCGAGGACGCCGCGGGCCAACGTCGAGCGGCGCACGGGCCGGCGGGCGGCGGCCGCGGTGAGCCGGCGGACGGGCCGCGGGACGGTCCTGTGGACCGCGGCTGCCAGCGCTGCGATCTCGTGCTTGCGGTAGCCGCCCAGCAGCTCGTCGGCGCCCTGGCCCGACAGCGCGACGGTGACGTTCTCGCGGGCGAGGCGGCTGAGCAGGATGAAGCCGAGGCAGGAGACGTCGGCGATCGGCTCCTCGAGGTGCCAGATGGCCTCGTCGAGCAGGCCGGCGTGCTCGGCCGCGCTCGTCCGCAGGGCGTGGTGCTCGGTGCCGAAGCGCCGCGCGACCTCGGCGGCGTCGTCGAGCTCGTCATCCGGGTCCTCGGCGAAGCCGATGGAGAAGGTCTGCACGGGCCGCGTCGAATGCTCGGCCATGAGCGCGGTGATGAGGCTCGAGTCCAGGCCGCCGCTGAGCATCACGCCGAGCGGCACCTCGCTGATCATGCGGGCGCGGACCGATTCGCGCAGGAGCCCGAGCAGCCGCTCCTGCTCCTCCTCCCAGGTGCCGGCCGCGCGCGGCGGGCCGGCCTCCCAGGGGTTCCAGTACGCGCGCTGCTCGCTGATCCGGCCGTCCTCGAAGATCAGCAGCGATGCGGGATCCAGCGTGCGCACGCCTGCGAACAGCGTGTGCGGGCCCGGTACGAAGCCGTGGGCCAGAAACAGCTCGGCGGCGAGCGGGTCGAGCTCGGGACGGATGAGGCCGCCGGCGATGAGCGCCTTGACCTCGGAGGCGAATGCCAGCCCGTCGGGCGTCTGCGCGTAGTAGAGCGGCTTGACGCCCATGCGGTCGCGCGCCAGGACGAGCCGGCGGCGCGGCTTGTCCCACAGCGCGATCGCGAACATCCCGCGCAGCCGGCGCACGAAGTCAGGCCCGTGCTCCTCGTAGAGGTGCACGATCGTCTCCGAGTCGCCGCGCGTCGTCAGCCGGTGGCCCTTGGCGCGCAGCTCCGAGCGCAGCGCCTCGAAATTGTAGATCTCGCCGTTGAAGACGGCGGTGACGCCGCCGTCCTCGTTGTGCACGGGCTGCTGGCCGCCGGGAACGTCGATGATGCTCAGCCGGCGCATCCCCAGCGCGACACCGGGCTGGATGCTGTGACCCGCGTCGTCGGGCCCGCGATGCTCGATCGCGTCCGTCATCGCATCCAAGGTCTGCAACCCGACAGGCACGTGCCTCGGATCGGTTGAGGCGATACCGCAGATGCCGCACATGACCGAACAACGGCCGTCCGGGCGTCGACTTCCGCGCGAGCCTCACGGGTCTTGAGCCGTTGTTTGGGCGTGAAGGAACGAATTCTCATCATTTCGCCGGTCCGCAACGAGGCGGCCCACATCGAGCGCATGGCGGCAGCGGTCGCCGCGCAGACCCGCCCACCGATGGCCTGGGTGGTCGTCGACGATGGCTCGACGGACGACACGCTCGCGCTGTTGCGCAGGCTCGAGCACGAGCTCGACTTCCTTCAGGTCCACGCGCGCCCGCTCGAAACCGAGCCGGTCGTCGACCGCCTCGCGATCGCGGCCGCGCCGCGCGCCTTCAACTACGGCCTGCAGATGGCCGGCGAGCTGGACTTCACCCACGTCGTCAAGCTCGACGGCGACATCGAGCTACCCCCCGACTACTTCGAGCGCCTGCTCGAGCGCTTCGCCGCCGACCCGGAGCTCGGCATGGCGGCCGGCAACCTCATCGAGCCGCGCGGCGGGCGGATGGTCCTCCTGCCGATCCCGAGCACCCACATCCACGGTGCTCTGAAGTGCTACACGCGCGCCTGCTTCGACGCCATCGGCGGCGTCCAGACGCGGCTCGGCTGGGACACGATCGACGAGACGTACGCCCGCATGCGCGGGTTTCGCACCCAGAACTTCGCCGACATCGTGGCGATCCACCACCGGCCGCACGCGAGCGCCGACGGCACGCTGCGGGGCCGCGCGCGTCATGGCCAGTGCGCGTACATCGCGCACTTCCCTCCGGTGTGGATCGCGCTGCGCTCGCTGAAGATCGCGCGCAGCCACCCGGTCGGCATCTCCGGGCTCGCCTTCTTCTACGGCTACGTGCGCGCCGCGGCGCGCCGCGTCGAGCAGGTGCCCGACCGCGAGTTTCGGCGCTTCGCGCGCCGAGAGCTGCGCCGGCGCTTGTTGCGCGCGGTCGCCGGCGTGCTGCCCGGCGGCCCGCCGCTCGCGGCCGCCCGCCGCCGCGTCCCGTCGGCCTGAGCGCCCGCGGTCAGCCCGACGGCGGGCGGACCGCCCGCGGTCGGTCCGCGGCGCCGGCGCGTCAGACCTGCGCCGGCGCCCGTCGCGTCTGGCCGGCGCCCGTCGCGTCTGGCCGGCGCCCGTCGCGTCTGGCCGGCGCCCGTCGCCCGGCGCCCGTCGCGTCAGATCTGCGCCGGCGTCTGCGCGAGGTGTCGCGTCACGCCGCGGAAGTCGACCGAGCCCGGTAGCGCGAGCATGACGCGCGCGTGGTCGACGCCCGGGTGGGCCGTGACGATCGCCGCGACGTCGGCGTCCTGCAGGGCCTCGTCGAGCTCCGTGCTGCGCAGCCCGAACGCCGGCAACTCGGCCACGTACGGGTCGTGGTAGCGCACGTCGGCGCCGCGCTCGCGCAGCAGCTCGACGATCGATAGCGCGGGCGAGCCGCGCAGGTCGCCGACGCCCGGCTTGTAGGAGACGCCGAGCAGCAGGATCTTCGATCCGCGCACGGGCTTGTAGGCATCGTTGAGGACGCGCTCGATCCGCTCGACGCAGAAGTAGGGCATCTCCTGGTTGACCTTCCCGGCGAGCTCGATGAACTCCGTCGCGAAGTCGTACTCGCGCGCGCGCCACGTCAGGTAGAACGGATCGACCGGCAGGCAGTGGCCGCCCATGCCGGGCCCCGGCTCGAAGCGCATGAACCCGAACGGCTTCGTCGAGGCGGCGTCGATGACCTCCCAGATGTCGATGCCCATCCGGTCGCAGAGCATCGACATCTCGTTGACGAGCGCGATGTTGACGGACCGGAAGATGTTCTCCAGCAGCTTGGCGAGCTCGGCGGCCTCGGGCGTTCCGACGGGGACCACGCGCTCGCAGATGCGGGAGTAGACCTGCGCGACGCGCTCGGTGCAGCGCGGGGTGAGGCCGCCGACGATCTTCGGCGTCGTGCGGATCGTGAAGTCCGTGCGCCCCGGATCGACGCGCTCGGGCGAGAACGCGAGCGCGAAGTCCGTGCCCGCCCGCAGGCCGGACTCCTCGAGCAACGGGACCATGTAGTCCCGGGTCGTGCCGGGGAACGTCGTGGACTCGAGCACGACCATCTGCCCCTCGCGCAGCACGCCCGCGATCGCGCGCGCGGCGCTCAGCATCGGGCCCAGCTCGGGCTCGCGGTTGGCGTTCAGCGGCGTCGGGACGCAGATCAGGATCGCGTCGGCGCGAGCGAGCTCGGCAACGTTCGTGCTGAACGTGCAGCGCTCGAGCGCATCGGCCAGCCGCTCGGCGGAGACGTCCTCGATGTGTGACCGTCCGGCGGCGAGGCTCGCGACCTTCTGCACGTCGACGTCGATGCCGATGACGTTCACGCCGGCGTCGGCGAACTCCATCGCGAGCGGCAGTCCCACATACCCGAGTCCGACGATTCCGACGTTCATATCGCGCCTCCCTGAAAGCTCTGTGTCCACAGCGCATCAACGTCACCGGCGCGAGTGTCCTTTCGGGAGCACGCGGAAGGCGATGGCGCCGGAGGACGTTGTTCTGCGATCGCATGGAACTCGGCAAGCACCTGCGCGAACTCTTCCGGCTCCGGCTCGCCGTCGTGATCTGCTTTGCGCTCGCGTCCTTCGCCGCGCTGACGATGACCTACAAGGTCAGCCTGATGCCACCGAGGCTCGAGCCGCGCGCGCTGGAGATCGCGTCGGCGAAGACCGAGGTGCTCGTCGATACTCCGAAGAGCACAGTGCTCGACCTCGGCCAGGGCGCCAGCGAGTTCGCCGGGATGACTAACCGTGCCGTCCTCATCGGCAACGTCATGGTCAGCGCCCCGGTGCTCGCGTACATCGCCCGCCGCGCGGGCGTGCCGGCCGGCGTCATCAGAGCCCAGGCACCGCTCACGCCGGACTTCCCGCGACCCCTTTCGGGCGTCGACGAGCAGAAGCGCACGAGCGACCTGGTGCGCTCGACCGACCAGTACCGCCTGAACATCCAGACCAACCCGACGGTCCCGATCCTCGAGATCTTCGCTCAGGCACCGAGCGCCGAGGCGGCGTCGACGCTCGCCAACGCAGCGGTGGACGGCCTGCGCGACTACCTCCAAGCGAAGGCCAGAAGCCAGGGTACGACCGACAGCGACACGGTGCGCCTGGCCCAACTCGGCCGCGCGAGCGGCGTCGTCATCAACGGGGGCGTGCGGCCGCAGCTGGCGATCCTGTCGTTCTTGATCGTGTTCGCACTGTCCTCGGCGACCGCGATGTTCGTCGCGCGCGTGCGGCGCGGGTGGGAGCTCGCCGACGGCGACGAGGACGGTCCCCGCGAACCGCCTCTGCAGGCGCGCCGCCCCGCGGACGGCAACGGCTCGTCAGCTGGCGGCGCCGATCTCGCGATGCGCTGAGTCGGGCTCGACCCGGACGGATCCAGCGTAGGGCCGGTAGCGCGGCCGCTTCACCCCGAGCACGACGAGCAGCGCCAGCCGCTCGGCCGCGGCGCGCTCGCGCAGCTCGCGGCGGCGCAGCGCGCGGGACAAAAAGAGCGCGCAGCGCAGGCCGTGGCGCAGCGCGAGCGCCGCGCGGAAGCCCGCGCGAGCCGCCGGCGAGAAGTGCTTGCGCGCGTACAGAACCTTCGAGTACGAGTTCTGCGCGTACAGGTCGGGGCGCTCCGAGCGGCCCGTGTGGTGCACGAGGCGCAGGCATGGCACGTGGCGAATCTCCCAGCCGGCGGCGCGAATGCGCAGGCACCAGTCGGTCTCCTCGGAGAACAAAAAGAAGCGCTCGTCGAGGCCGCCCGCCTGCTCGACGGCTTCGCGGCGGGCGAGCAGGAAGCTGCCCGACAGCCAGTCGGCGTCGCGCTCGGCCTCGTAGAGCTCGGGGCGCGTCTCGTCCTCCTGAAGGTGCCGGAAACCGGGCAGACGGTTCAGCATGAGCGCCTCGCCGAGCTGGCGCGCCGGCGACGGGAAGCGACGCATGGTCGTCTGCAGAACGCCGTCGGGATAGTGCGTCAGCGAGCTGGCGATGCCGACGCCAGGTCGCTCGTCCATTGCGGCCACGAGCTGTGCGAGCGTGCCTGCGGCAATCTCCACGTCCGGGTTCAGAAGCAGCAGGTAGCGCCCGCGCGCCCGGCCGAGCGCGACGTTGTTACCCGCTGCGAAGCCGATGTTCGGCGCGCGCAGGACCTCGATGCCGGGAAACTCGCGCTCGATCGCATCCGGCGTGCCGTCGGTCGAGCCACTGTCGACGACGAGCCACTCGACCTCGATCGGTCCGGTCGCGGCGTACGCGGCACCCAGCACGTCCAGCACGACCTCGCGACCCTGGTGGGTCACGACGATGACGCTGACGTCGGGGCGTTGGGATGCGGCCGAAGCGGACACCTGCCCGACGAACGCGCGCGCCGGCCCCGCCCTTCCGCGCCGGGCCGTGCGAGAAACGGCCGCGCCGAAGCGTTGCTCGAGCGGATGTGCGGCATCATTGGACAGGTCAGGCCCCACGGGAGCACGGTGCACCCGGAGCTGCCCGTGCGCATGTGCGCCGCGCTAGAGCATCGCGGACCCGACGCGCGTGGCATCTACCGCGAGGGCAACGCCGCACTGGGGATCCAGCGCCTGCGCGTGATCGACCTCGAGACGGGCGACCAGCCGATCTACAACGAGGACCGCTCCGTCGTCGTCGTCCTCAACGGCGAGATCTACAACTACCGCGAGCTGCAGTCCGAGCTGCGCGAGCGCGGCCACACGCTCGCCACGCGTGGCGACACCGAGGTCATCGCGCACCTCTACGAAGACCACGGCGTCGACTGCGTCCGCAGGCTTCACGGCATGTTCGCGTTCGCGCTGTGGGACGCGCGCAAGCAGCTGCTGCTCATCGCGCGCGACCGCGTCGGCAAGAAGCCGCTCGTGTACTGCCTGCGCGATGGCGTCCTGAGCTTCGCGTCGGAGATGGGCGCGCTGCTCGCCGACGGCGAGATCGGCCGCGAGGTCGACCACGAGGCGATCGACGCCTACCTTGCGCTCGGCTACGTCCCCGCGCCGCTCACGGCCCTGCGCGGCGTCCACAAGCTGCCGCCGGCGCACACGCTCGTCCTGCGCGACGGCCGTGCGGAGCTGCGGCGCTACTGGAAGCTCGACTACTCGCAGAAGCTCACCGGCGTTCCGGTCGACGAGCTCTGCGAGCGCATCCGCACGGCGCTGCGCGCCGCGACGGGGCGGCGGATGATCGCCGACGTCCCGCTCGGCGCGTTTCTGTCGGGCGGCATCGACTCGTCCGCGGTCGTCGCGGCGATGGCCGAGCAGTCGCGCGAACCGGTGCGCACGTTCTCGATCGGCTTCGATCACCAGGAGTTCGACGAGCTGCCGCACGCGCGGCGCATCGCCGAGCGGTTCGGGACCATCCACGAGGAATTCCAGGTCCGCGCGCAGGCCGTCGAGATCGTGCCCAAGATCGTGCGCCATTACGGCGAGCCGTTCGCCGACTCGTCGGCGATCCCGAGCTTCTACCTCGCCGAGCTCACGCGCCGCCATGTCACCGTCGCGCTCAACGGCGACGGCGGCGACGAGTCGTTCGGCGGCTACACGCGCTACGTCGCCAATGCGCTGGCCGGCCGGCTGGATCACGTGCCCGCGCCCGTGCGCCGCGCCGTCAGCGCGATCGGCGGTCGCCTGCCCGCCGGCGGCAGCGTCTCGAGCGTGCGCAACCGCGCCCGCCGGCTTGCCGGCACGCTCGCGCTCGACGGGCCGGAGCGCTACGCACGTTACATGTCGTGGTTCGACGACGAGCAGCGCGGAGCGCTCTACACGCCGGCGTTCGCCGCGTCGGCGGGCATCGACGGCCAGCACGCGATCACCGCGTCGTGGGCGCAGTCGTCGGGCGCCGGCGTCATCGACAAGATGCTCGAGGTCGACGTCGAGACGTACCTCGCCGGAGACCTCATCCCAAAGATCGACATCGCGACGATGGCCCACGCGCTGGAGGCGCGCTCGCCGTTCCTCGACCACGAGCTCATGCAGCTCGCTGCGTCGATCCCCGCATCGCTGAAGGTTCGCGGCTCCGACAAGAAGTGGATTTTGCGCGAGGCATTGCGCGGGTGGCTGCCCGACGACATCCTCGACCGCCCGAAGCAGGGCTTCTCGGTGCCGCTGTCGAAGTGGCTGCGGACCGATCTGCGCGGGTGGGCGCGCGACATCCTGCTCGACCCCGCAACCCTCGCGCGCGGCTACTTCCGGCCGCGTGCCGTGGAGGCGCTGCTCGATCGCCACGCGGCCGGCGCCGACGCCGACGATCACCGCATCTGGTCGCTGCTCATGCTCGAGCTCTGGCACCGCGAGTTCGTCGATCCGCACGCGGCCAGCGCGCTCACCGCCGCCGCCTGAGATGGCTGGGATGACGGCCACGCCTGATCCGGGTTCCGAGCCGGTTGCCACGCAGGCGCGACGCGCCCTCTGGTGGAGCATCGCCAACAACATGGTCGGGCGCGTCGGCACGACGCTCATGGGGATCGTGCTGGCGCGGATCCTCGTACCGGAGGACTACGGCGTCTACGCCGTCGCTCTCGTGGCGCTGAACGCACTGCTGAGCATGAACGAGCTCGGCGTGAGCCTCGCGATCGTCCGCTGGCCGGGCAACGTGTCGCGGATCGCACCGACGGTCAAGACGCTTGCGGTCGGCTCGAGCATCGTGCTGTGGATCGTGATGTTCTTCTGCGCGCCGCTCGCCGCCCAGGCACTCAACGCGCCCGAGGCAACCGGCATCCTGCGCGTGCTCACGCTGTCGGTCCTGATCGACGCGCTCACTGCTGTACCGGCGGCGCTCATGACGCGCGAGTTCATGCAGCGCGAGCGGCTGATCGTCGACACCGCCGGGTTCGTCGTCGGCGCCGCGGCGGCGATCGGGCTCGCGATCGCGGGCTATGGCGCCTGGGCGCTCGTGTGGAGCGCGCTGCTCGGCAACGTCGTCAACGCGCTCTTCATCCTGCGCTACGCACCGGTCAACCACCCGTTCGGCTTCAAGCGAGCGGTCGCCCGCGAGCTGCTCGCGTTCGGGCTGCCGCTGGCGCTCGCGAGCCTGCTGATCATGGCCCTGCTGAACATCGACTACGTCGTGATCGGCGCGCACCTCGGGCCCGTCCAGCTCGGCTTCTACCTGCTGGCGTTCAATCTTGCGATGTGGCCGGTGAACATGTTCTCGGCGCCGGCACGGCGCGTCTCGCTGCCACTCTTCGCGCGCCTGCACGCCGACAAGACCGATCCCTCCGCGGCATTCGCCCCCGTCTGCTCGCTGCTGCTGCTCGTGACGCTGCCCGCCTGCCTGTTGCTGGCGGCGTTCGCCGAGCCGCTCGTCCGGCTCGTCTACGGCGACCTGTGGCTGCCGTCGGCGCCGGTCCTGCCGTGGCTCATGCTGCTCGCGCTGGCGCGCGTCATGGGCGAGCTCGTGTATGACTTCCTCGTCGCGCTTGGCTCGTCGAAGTCCAACCTCGCGCTGCAGGTGGTGTGGCTCGCCGCGCTCGCGGTCGCGCTGCCGCTGGCGGTCCGCATCGGCGGCATCGAGGGCATCGCGATCGCGCACGCCGGCGTCGCCGTGCTGATCATCTTCCCTGCATACGCGATCGTCCTGCGCCGCGCGGGCGTCTCCCTGCGCGTGATGGGCGCCCAGCTGTCGCGGCCGCTCGCGGGCACGGTGCTCGGCGCGCTCGCGGGCACCAGCGTCGTGCTGCTCGTCGGCGACCGCCTCGCCCAGCTCGCGCTGGGCGGCGCGCTCGTCGGGCTCGTCTACCTCGTGACGGTGTACCCGATGCGCGCGATGCTCAAGGCGTCCGTGGTGGGCTCGGCGTGAGACCGCGCGCAGACCTGCCGGTCGGCGGCGAGCTCGTTGTCATGATCCCCGGCAACCCCTGGGACGGCAACCGCTTCGGCCAGCACCACGTCGCGGCGCGCCTCGCAGAGCGCGTGCCGGTGCTCTGGGTCGACCCGCAGATCTCCTACCTCACCCCGCTCAACGACGCAGGCGCCGCCCGGACGCTGCGCGAGGACCGGCTGCGCGTCGTCGCGCCGAACATCCTTCGCCTCAGCCCGGTCACGGTCCCGGGCGTCACCCGCCCGGTCCTGCGCGAGGTCGCACTGCGCCAGGCGCGGCGCGCGGTGCGGCGCGCCGTCGAGCAGGTCGGCGCGCGGGTCCACAGCACGGTGGTGGCGACGCTCAACGACATGCTGGACGTCGTGCCGTCGGCGCAGCGCGTCTTCTACGGCACCGACGACTTCGCCGCGGGCGGAGAGCTGATGGGCACGGACCCAGCCTGGCTGGCGCGGATCGAGCGCCGCCAGCTGGCGAAGGCAGACGTCGTCGTCGCGGTCTCGCCCGCGCTACAGGAGAAGTGGTCGGCGCAGCGACCCGACGTGCAGCTGATCCCGAATGGCTGCGACGCCGAGCACTTCGCGGGCGCCGACGAGGCGCCGCTTCCGGCCGACGTGCGCCTGCCGGGACCGATCGCGGGCTTCGTGGGACACATGTCCGAGCGCATCGACCTCGAGCTGCTCGAGGCGGTCGCGGCGAGCGGCGTCTCGCTGCTGCTCGTAGGGCCGCGTCAGCCGACGTTCGAGATCGCCAAGCTCGACGCCCTGCTCGCGCGTGCGAACGTGCAGTGGGTGGGCAGCAAGCCCTTCGACGAGCTGCCGTCGTACCTGCGCGCCATCGACGTCGGGCTGACGCCGTACCGCCGCTCGGCCTTCAACCATGCGAGCTTCCCGCTCAAGACGCTCGAGTACCTCGCCGCCGGCCGCGCCGCGGTCGTCAGCGACCTGCCGGCGCACCGCTGGCTGGACACCCCGCACGTGTCCATCGCGCGCACGCCGCTGGAGTTCACCGACCGGACCCGCGCGCTGCTGGCCGGCGCCCGGCGACCCGAGGACGTGCAGGCGCGGCGCGCGCTGGCCGCGCGTCATTCGTGGGAGGCGCGGACTGCTGAGCTCTGCCGTCTGCTCGGGCTCGACGGCGCGCAGGCACCACGATCGCGGGCCGCATGATGCGCGAGCTGCTCCTCATCGGCGCCGGTGGCTTCAGCCGCGAGACGGCCGAGGCGGTGCGGGCGATCAACGCTGTGCAGCCGACGTGGCTGCTGCGCGGCTATCTCGACGACAGCCCCGCCCTGCACGGTGCGCAGGTCGGCGGACTTCCCGTGCTCGGATCGATCGAGCTCGTCCACGACCACCCCGAGGCCGCGCTCGTGCTCACGACGGGGCGGCCGGACAACTACGTCAGCCGCCGGCTCATCGCCGAGCGGCTGGGATTCGACGACGATCGCTACGCCACCATCGTGCATCCGACGGCGACGGTCGGCGTGACGTGCCGCGTCGCGGCCGGCTCGGTCCTGCTGGCGCACGCCGACCTCACCGCGAACGTCGTCGTCGGTCGCCACGTGGCGGTGATGCCACAGGTCGTCCTGCCCCACGACGTGCGCGTCGACGACTACGCGACGCTCGCCTCCGGCGTCCGCCTCGGCGGCGCCTGCCATGTCGCCGAGGGGGCTTACATCGGTGCCGCCGCATGCCTGCGTGAGCGGATCACGATCGGTGCGCGAGCGATGGTCGGCATGGGCTCCCTCGTCACGCGCGACGTCCCAAGCGAGCGGCTGTGGTTGGGCTCGCCAGCCCGCGACGTCGACCGCGCGCCGCTGCCGACCGTCCTGCAGGAGTCCGCGTGAAGGTCGTCGTCTACCCGCACCGGCTCGAGATCGGCGGCAGCCAGATCAACGCCGTCGAACTCGCCACCGCCGTGCGTGACCTCGGGCACGACGTGCTCGTCTTCGGCCAGCCTGGCCCGCTCGTCGAGCGCATCGAGGGACTCGGCCTCGAGTTCGTGGCAGCCCCGCGGCCCCGCGGTCGGCCGTCCCCGAAGGTCATGCGCGCGCTCGGCAGGCTCGTCGAGCGGCGCGCGGTGGACGTCGTGCACGGCTACGAGTGGACAACCGCGCTGGAGGCGTACTGGGGTCCACGGGCGTGTCGCGGCGTCCCGGCGGTCGCGACCGTGATGTCGATGGCGGTGGCTCCGTTCCTGCCGCTCGACATGCCGCTCGTCGTCGGGACCGAGCAGATCGCCGATCACGAACGCAGCGCGGGCCGGAGGGCGATCACCGTGATCGAGCCACCCGTCGACATCCACAGCAACGCGCCCAACGCGGTCCGGACCGATGACTTCCGCCGCCGCTATGGGCTCGACCCGCGTGCATTCACGGTCGTCTGCGTCACACGGCTGGCTGCGCAGCTCAAGCTCGAGGGCGTGCTCGCCGCGATCGACACCATCGGCGAGCTCGCGCCGGTGCTTCCCGCGCAGCTCGTCATCGTCGGCGACGGGCCGAGCCGCGCGCTCGTCACCGAGCGCGCCGAGCGCGCCAACGCACGGGCGGGCCGCCGCGCCGTCATCCTCACCGGCGAGCTGCGCGACCCGCGGCCTGGCTACGCCGCCGCTGACGTCTGCCTCGGCATGGGCGGCTCGGCGCTGCGGGCGATGTCCTTCGGCCGCCCGCTCGTCGTCCAGGGCGAGCAGGGCTTCTGGGAGCTGCTCGGTCCCGACACCGTTGAGCGATTCCTCCGGACCGGGTGGTACGGCGTGGGCGACGGGCCCGAGCACGGACCGGCGAAGCTCGCGGCGATCCTGCAAGACCTGCTTCCCGATACCGAGCGCCGCGTCCACCTGGGCGCGTACGCGCGCCGCCTCGTCGAGGAGCGCTTCTCACTCGAGGCGGCCGGCGTGCGGCAGCTCGAGGTCTACGAGCAGGCGCTGGCCGATGCACCGATCCGCTGCCGGCAATGGCTTGCGCCCGGCAGCGCGTCCGCGTCGGGGCTGGCGGCCCACCGCATCAAGAGTCGCTTCGATCAGGTGCTCGGCCGTCTTAGCGCCGACGACTTCAACTCCACGCCGGTCGCCGGCATCGCGCCCTCGAAGGCGCCCTGAACCGGGCCGGCGGGCGGAAGTACGCCCGCCCGGAGGGCGTTGGTCTGCAGGACCGTGACCAGCCGAATCCTGCGACACCTGCGACCCCGCCACGTGATCGGCCTGTGCGCCGTGATCGCATTCCTGTCCGCCCTGTGGAGCATCTACTCGGTCGGCCTGCTGCCGCCGAGCGTCACGCCGCGCAACATCGACGTCGCGGCCGCGTCGACAGGCCTGGCGGTAGATCGCCCACGGCAGCTGATCAGCGATCCGCTCGCCACCGAATACGACTACGAGTCCATCCACACGCGCATGGTCCTGCTCGGCAGTCTCATGACAAGCGCGCCCGCGATGAAGTACATCGCGCGCCGCGCAGGGCTCGACAGCGCCGACATCACCACCGGCACGCGCATCACGGCGGGGGTCCAGAGGGTGTTCACCGAGCCCGACAGCGAGCGGCGGGCCGATCAGATCGCGGGCGCGACGAAGCCCTACCGCATCGAGGTGCGGCCCAGCCATACGCTCCCGACGCTCGACATCTACACGCAGGCGACGTCCGTCGTGCAAGCCCAGCGCCTGGCGAATGCCGTGCTGCCGGGGATGAACGACTACTTGCGGGCGCTCGCGCGCAAGGCGAACGCCCGTCCCGACGCCCAGGTCCGCCTTGATCAGCTCGGTCCGGCACGCGGCGCGATCATCAACGGCGGGACGCGGATCCAGATCGCCGGGCTGACGTTCGTCTTCGTCTTCGTCATGACCTGCCTGCTCGGGCTCGCCTGCGCGCGGGCGCGGCGGCGCATCGCCGGCTCGGCCACGCCGGGCGCGAAGGCCCGCCGGCGACCTCAGGCCGATCGTGGGCTCGAGCGGGCGTGTCCACAGCCGGCGCCGGGGGCCGCGCTGACGCCGCCGATCGCGCTCGCGGCCGCCGGCGTCGCAGCACGCCCGCCGCCAGCCCCGGCCGCGCACGGCGGCGTGGCCGTCACGCGCCGCGTCGCCGATCGCGCCGGCGACTGGCCGCATACGACCCGCGTCCTGCCCTGGATGATCGCATTCATCATGGCGATCGTCTGGCTCGTCCCGTTCAACGACATCTTGCTCGACGTGTCGCTGCCGATCGACCTCTACCTCGATCGGCTCGTGCTGCCGTTCATCGTCGCGGTCTGGGCGCTCGTGCTGGCCACGGGCGGCCGCCATGCACCGCAACTGCGTATGACGTGGATCCACGCGGCGATCGGCGCGGTCGTCGCGGTCGCCTGCCTGAGCCTCGTGCTGGAGGCCCGCGCGCTCAGCCAGACGCTCGAGTTCGACCTCGCGATCAAGAAGCTCACGCTGCTGGGCTCCTACGTGTGCCTGTTCGTCATCGTCGCGAGCGTCGTTCGGCGCAGCGAGGTGCGGGTGTTCATGAGCTACACCCTCGCGCTCGCGATCATCTGCGCGCTCGGGACGATCCTCGAGTACCGCTTCGGCACGAACGTCTTCTACTCGGTCTCCGACGCGCTGCTGCCGGGCATCTTCCACATCGGCAGCATCGACTCGTTGGGCCTCGACGAGATCGGCCGGCGCACCGTGCGCGGACCAACCCAGACATCACTGGAGGTCGTCGCCATCATGGCGATGGCACTGCCAATCGCGCTCGTCCGGCTGCTCGAGAGCCCGCGAATGCGCAACCGCCTGCTGTACGGGCTCGCCGTCGCCGTGCTGATCGCGGCGACGGTGGCGACGTTCCGCAAGACCGCCTTCCTGGCACCGATCTCGGTCGGCCTGACGCTCGCGTACTACCGCCGGCGCGAGCTCATCAAGCTCGCACCGCTCGGCGTCGTGCTCGTACTCCTCATCCAGGTGCTCTCGCCCGGCGCGCTCTCGGCAGTCGCCGGCCAGCTCGACCGCAACCGGCTGGGCGTCACCACCGTGAGCGACCGAACCGCGGACTACGACGCGATCCGACCCGACGTCTGGACGAATCTCGCCCTCGGACGCGGCTACGGCAGCTACGAGCACACGAGCTACCGGATCCTCGACATGGAGCTGCTGCGACAGCTCATCGAGGGCGGAGTCGTGGGCCTGCTCGCGTACATCATGATGGTCGTGGCCGTCGTCGCCGTCGCGCGCCGGCCGATCCGCGCGCGAAGATCCGACGACGCTTCGATCGCGCTCGCGGTCGCCGCGGCAGCCGTCTGCTTCCTCGTCGTCTCGACGCTGTTCGACGTCATGTCGTTTCCCCATGTGCCCTATGTCTTCCTCTGGATGGCGGCGCTGCTCGCCGTGACGGCCGCGCCGCGGACGGACCCTGCAGCGGCGCCCGAGGAACATGCTGCGACGCGGCCCGAGCTGGCCGTCCGCAAGGAGCTGGCATGGAGCTCCTGAGCGTGCTGCGACTGCTGGCGGAGAAGCGGCTGCTCGTTGCCCTCGGCGCGGTCGCCGCTGTGCTCGCCGGTATTGTGGCAAGCGGTGCGCTCGGGGTCGGTCCGATGTCGGCCCCCGAACGGACCTCGGGTGTCGCCTCGTCGCGGACCCTCGTCGACACTCCCCGACCACTCGCAGCCGACCTCGGTGCGAGCGACGCGACGATCGACGCGCAGGCGGTGCTGCTCGCCGAGTCGCTCGCGGATGCCGGCCTGCGGGCGGCGCTCGCACGCAGCGCCGGCGTGCCGGCCCGCGAGCTGACGGTGCTCAGCGTCAGGAGTGAGCAGAGCGTGCGGAGCCCGCTGGCGGAGGCGGCCGAGGAGGCCGCGCAGACGGCTGGCGGGGCCTACACGCTGAAGGTCCACGCGCCGCCTGATGTACCGATCATCACGGTCGTCGCCGCCGCCCCCGACAGGCTCACGGCAGCCCGCCTGGCGGCGGCGGCGCCGCCGGTCCTGGAGTCGCTCGCCGCGGCCCGGGCACCGACGCAGTCCCGCCGGCTCTCGGCCGAGCGGCTCGGCCCCGTACGCGTCGCGGAGGTCAAGAGCGGAGGCGTGAAGCCCCTGACCGGCATCGTCGGCGCTGTCGCGCTGTTCGCGATGTGGTGCGGCGGCATCGTCATCCTGTCGGGACTCGCGCGCGTGTGGTTCCGGCTCACCGACGTTGCAGCCGCCGGCCGGTCGGCCCGACCGGGCGCCTGATCGCCCATCCGCGCCGGCGCCGCCGCTCATGCTCCGGTGACGTTGAAGGCGCAGACGGAGCGACGCCCATCGATCGAACTGCGCCACCAAGCGCTCTGCGGCGTCACGATCTTCCAATTCGAAGCTCTGCGCATCCGAGACGGCGGGCGTGGCACGAAGATCCTCGACACCGCCTTTCACGACCTCGTGGGCCGCCCGCCGACGGTTCAAGTCAGGACATCAACCGTTCCGACAGCGTGCGCTCCCGCGCCGCAGACAGGCTCGCCATCCCCATGACATCCAGCATCGAAATTCGCCCCGGACGGTGGCTGCGCCGCCTCGTCCCCGCTGCTCTCGCGGGGCTTGCGCTCGTGCCGACCGGCGCCTCCGCCGTAGACCGCCCGGCCACCCCGCAGAACCTCCGCAGCGTGTTCTCCGCCGCGCAGCCCGGCGACACGATCCTGCTGGCGTCCGGCAACTACGGCCGGTTCGAGGGCGGCATGAAGTCCGGCGAGGTCGTCCTGCGCCCGCAGCCCGGCGCTGCGGTCTCGATGGAGCTGTACTTCAACCCCGCGCAGAACATCACCGTCGACCGGTTGAAGCTGACCGACATCCTGATCGGCGAGAGCCGCACGAAGAACATAACCGTGCGCAACTCCGACATCCCCGGCCCGACGGTCATTCGCACCGCGGAGTTCGACAACGCCAACATCCTCTTTGATCGCAACGTGCACCGCGACTGGAACGCCTGCACCGACGGCTGCTACGACGGACGGATCACGCTCCCGGGCAGCGACAACCAGGCGGCCTCCGGCGTCACGATCCGAAACAGCGAGTTCCGGGGCGGCATGAGCGACGGCATACAAAACGGCGCGCGCCGCACCAAGATCCTCAACAACACCTTCCACGACCTCGTTTCAGGCCCCGCCGACGGTTCAGGCCAGCACACCGACGCCATCCAGCTCTACGGCTCGCGCGAAACCCTCATCAAAGGCAACTACTTCTACGACACCGGTTCGAAGATCATGGCGCCCGACGGTGCCGATCACGAGATCATCGAAGACAACGTCTTCGGCTCGGGCAAGTACCCGTACGCGATCATGATGTGGTCCGACAACGGGTCGATCATCCGCCATAACACGCTGGCGCCGGGCGGTGACTGCTGGTTCAACCTGCGCTGCGGGATCATCAGCCTCGGCCAGAAGACCGGTGGCTGCAAGTACGCCGACTCCTGCGATCCCGGCACTGACACGCTCGTTGAAGACAACATCCTCGCTGCGTTGTCGGTCAGCGAGGGTAAGGCCAGCCACAGATCGAGCTACAACCTCTTCCACGAAGACAGCGCCCGCGGCCAGAGCGACATGCGCGCCCAGCCAGTATTCGTGGGCGGGGCGCGCCCTACGTCGTACGCCGACTACAAGCTCGCCGCCGGCTCCCCCGGCCGGGGCGACGCCAGCGACGGCCTCGATCGCGGGATCCGGCTCGGCGCCATCCCGCCCGCTTCGGCCGCCGGCGGGCGCGGGTCGACGTCGATCCGCGTGCTCTCCACGCTCCGCTCCATCCGAGCGACGGGCCGGCTGCGCCTGCGGATCCGAACCGCCGATGCCGGCAACGTCGTCGTCTCCGGCCGCGTCCGTCCGGGGCCCAGCGTCGCGCGGCGCGCGAGGCACTCGCGCAAGGTCATCAAGCTCAAGCGTGTGTCGCTCGGACACGTCCGCGCAGGCACCCGCACGGTGTCGATGAAGCTGTCACGCACTGCGCGCCGGACGCTCGGCCGCTCCCGCAGCGGACGTCTGCTGGTCAGGATGCAGGTCGACTCGGCGGTCACGAGCGTTGCGCTGCGCATCAAGCGGTGACCCGACGCTGCTCGATCCGCTCGACTATGGGCCGTGTGGAGCCTCGCTCAGGCGACCATGCCCCGGTGCTGTGGGCGCTCGGGGGGCTCGGGCCGCTGGAGCAGGTCGCGCACCGGCGGTGCCTCCGAGGAAGACGGCTCCGGCGCCGCCGGGCTGTACGAAACCGGTTGCCTGCGGGCCGTCACAGCCGGCGGATCGGGACCGAGATCTTCCTCAGCCGCCGCCAGGCGCCACTGATTCGCCAAGCGAGAGAAGATCACCAGGCCGGTGCACCACAGGCCGAAGACGAATATGAACGCCGCGATGGCGAACAGGCGACGTGGACCACGAATGACGATCGCGGAGCGCGGTGGGCCGAGCGGGCTGATCACGAGCTTGCGCGCGTCCGGCACCTCGTCGCTGGCGGCCACGGACTTCAGGTAGGCACCGAGCTGGTCGACGGCCGCGCCCGAGATGCGGGCGGCAGTCTGCGGGGTTGCCGCTTGCGCTTCCGCCGTGATGATCGGCAGCTCCTCATTGAAGGAGACCTTCAGTTTGTTCGCGCGCGGGTTGCTGGTGTTGCTGTTGTCGAGCGGCTTGGGCTCGAGCGCCAGCCCGATCGACGGAACCGAGGCGATCAGGCTGCGTGCCGGAATACCGGCGCGGCGCGCGATCTGGTCCTTCAGCGGGCTCGTCGCCATGAGATTCGCGAGCAGGCGCGCGCGTGTCGTGAGCGCGTTGACGTCGACGGCGGCCTGTCCACCGCCAAGATCGGCGACTTGCGAGCTCGGCGAATCGATGAGCATCTCGGCCGACGCGATCCCGACCTTGTACTGACGACTCTCGAGCTGCGGCGGAAATCCGGGCGTGACCTTGTAGGCCATCACCACTCCCAGCATGAGGGCGAGCAGCATCCCCACGGCCACGGACAAGCGGTGGCGCCACAGCTGCCTCAGGACCTTGGCGGCTTCCATGCCCACCCAACCCTAGGCGACAGCAGCTTGCGGCACCGCGTCGATGACCACCGGCTCCCCGCCCCGCGTGAGCGACTCCTCGACGGCCTCCATGGCCGCCACGACCTCGACGCCGAGCTGGGCGTGGGACACCGGCGTCGAGCCGGTCAGCATCGCGCGGGCGAAGTCCTGCAGCTCGAGCGCGAGTGGCTCGGCCGGCTCGACGCGTGGGATGACGATGTCTCCGCTGCGGTACGTGAGCTGGTACTCGCCGAAGCTCTCGGGCGTCGAGAACTCCATGCCGCGGTCATAGAGGCGCACGGGCTCGTCGGACAGGGTGTCGTCGTAGGAGATCATCCGGCGACTACCAACGATCATCATCTGGCGAACCTTCCGCGGCGCCAGCCAGGAGACCTGGATGTTGGCCGTCGTGCCGCCTTCGAAGGTCAGCGTGATGAACGCCGTCTCGGCGACATGCTCCTGGAAGATGTTGCGTGCCGACGCCGATACCTGCACGATCGGACGGTTGAGCCAGTGCAGGAGGATCGACAGGTCGTGCGGCGCCAGGTCGCAGACGACACCGTCGGGCTGGTAGTTGCCGAGGTTCATGCGCGACGACGTGACGAAGTAGACCTCGCCGACGGCGTCGTCGTTGATGAGGTCACGGACCTTGTTGACGGCCGGGCTGTAGAGGAACGTATGCCCCGGCATGATCACGAGGCCGCGCTGGTCGGCGAGCTCCTTGAGCTCACGCGCCTGCGCCGCCGTCCTGGCCATCGGCTTCTCGACGAGCACGTGCTTGCCCGCCTGCAGCGCCCGCTTGCACAGCGGGTAGTGCGTGTTCGGCGGCGTCGCGATCACGACGGCGTCGAGCGACGGATCGAGCAACAGCTCGTCGAAGTCCGACTCGATGGCAACGCCGGGCATCCGCGACCTGAACGCGTCCGCGCGGGCGGGATCGCGCTCGCAGAGCGCCGAGAGCTGCATCGTGGAGGACGCCGTCACGTTGCGGACGAGGTTTGGCCCCCAGTAGCCGTATCCCACGACGGCGATGTTGAGGGGACACAGCTCGTCGCGCTCGGCGACGACGCCCTTCCTGACGAACCGCTTCCTCTCCATGCCGCCAACCGCCCTCATGCTTGCCTCCTGTCGAACGCCTGGACCGCCTGGACTACGCGCGCCGTCTCGTCCTCCGACATGCCGGGGAACAGCGGCAGGGTGCAGATCTGCTCCGCCAGGCGCTCCGCCACCGGCAGGCTGCCGGGGGCGAGGCCGAGATCCGCATAGGCCCCGACTCGATGAATCGGGACCGGGTAGTGGACGGCGGTGTTGACGCCCTCCGTGGAGAGGTGCTCGCGCAGGGCCTCACGGTCCTCGCTGCGCACGACGAACAAGTGGTAGACGTGGTCTGCGCCCTCGCAGGCCGGGCTCGCCAGCCCGACGCTCGAGCCCTCGAGGCCCTCGCGCAGCGCGGCGCCGAGGCGGCGGCGCTCGTCCGTCACCGCGTCGAGGTCGCGGAGCTTGATCCGCAGGACCGCGGCCTGCAGCGCGTCGAGCCGTGCGGTCGTGCCGACGACCTGATGGTGGTAGCGCGGCCGCTCGCCATGGCAGCGCAGCAGCCGGACGCGGTCGGCGAGCTCGTCGTCCGCGGTGACGATCGCGCCCCCGTCGCCCCAGGCGCCGAGGTTCTTCGTCGGGTAGAACGAGAAGCAGCCGATGTCGCCGAACGTGCCGACGCGCTTGCCGCGCAGCCGGGCGCCGTGCGCCTGGGCGGTGTCCTCGACGACGCGCAGGCCGTGCTCGCGTGCGACCGCCAGGATCGGGTCCATGTCGACCGTCGAGCCCATGAGGTGGACCGGGATCACGCAGCGCGTGCGTGGCCCGATCGCAGCCTCGACGCCTGCGGCGGTCATGAGGTGCGAGTCCGGATCGACGTCGATCGGCCGCGGTGTCGCGCCGACGAGGCTGACGGCCTCGGCCGTGGCGATGAACGAGTTCGCCGGGACGATCACCTCGTCGCCTGCAGCGATGTCCAGCGCCCGCAGCGCGAGCACGATCGCCTCGGTGCCCGACGAGAGGCCGACGCTGTGCGCGATCTCGTTATAGGCCGCGAACTCGGTCTCGAAGGCCTCGACCTCGTAGCCGAGCGTGAAGGCGCCGGCCGATGCGACGCACGCGATCGCCTCCATCATCTGCCCGAAGCGCTCCGGGTCGGTGTTGTCCAGGCGCATGACCGGCACGGGGTCGGCGGCCCGCGTGAGCGACATCCGCGTCATGCGGCCACCGCCATCCGCCCGCGTGCGGCGGTCAGCGGCGTGGAGTCCAGGCGCTCGAGCTCGGCGCACAGCGCGCGACGTCCGCGGTGGTGCAGCCCGTACACGGAGCTGTTCGTACGGCCGAGCTGCTCGGCGATCTCGACCGGGGAGAGGCCGAGCACGTGGCGCAGGACGACGACCTGGCGCTGGTCCTCGGGCAGCGCGGCGAGCGCCGCGTGCAGCGAGCGGGCGCGCTCGGGCGCGTCCTCGCAGACCGCGTCGTCTGCGCCGAAGATCTCCTCGGCAGGGGTCGTGCGGCGGGCACGCACGGCGTCCACGGCGACGTTGTGCGACATCCGCAGCAGCCACGCCACGAACGGCACGCCGCGCTGCTCGTACTTCGAGATCGCCGTCATGAGCTTGGCGAAGACCTGCTGCGTCACGTCCTCCGCGTCGTGGTGGTCGCGCACGATCGTGCGGACGTAGCCGTAGACGTTGTCGGCGTAGCGCAGGTAGAGGAAGCGCACCGCGTCGCGATCGCCCTGCTTGGCGCGGGCGACCGCGCGGGTGACGAGACGTTCGATCTCGGGGGACGTGTCGACCGTCGACTTGGCGACGAGCCGATCCTTCGTCCCGCCGGCCCAGGGCGTGTCCGCCTCGGGCATGGGTAGCGCTCTCCGTGGCTCAAGGTTCATCTGATCTCTTCCCGTGGTCAGAGTGGTCGTGTCCCGCCGCGCGTCATGCGCGACGGACGAATCAGCAGGCAACTGCCTCAGCTGCCGTGACGAGGTTGTTGACGTGTGCGTAGTGGCTGGCTTCGGTGCGATTGGCCACGCCGAGCTTGCGATACGTGTTGGACAGGTGGAACTTCACCGTCTGCTCGGTGACCCAGAGCATCCGCGCGATCTGCCCGTTCGTGTGCCCCGCGGCGACGAGCCCGAGGATCTCCCTCTCGCGCAGCGTCAGCGGGCAGTCGGCCATGACCACCTGGCGGCGCTCGAAGCGGTGCACGACGTTGCCGCGCACGACCTCGCGCAGCATCGTCCCGAGGCTCACGGGATGCATCGACTTCGACAGCACCGCCTGGGCGCCGGCGCCGAAGACGTCGTTGAGCCGTTCCTCGTCCATGCGCAGCGTCAGCAGCAGACGCTGAGCGGCGGGAGCGTGGTCGACGGCCTCGCGCAGGCGGGCGAATGCGTGGTCGGGGCGCTGCGCGCTGTCGGCGCGCGGGTCGTGCATGTCGTCGACGAGCACGACGTCGGGATTGAGGGCAATGAGCGCGTCGCACGCGGTCAGGCGACCGTCGATGACGCCGGCCACCTCGAAGCCGGCGGTCTGCTTGAGCGCCAGGCGGATGGAGTGCGCGACCAGCGAGTGGTCGGCGACGATGAGGAGACGCTTCATGCTCTCCCGCCGTTCAGGCCGGGCGTGTTCTGCGTGGTCATTGCTCGCTACCTTCCGTGGTTGCGTGAGCGCCCGGCAGGAGGACCATAGAGAAGCCCAATTCGGCGCTGGACTGGAGGACGAGGTCGGCGGCCTCGTTGCGTGAGCGGACGCCGAGCTTGGAGAAGGCGGAGGAGAGGTGGCACTTCACGGTGCTCTCGGCGAGGTACAGCTCGCCGGCGATCGCCTTGTTGCTCTTGCCGGTGACGACCATGCCGAGCACCTGCTTCTCGCGGCTGGACAGCGTGGGCCGATCGACCTCGTGACGCCGCGCCGCCGGCACCGCCGTCTGGCCCGCGAGGGTCGCGCGGACCGTGAGCGAGAGCGCCGTCTCGAGCTCTGACTCGAAGACGACCCCGTCGGCGCCCGCCTCCAGCGCCCGCCTCACGCCGCGGCGCGAGTCCTCGGGCATGACGGCGACGATGTGCGCCTGCGGCAGCCTGCGACGCATCTGGCGCATCTGCTGGTCGCGCTCGGTCACGCCGCGGCCGAAGACGACCACGAGCACGTCCGGGTCCAGATCACCGTCGCCGTGAGACTCGCCGAGGCTCCACCCGCGGATCCCGACGTTCATCCCGTCGGCAACCAGGGCGGTCTCGATGCGGCGCGCGGCGAGCTCGTCGTGGGCGAATGTCGCGATCAGCGGACGATGCGGCGTGCGCACCGTGTGGCTGTCGGAGCAGTCCACGCTCATGACCCACCCGGCCGACCCGCGCCTGATCGCGTTGCGTTCGACTCGACCCGTCCCTGATCCTCTCGTGCAACTGGCAGCATGTCCGTGCCCCTGAACCTCGTTTGGCCCCCGGCCGTTCCTACGGCCGTCAACGCAATGGAAGGTCGCAGAGGCCAGCGGCGTTTCCATCGGGGCTAGCCACGACATCTGCTGCCGGAACATGCCGTTCGGATGCGGATGTCAACCCCCTGATTCCGCGCGAAGTCGCAACGGAATGTGCAAGAAGCCGCATCGAGCGAGGTCCAGGACCTGCGAGCCCGTGTTGATCGCCGAATCAGCGAAGCTGTCCGGCGGCTGTCCAGCACAGCCCCGTCGTGGCTGAGCGAAGTGAGCCGCGTCCGCGGCGCACTTGACCGCTCCGGACGGCGAAGATACCGTCATTGTCGGGTTTGCTCGCGACGCGCTACGGGCAGTGGGATGCCGCGGCCGGCGAGGCGTGGTGCGGGCGATTGACGTGGCGTCGTAGCGACGGACTGTCGTGGTCGACTGTCTGCGTCCGCTGGTCGTGCTCGCGACCTCCCATGGCCGACCGGGCCGCGGCCACTGGTCCGTACCGGCCGTGCGCTGCCAGGCGCATCGCTAGTCGGCGAGAGGCAGCCGCGTGTCGAGGCCGCAGATGCACAGCAGGCGGCGCACGCCATCGGATGGGCGGCGCAGCATGAGGCGGTTGGCGTCGGCGCGAGAGCGGACGTCGGCGGAGACGAGCAGCCTGACTCCCCGTCAGGCTGATCGTGTGGATTCGTCCCCTTCGACTTCAGCGGCCTGATGCCCGCGATCAGCAAAGCCTCAAGCCCGCTGCGGTTCTACACCCGCTTTCAGCTTGGCGACCACCGAGGCGAGGCCGCGGCGCCACCGCGTGGGTTGTTTGCCTTGAGCTTGCCCAAGAGCCGCACCTTGCCGCGCCGCCTCCGGGACTGACCATCAGGAGATCGTGTCCCGGTCTTGCCCGCTCCAGCGTCGAGAGCTCGCCAGGACGAGCGCGGCGACGACGCCCCGGCCGAGGGCCGGGGCGTGAACTAAGCGGCTGATGGGACTCGAACCCACGACCTGCTGCATGGCAAGCAGCCGCTCTAGCCAACTGAGCTACAGCCGCGCGCGACGCGAAGTCTAGCGTGAGGCCCAGCAGCGTCCGGGTTGGACACGCCTCGACGAACTCGCGCGGCCCGCCACCCTGAGCCGTCGCATGCGCTTTCTACGCTGTCTCCCTCCACATGCAACCGCCGCAGCGGCTATCGCCGCTGGGTCCTCGCGCCCTGCGCGTCACCCGCGAGCTTGCGCTCGTCCGCCAGCTGGGACGTGATCGCGCTCCAGCGGCCGAGGCGGTTGCGCACGGTCGCCGACGACGGCAGGTCCGTGCGGTCTGCGGCGTGGCGGTCGTACCCGACGACGGTCGGGATCTCTCCCAGCTCGGCGACGACGTGGCGCAGAGCGGCCCAGCAGGCCTCGACCGTCCAGCGGCGCGAGCGCGTGCGTGCAGGCGTCGAGGCCGGAGTGAGGCCGGCGGCGCGGACGGCATTCGTCCAACCGCTCATCCGGTTGAGGACCGTCGCCAGGCTGGGGCACTCGAGCTCGCGCGCCAGCACCCCGTACTCCTTCGCGGTCGGCACCCGGCCTAAGCGGGTGGCGACGGAGGTCAGCGCGACGATGATGTCGCGATCGGAGTAGGTCTTGGCCATCGCTCGCGAGCTGGCGAGGCTCGCCTTGCGCGCTGCGCGGTCTATCTCGGTCGCAAAACTTGTGATCGCGCTGCGACAGGCCGTCGCTTGCAGGCCGAGCGCGCTGGCGGCGCTGCCCAGATCCTCGCCCGCCCGCCACAGCGCGAGCAGCTCGTCGATGCGCGCCTCGGTCTGCTGCTCGACGCGGCGGCGACGCGCCTCGCCGACGTCCTGGGGATCGGGGCCGCCGTGGGCACGCAGGATCTGGCGCACGCGCTCGCGCGAAACGCCGAAGCGCAGCGCGATCTCGTCCAGGCTCCGGCCCTGCTCGCGCAACGCCGCGATCTGGCGGACGCGCTGCAGCGATCCGGGCACCAGGGTGCTGTCGTCGAAGGCCGCCGCGCCCGTGTGTGCAGGGCGGACCATCAGGCTCGTCCTCGACGACTTCGACGGCAACCGTGCGCCGGCTGCCCGAGGCGCTCGTGCACCGCGCTCATCGCCCACGCAGGTCCGACGGCGTCCGCTGCTCGCCAACAGTCAGCGGTCGCCATGCCTGGGCCGCGGGATGCCACACCTCGACCAACACATCAAAGATGCGGTCGATGCGCGTCAGCACGTCGATCGTCGCGCGCGCATCAATTCGCTCGGCCAGAACCGACGACCCGAGCGCCGCCCCCTGCTACAGGAAGGTGACGCGGGCCCACATGTCGAAACGCGACCCCACCTGCATCGGGTCGCCGGCAGCGTTCGCGACTGCATGTTGCTCGATCGCGTGGGCCACGGCTCGGTGTCGATATGCAGGCTGTCTCGCACAGGTCGCTCTACCCACCCTCCGACACGAACGCATCCGTACATGCATCGCTTCCGACCAAGATAGCAACGAACGTTGCAAATGCCACGACTTTCTCTCGTCTCCGGGGCCGGCGCTTCGGCGCTGCCGCCGGCTCGGCCACCGTGCGCGCGCACGCGCTCGGTCCCTTCGGCGGGCTGCACTTCGGCTACGGTCACGGATCGCGCGGTCCGCATGCGCGCGACCAGCTCACGCAGACGCCGGCGCGAGCCGGCCCTCGTGAGCGAGCGAACCTCGAGCCACCGGGAGTCGCACGCGCTGCGCGAGGAGCCACCGAACCGGTTGCCGCATTCGGCCCCGGTGACGGGGCAGGGCGAGATCACAGGTTTTTCTCTCGGTCAAGAGCTAAGGTACGGCTTGTGTCTATAACTCTGACTCAGCTTCGAAGCTTTCTGGCGGTCATGCGCGGGGGCTCGGTCACGGCGGCGGCTGACGAGCTCGTCGTGACCCAACCGTCGGTCTCGGCGGCGGTCGCGGCGCTCTCGCGGGAGCTTGGCACGCCGGTCACCGAGCGCGAAGGCCGCGGCATCCGACCGACGGCGGCCGGCACCGCGTTCGCGCCGTTCGCGGCGGATGTCATCGGCCTGCTCGAGGAGGGGCGCCGTGCGGCGCGCGAGGCGGCCGACCTCGCCGAACGGCGCCTGCGCCTCGCAGCCGTGACGACGGCTGCGGAGTCCTTCGTCCCGCCGCTCATGCGGGCGTTCTCGGCGAGCAACGAGGGCATCGGCCTGACGCTCGCCGTCGGCAACCGCGAGCAGGTCCTCGCGCTCGTGCTCGATCACCGCGCCGACGTCGCGATCGGCGGTCGGCCGCCGCGCGATTCGCGTATCCACGCCACGGCGGTGCTGCCCAACGAGTTCGTCCTCATCACCTCGCCCGACGATCCCCACGCCGACGGCGGCCCCGTCGATACCAGCGAGCTCGAGCGCCGCGTGTGGCTCCTGCGCGAACCGGGCTCGGGCACGCGCGTCGTCAACGAGGAGTTTCTCGCGGCCGCCGCGCTCGAGCCGCAGACCCTGACGCTCGGGTCCAACGGCGCGATCAAGCAGGCCGCACGCGCGGGCATCGGCATCGCGTTCATCTCGCGCGCCGCGGTCGCAATGGAGCTGGAGCACGGCCTGCTCGCCGCGCTCCCGGTGCGACACCGCCCGGCCGCCCGCCGCTGGTACGCCATGTGCTCGACCGTCGGCCCGCGCCGAGCCGCCGTCGAGCGCTTCATGACGTTCTCGGCCTCGCCGATCGCGCGCGAGACGCTCGCCGAGAGCTCCGGCCTCGTCGCCGGCTCCGGGGCGAAGGCCGCCAGGCGCGAGCGATGACGGCGGCCGCGGTCCCGAGCGTCGGGACCGCGACTACGCCGCCTCGTCGCTGACGGCTTCCTCCGGCGGGCGCCGAGCCTCGACGTGCGTGACGGGCAGCCCCAACCCGCGCACCTTGCTCGGGAGGTCGATGTGCATCCAGCGCGAGAGTCGGCGCGGCAGCGTCGAGATGATGAGCTCGTCGACCTCGCGGTCATGGACGGTGTCGTAGATCGCCGAGACGGGGTCCGCGTCACCGACGTGACCGGTGACCTCCGCTCCGGTCGCCTCCCGCAGCAGCTCGAGCGCGAGCTCGAGCTGGCCGGCGGCCTCTTTGCGCCCCGCGACCTCTGGGTCCACGACGCGGTGCAGGCCGCGCGGGGTTGCGGGGACGAGGAGGTGGAAGGTGACGGGGCCCGCGCTCGCTCGACGCCGGACCGTCTCCAGCAGCGAGTCGGTCGCTGCCGTGCGGTTGGCGACTACGAGGACGCGTACAGGCCCGGTCATGTGAGACTCCCCTTTTTGGTTTGTAACAAATGGTACGAGAAGCCGACAGGATCTCAGATGACCCCGGCAGAACCCATCGGTTTTTCCGTCGCTTCCATCGCCGTCGCATCCAGAGTGCTTGTGGCAGCGGCCTGCGTCCAGCAGCGGACGATGTCGCGCATCGACAGGATCCCGACGACCTCCGAGCCGTCGAGCACGACGACGTGGCGGAACCGGGCACGCACCATCTCCTCCGCTGCTCGGTCGAGCGACCAGTCGGCGGCGGCGTACGTCAGGCGCTGCGTGAGGTGATCTTTGACGAGCTCTGAATCGAGATCGTCGCCCGCGCCGCTGGCGTGCAGGAGATCGCGCTCGGTGAGGATGCCGGGGCCGATGCCGTCGGGGTCGATCACGACCGCGGCGCCGACGTCCGCGCGTGTCATCCGCCGCGCCGCCTCCCGCAGCGTGTGCTCGGGTCCGACCGTCACCACGGTGCGATTCATGCCATCACGCACATCCATGGGGTCCACCTCCTGCTTCGTATCAATTGATACGAGTGTACGCCTGGGGACCGGTGCACGCAAAGGGTCCGCGGGATGACCGCGGACCCTCGGCGGCGATGGGCGCGGCAGCTAGTACATCTGGCCGGAAGTTCTGTGGAGTTTTCCGGATGCCCGGCCGGGATCTGACGGTCGACGGCGCCCGGAAAACCCGCAGAACCTGCGGACGGGTGTACTAGGCCTGCTGCGGGGCCGGCATCGGGGCCGGCGGATGCGAGTCGCGGTCGGCGCGCGGGGCCTCGCCGCCGAGCGCGACGGTGGCGCGCGCGGTCACGAGGTGGTAGAGCACGAGCACCTGGACGATCGCGAGCGATTCCGAGCGGTGCAGCTCCGTGCCGACGGTGAACTCGCCGAGCCGCTCGGAGCGCAGATGGCTGGCGAAGTGCATCCGCTCCCAGACGGCCTCCTCGATCTCGGCCCCGCGCGCCGGGTCGATGTCGCCGGGGACGAAGAGGCGATGCTCGTGCTCGGTCTGGTCGACGATGACGCCCCTGCCGCCGTCCTCGTCGAACTCCGACAGGTCCGGATGGACGAGCCCCTTGCGCAGGAGGATCTCCGCGTCGAGGTGCTCCTGGTCGCCGCGGCTACCGGGCTTGAAGGAGACGATGAGGTCGGCCCAGCGCTGCTGCGGGCGGATGTAGAGCTCGGAGTCCGGCTCGCGACGGTCGAGCTCCTCGAGCACCTGGTCGGTCGTGTAGCCGCGCCGCGAGCAGTCGCGCTGGACCTTCCACGCGCGCCGCAACTCCTCGGGCGGCGCGAGGAAGACACGCACGTCGTAGCACTCGCGCAGCTCCGGAGTGTGATAGCCGAGCAGCCCCTCGATGACCGTGAACTGCATCGGCTTCGTGTAGACGGGCGGGCCGAAGGTGCCGTGCTTGTGCTGGTAGACGGGCTTGAGGATCGCGTTGCCGGCGCGCAGCTCCGCGAAATGGCGCTCCATGATGTCGATGTAGTTGCAGTCCGGGTGCAGCGGCGTGATGCTGTGCTCGGCTCGCTGGCGGCGGTCGTAACGGTGGTAATCGTCGGCGGCGACGTGCGTGACGTTGCTCTCGCCAAGCATGCGGACGAGGCCGCGGGTGATCGTCGTCTTGCCGGTTGCGGAGTCTCCGACGACGCCGAGGATGATCGGACGGGGCACTGGGTTGCTCCTCCAGCTAACTTTCGTTTCCGGGGACGGTCGGTTTCGCGTCCGCCGGGGACTCGCCCTCTTCGTCGGTGAAGATCGAGCTGGCGAGGATGTCCTCGGCCTTGATCGTGACGAGATCCTCTCGCGACAGCTCGTCGCGGCGGTCGTACAGGCGTCCCGCCTGGCGCATGCGCGCGCGGTCGATGGCGTTGCGGATGCTGCGCCCATGGGCAAAGCGCGGGCGCTCCACGCGCCGCTCGATGTACTCGCGAAAGGCCTTCTCCGCGTCGGGCTCGAGCTCGTACTGCTGCTCGTCGAGCATCATCTTGCCGATCCTCATCAGCTCGTCGACCGAGAAGTCCGGGAAGTGCAGGTGGTGCGCGACCCGCGATCCCATGCCCGGGTTGGAGCGGAAGAACGTCTCCATGCGGTCCTTGTAACCCGCGAGGACGACGACGAGGTCGTCGCGCTCGTTCTCCATGACCTGCAACAGGATCTCGATGGCCTCCTGGCCGTAGTCGCGCTCGTTCTCAGGCCGGTAGAGGTAGTACGCCTCGTCGATGAACAGCACGCCGCCCATGGCGCGCTTGAGCACCTCGCGTGTCTTCGGCGCCGTGTGACCGACGTACTGGCCGACGAGATCGTCGCGGGTGACGGAGACGACCTTCGGCTTGGGGATGTAGCCCAGGCGATGGAGGACCTCCGCCATCTTCATTGCGACGGTCGTCTTGCCCGTACCCGGGTTGCCCGTGAACGTCATGTGCAACGACGGGCGCGTCGAGTACAGGTCGGCCTCGCGGCGCAGCTGGTCGACGACCAGCAGCGCCGCCATCTCACGGATGCGCTCCTTGACGGGGCCGAGGCCGACGAGCTCGCGATCGAGCTTGGAGAGGACCGCCTCGACGTCGTTGGCAGCTTCGATCGCGCCGCCCTCGGGCGGCTCCTTCTCCTGCTCCTTCTCCTGCTCGACCGCCGTGCTCACTAGCTTGCCTCTCCGTTGGACGAGGCCGACGCGCCGTTCGCGGAACCGTACCGGTGGCCGGCCGGCTCGTTGCCGGCGTAGGAGTGCAGCGTGTAGCGGATCACGCGGTCGTGGTCCTCCTGGCGAATGAGGCGGAAGCCCGGCTCGACGTCGGGGCGATTGACGATGAACGACATCGCCGACGTCTGGCGCCCCAGCGAGCGGTCGTACGCGACGACCTTCACGTAGAGGTTCGAATGCTCCTCACGGCAGGCGCGCACGTCGCGCATCGCGACGTCGACCTCGTCCTCGCCGAGGTCGAACATCGGCGGCGACCACATGTCCCACAGTGAGTTGCGCGGGTGCGGGTCGTCGGTGTACTCGACCATGATCGACCATCCGTTGCTCAGCGCGTACTTGAGCTGCGCCTCGATCTGCTCATCGGTCAGGTCCGGCATGAAGGAGAACTGTCCTTGGGTGAGTCTCATGATTCTGTCTCCTCTACGCCGACGTCGGCGTGACTTCGACGTCGGGCGTGTCGGTCGAGGTGTAATCGAACGTGACGTCCTTCCAGACCTCGAGCGCGGCGTCGAGCTCGGGACAGCCCTTGGCCGCGTCGAGGAGGATGTCCGGACCCTCGCTGTAGTAGTCGCGGCCCTCGTTGCGGGCCTGGATCATGGCCTCGACGCCGACGCGGTTGGCGGTGGCGCCGGCGGCGATGCCCATCGGATGGCCGATCGTGCCGCCGCCGAACTGCAGGACGACGTCCTCGCCGAGGTAGTGCAGCAGCTGGTGCATCTGGCCGGCGTGGATGCCGCCCGAGGCGACCGGCATGACCGACGCGAGGCCCGCCCAGTCCTGGTCGAAGTACAGCCCCGTCTCGGGATTCGCCTCGTTGTAGCGCTCGCGGCAGACGTCGTAGTAGCCCTTGATCATCCCGGGGTCGCCCTCGAGCTTGCCGACGACGGTGCCCGCGTGGATGTGGTCGACGCCGAGCAGGCGGCACCACTTCGCGATGACGCGGAAGGACACGCCATGCGTCTTCTGGCGCGTGTACGTGCCGTGGCCCGCGCGGTGCAGGTGCAGGATCAGCCCGTTGGCCCGCGCCCACTTCGACATCGAGCTCATCGCCGTGTAGCCGACGGTGAGGTCCTGCATGATGATGACCGAGCCGATCTCCTTGGCGAACTCGGCGCGCTCGTACATCTCCTCCATCGTCGCGGCCGTGACGTTGAGGTAGTGCCCCTTGACCTCACCGGTCGCCGCTTGGGCGCGATGCACCGCCTCCATCGAGAACAGGTAGCGATCGCGCCAGCGCATGAAGGGCTGCGAGTTGATGTTCTCGTCGTCCTTTGTGAAGTCCAGCCCGCCGCGCAGCGCCTCGTAGACGACGCGGCCGTAGTTCTTCGCCGAGAGGCCGAGCTTCGGCTTCGTCGTCGCGCCGATCAGCGGACGGCCGAACTTGTCGAGGTACTCGCGCTCCATGACGATGCCGTGCGGGGGGCCCGGGAACGTCTTGACGTAGGCGACCGGGATCCGCATGTCTTCCAGGCGCAGCGCCTTGAGCGGCTTGAAGCCGAAGACGTTGCCGATGATCGAGGACGTGAGGTTCGCGATCGAGCCCTCCTCGAAGAGGTCGATGTCGTAGGCGATCTTCGCGATGTACTGGCCCGGGGTGCCGGGGACCTCCTCGACGCTGTAGGCCTTGGCCTGATAGTGCTCGTAGGACGTGAGACGGTCCGTCCAGACGACGGTCCACGTGGCGGTAGAGGACTCGCCGGCGACCGCAGCCGCGGCCTCGATCGCGTCGACGCCCTCCTGCGGGGTGATCCTGAACGCGCAGAGGACGTCCGTGACCTTGGGCTCGTAGTCCTTGTTCCAGTAGCCCATCTCCGCGTACGGCGTGATTCCTGACGCCCAGCGGTCCTTGGACTTGGTTCCGTCTGACTGTGTTGTGCTCATTCCGTCCTCTCTCGGTGTGCTATTCCGCAGGGTACCCGCGGAATACAAAGGTTCAAAGCAAAAGATCGAGCCTTTTGCATAGCCAATGGCTTATGAATCCTCGTTACCGTCTCCTTCGATGGTTGCGGCACCCGCCCGTGCAGGCGCGGGCGCAGCCTCGATGATCGCGACGCCGTCGATCGTCTCGGTCAGCCGTGGCACCACCTCGACGATCGACTCCTGAGCGCAGAACGCGATGTCCGACTCCAGCCCCTCTCGCCGCAGGCCGACCGCGCCGGCACTCGCCTCCAGGGCCGCGAGCGCAGTCGGGTACGCCGCTGCCACGGCCTCGGCGACGTGCGTCGCGTCGCTGCGCGGACCCTCGAGGACAATGCTCACGCGGCCGGCGAGGTAGACGTCCTCGATGCTCACGCGTCCGTCGGTGCCGGCACAGACGAGCAGGATGTCGCCTCCGCCGATCCGCGCGGCCACAGCGGCGAGGTTCAGCATCGAGGCCAGGAGCACCTCGCCGGCGACCTCGGCCGAGGCGACGATCGCAGGGGCGCCGTTCGTCGTCGCCAGCACGAGCTCGGCGCCGCGTGGCTCGAGCGTCTCCTCGGGCGAGTTGCCCAGGTCGAAGCCTGGCGCCCGGGCGCAGCGGACCTCGCCGGCGAGCACGCGGTCCTCCGCGCGCAGCGTCCTGGCCTGGTCGATGCTGCCGGCGACGAGCACGCGCTCGTAGCCGGACGCGAGTGCGAGCGTGATCGTCGAGGTGGCCCGCAGGACGTCGATGACCACGGCCGTGTCGGCGGGCCGGACGTGCGTCCCGAGGAAGGCGACGTCGATCATGCGCCGAGCGCCGTCTCCCCTTATGCGGGCGTACCGACGCCGGCGGCGAAGCGAGCCGCCATCTGGTCATCGAGCAGTTGACGCATGGTCACGAGCGGCACGTCGTCATCCTCCTGCGGAGTCGAGTTCGGCGTCGGGAGTGGCCTCCACGATCCGGCGGTAGGAGCCGGGCCGAACGATGAGCGACTGCGTCGAGATCCAGCCGGCGACCATATGTCGGGGCGCGCTGAGCATCGTGCCGCCGGTGATGCCGCAGGCCGCGAAGAGCGCGGGGCCGCGGATGAGGTCGTCGACCTCCAGGATCTCCTCGGTCGAGATCCCGGCAGCGGCGATCGCCGCGGCCTCCTCGTCGCGCTGTGGCGCAAGCCGGGTCTGCATGCCGCCGCCCAGGACCTTCACAGCGCACGCGGCCATGATGCCCTCGGGCGTCCCACCGATGCCCATGAGCATGTCCACGCCCGTGCCCGGCAGCAGCGCGAACATCGCGCCGGCGACGTCGCCGGCGCTCGGCATGATGACGCGCACGCCCATCTCGCGCAGGCGTGCGGCGAGCTCGACGTGGCGGGGCTTGTCGAGCACGAGCACGCGCATCTCGTCGACCGGCTTGCCGAGCGCAGCGGCGACGCGCTCGACGTTGTGCTCGGGCGTCTCACGTAGGTCGATCGCATCGCAGGCAGCGGGACCGACGACGAGCTTGTCCTGGTAATGGCCGGGCCCGGGCGACCAGATGCAGCCCTCGCCGGCCATCGCGATCGTCGTCAGCGAGCCGGGCAGGCCGGCGGCACAGAGGTCGGTGCACTCGACGGGGTCGACGGCGATGTCGAAGCGCGGGCCCTTGCCGTTGCCGAGCTCCTCGCCGTTGAAGAGCATCGGAGCGTCGTCCTTCTCGCCCTCGCCGATGACGACCGTGCCGAAGCCGTTGGCCTCGCCGAGCACGGCGCGCATCGCTTCGGTGGCGGCGGCGTCGGCGGCCTTGCCGTCACCGCGGCCCGCATGCTTGGCGGCGGCGAGCGCGGCGACGCGCACGGCTTCGAGCGCAAGCGACTCGAGCGTCGCCGGCAGATTCTCTGTGGCCTGGCTCGTAACGGTGCCGGCCGGCTCCTCCTCGACCAGGGTCATGTTCGCATCCTCACCTGCTTTGGATTTGCCTTCAAGCGAAATGTTCGCCGCTTCTCTGAGAGAATCGTCTATGACTGGTACTTGATTCCGGTCGCGGTCGCTCTCCATCGTCGCAGTAATGGCAAGGAGAGGCCCGCCCGTTTCGTCTACCTCGACTCGGCGCGCTTCATGCGCCGTCCGACGGATCAGCGCGTCAGCGACCGGCGCGAGCGCTGGCGATAGCGCCGCAGTCGCTCGAGCAGGAGCTCGAGGAGTCGCTCGATGCGGTCGAGCATCGCCTCGCGCATGAGCGCGATCCCATCGATGGCCTCGGACGCCGGCACGGGATCGGGCTTCTTATCCTGCTCGCGCGTCATCCGCGCAGGCTCTCGAGGTCCGCCGGCGTGTCGACGTCGATCGCCGAGCACAGGTGCGAGCACTCGATCTTGAACACGCCGATGCGCCGTAGCAGGTGGCGGGCGCCGACATCGCCTTCGATGTCTGCGACGGCGCCGAAGTAGGCGCTGCCGAGGACCACGGGATGGCCGGGGACGCCGTTGTAGACCGCCCGCGCCCGCGCCCGAGCACCGTGCTCGCCCGCGATGTCGGCGAACAGGGCGATCACCTGGGCCGTCACGCGCGGCATGTCGCCGAGCGTGATGACGGCCGCCTGCGCGTCACCGGCGATCGCGGCGATCCCCTTGCGCAGCGAGGCCGACTGGCCGGTCTCCCAGTCCTCGCAGACGACGACCTCGGTGCCGCCGAAGTCGACGCCCGCGCGGACCTCGTCCGCGCGGGAGCCGAGCACGACGACGACGCGGTCGATCGCGGGTACGGCCTCGACGGCCCGCAGCGCATGCTCGAGCAGCGGCTTGGAGTCGAGCTCCGCGAGCTGCTTGGCGCCGCCGAAGCGCGATCCCGATCCCGCCGCCAGGACGACGCCTGCTGTCACGCGGCGCTCGCCGTCGTCAGCGCGCGCTTCGTCAGCACCCGCGCGAGATGGCGCTTGTAGTCCGGCGTGGCGTTCAGGTCCGCGAGCGGATCGGCGCCCTCGGCCGCGAGCGCGGCAGCCGCCGCGATGTGCTCGTCGTCGAGCGGCTGGCCGAGCAGCGCATCCTCCGCGGCGCTCGCACGCAGCGGCGTCGACGCCATGTGCGTCAGGCCGATGCGCACGTCCTCGCAGACGCCGTCGGCCGACTTCACGAGCGCGCAGACCCCGACCATCGCCCAGTCCTCGGAGCGGCGGTTGAACTTCTCGTAGCCGTAGCCATAGCCGACAAGCGCCGGGATGCGTACCTCCGTGAGGATCTCGCCCGGCGCGATCGACGTCGTCAGGTACCCCTCGAAGAGATCCTCGGCGGCGATCTCGCGCTCGCCGCCCGAACCGCGGACGACCACCGACCCGCCGAGCGCCAGCAGCACCGCCGGCAGGTCCGCGGCCGAGTCGCCGTTCGCAAGCGAGCCGCCGATCGTGCCGCGGTTTCGCACCTGCTGATCGGCGATCTGCTTCGCCGCCGCCGCGATGAGCCCCATGTCCTTGCGCACCTGCAGGTCGGCGTGGCGCGTCATGGCGCCGATCCGGAAGGAGTCGTCGCCGGTCTGCACGCCGCGCAGCTCGGAGATCTTGCGCAGGTCGACGAGCAGGGAGGGAGCGGTGAAGCGCAGCTTCATGAGCGGTAGCAGCGAGTGGCCGCCGGCCAGAACCTTGGCATCCGCGCCGCCGCGGTCGAGCAGCTCGATCGCGTCGTCGACGGACTCCGCAACGGCGTAGTCGAACTCTGCGGGGATCATGACGCACCTCCCTCCGGGATCGTGGGCCCGGAGCCGGCCGAGCCCTCGCCCTCTGGCGGAAGCGATACGCCCTGCTCGCTCGCCAGCGGGCCGTCGCCGCGCCCGCGCGCCTCCTCGAGCGCCTGCCACACGCGCAACGGCGTGAGCGGCATGTCGATGTACGAGATGCCCGTGTGGCGCAGCGCGTCGATGACCGCGTTGACGATCGCCGGGGTCGCGGCGATCGTGCCGGCCTCGCCGATGCCCTTGACGCCGAGCGAGTTCGACGGCGACTTCGTCTCGGTGCGGTCGGTCTCGAAGTTCGGAACCTCGTTGGCCGTCGGCAGCGCGTAGTCCATGAACGTGCCGGTCACGAGCTGCCCGCGATCGTCGTAGACGACCTGCTCGTAGAGCGCCTGGCCGATGCCGTGCGCGACGCCACCGTGCACCTGCCCGTCGATGAGCATCGGGTTGATGGCCGGCCCGCAGTCGTCGACCGCGACCCAGCGCAGCACGGTGACCTTGCCCGTCTCAGGATCGACCTCGACGACGCAGACGTGGGTGCCGAACGGGAACACGAAGTTCGTCGGGTCGTAGATGAGCGTCTGCTCGAGGCCGAGCTCCATGTCCTCGGGCATCTTCGTCGCGTCGATGTAGGCGCAGCCGGCGACCTCGGCGAGCGTCATGCCCTGCTCGGGGTCGCCGCGCAGCGAGAACCGGCCGCCGTGCAGCTCGATGTCGGCGGGATCGGCCTCGAGGTTGTGGGCGACGATCTCCCGGCACTTCGCGGCGATCTTCTCGGCCGCGTGCGCTGCGGCGACGCCGCCGACCGCCAGGGAGCGCGAGCCGTACGTCCCGAGGCCCATCGGTCCGGTCGCCGTGTCGCCGTGCACGACCTCGACGAGGGCCGGATCGGCGCCGAGGCGGTCGGCCACGATCTGCGCGAAGCCGGTCTCGTGGCCCTGGCCGTGCGGCGAGGCGCCGGTGAAGATCGTCACCGACCCGGTCGGGTGGACGCGGACGAGCGCCGACTCGTAGAGCCCGATCCCGAGGCCGAAGCCGGTCGGGCCCACCGCCCGCGAGGGGGCGAGGCCGCAGATCTCGGTGTACGTCGAGAAGCCGACCCCTCGGAGGATGCCCAGCTCTCGCAGCGACGCCTGCTCGGCGCGGAACGACTTCAGATCGATGATCTCCAGGGCGCGATCGAGCGCGACCTCGTAGTTGCCCGAGTCGTATGTGATGCCGTACGGCGTTGCGTACGGGAAGGCGTCCGGCGGGATGAAGTTCTTCCTGCGGATCTCGACGGCGTCCATCCCGAGCTCGACGGCGAGCTGGTCGATCGTCACCTCGAGCATGTGGGTCATCTCCGGGCGGCCCGCCCCGCGGATCGCGTCGGTGAAGTACTTGTTCGTGAACACGCCGACGATGTCGGTCCTCACCGCGGGGATGCGGTAGCACCCCGTCATCACGAAGGCACCAAGCTCCGGGATCATCGGGGTCAACAGGCCGAAGTAGGCGCCGACGTCCTGGATGATCTTCGCGTGGAAGGCGGTGATCGTGCCGTCGGACTTCGCCCCCATCCGGACGTAGTCGACCTGATCGCGGCCGTGGTGGGAGACCGCCATGTTCTCCGAGCGCGTCTCGATCCACTTCACCGGCCGCCCGAGCTGCTTGGAAGCCCAGGCGCACAGCGTCTCCTCGGCGCAGACCTGCAGCTTGGAGCCGAAGCCGCCGCCGACCTCCGGCGCGATGACGCGGACCTTGTCCTCGCTGATGCCCATCTGCACGGCGTAGAACAGCCGCACGAGGTGCGGCACCTGGGTCGAGGACCAGACCGTCAGCTGACCGGCGCGGTACTCGGCGATGCAGCCGCGCGGCTCGATCGCCGCGCCCGCGGTGCGGTGGTTGACGATCCGCCGCTCGACGACGACGTCGGCGTCGGCCAGCGCCTGCTCGATGTCGCCGCCGCCCATCGACCATTCGTGCGCCGTGTTCGTGCCCAGCGACTCGTGGACGAGCGTCCCGTCCTTCAGCGCCTCCTCGACGTCGACGACGACGGGCAACGACTCGTACTCGACCCAGACGTCCTGGGCGGCGTCGACGACCGCGTACTTGTCCTCGCCGACGACCATCGCGACGGCGTCGCCGACGTGGCAGACGCGGCCGCGCACCAGCGGCCAGCGCTCGGGCGTCTTGACCTCGACGCCCGGCGGCGCCCATGCCATCGGCAGCGGCGCGAGCAGGTCGCCCATGTCCTCGCCCGTGAAGACCGCGCGGATGCCGCGGCGCGCGAGCGCGGCCGAGCCGTCGATCGAGACGATCCGCGCGTGCGCCTCGGGGGAGCGCACGATCGCGGCGTGCAGCATCCCCGGCAGGGCGATGTCGTCGACGTACGTCGCGCTCCCGGTGATGAGGCGCGGATCCTCCTTGCGGCGCAGCGACTGGCCGACCCACTTCGCCGGCGCGTCCTCGATCGTGCTCATCGCGAGTAGCCTCCCTTCGAGTTCAAGCCGGCCGTCGTCGAGCGATGACGCGTCGTCATGCCGCCACCCCCCGTCCGGCCTCGGCGGCGGCAAGGATCGCCTTGACGATGTTCTGGTAGCCCGTGCAGCGGCAGAGGTTGCCCTCCAGCCCCTTGCGGACCTCCTCCTCGGTGATCGGGCCATCGCCCTCGTGGCGCGCGAGCAGGTCGGCTGCCGCCATGATCATCCCCGGCGTGCAGTACCCGCACTGCAGGCCGTGCTCGTCCCAGAAGCTCTGCTGCAGCGGGTGATACTCGCCGCCGGCGCCTGTCATGCCCTCGATCGTCGTGATCTCGGCGCCGTCGCACTGGACGGCGAGGACGGTGCAGCTCTTGACGGCCTCGCCGTCGACGTGGCAGGTGCAGGCACCGCAGTTGGACGTGTCGCAGCCGACGTGCGTGCCGGTCAGGCGCAGCTCGTCGCGCAGGTAGTGCACGAGCAGCAGCCGCGCAGGGACCTCCGATTCATGCGACTCCCCGTTGACGGTCACCTGCAGTGCAACCGTCCGTCCCATGATCTCCTCCTTCTATCGAACTGCGTCTATCCACCCATGTAGGCACATTACAGCCCATGATCCGACGGCGCTCCAGAATTCTGGGTGGGGCCGCCCGGGATGATTCGTGTCGGATTGATGCTCGGATGCGTCCGCCTGGTCTTGCGGACGAAGGCGCCGTCGTCAGCTCGATGCCAGGCCATCCACGCGGCCTCGCCAGCGGCTCAGCTCTTGCACCTCGGCCTCGTGCGACGAACGCCAGTCCAGGTAGTCCGCAGCGCCGTCGAAGTGCGTCTTCACCTCGTCGCCGATCGACCAGCGGTCGTCGCCCCCGAGGCTGTAGTACTTGAAGGCATCGAGCATTCCGCGCATGAACGGTTCGTCGGAATGGCGGGAGATCATGAACAGGAGCGTCTCCGCATGCAGCACGAGCTCCTCATGCGTGCCGACCTCCATGTTCCTGCGGTAGGACTCCTTGAGGCCCAGATGCACGGCCTCGGCCTCCATCGCGACCGCGAACGACGCGCCGTCGCGCCAGAGCCGGTAGCACCACTCCAGATCCTCCCCGCCGAAGCGCGAGCGCATCGCCTCGTCCAGGAAGCCGACCTGGCCGCGCACGCTGAGGTTGCACGTGAACCCGATGCGCCACGGGTGATGGGAGCATCGCTCCATGTCGCGCACGCGCATGCGCGCGTCCTCGTCCGGAACGGAGCGCGTCGAGCACCGCGCGAGGAGCGTCGGCGCGTCAGGCGCCCCCACCACGTCGCGAAACTCGTCCTCCCCGGCGGTGAGCCGGTTGCCGACGACGACCGACGTGCGGTCGCCGAGCTCGTCGTGCGCCCGTCGATGGCCTCGCAGGAGACCGGGTGCCGGAACCATGTCGCCATCGAGCAGCAGCACGTCGGCGGCGGGCGCGACGCTGAGGCCGTTGTTTCGGGAGGCGGCCACGCGAAAGCCACGGTCCTCCTGCCAGACGTAGCGGATGTCGGTCCGCAGCGCGCGCGTCCTGTCGACGACAGCATCCAGGAGGCGCGGACGCGATCCGTCGTCGCACACCACGACGCGAGCACCGGGCTCCTCCCGTGCGATCGCCTCGAGCGCGAGGAGGACCGTCGTCGGCTGCTCATAGGTGGCCAGCAGGACGGTGGTACTCACCCGGTCGACGCTCTCCCCCGACGCCGTCGAGAGCGCAAGCGGCCGACCGAGGCGCCGCGCCGCCTGCAGCGCCAGCTCATCGTCCGGGCACGACCATGACGCCAGCCACAGATAGCGCAGCTCGGCGAAGCGTCCGGCGTGCCCGTCGAGCACGGAACGCGCCTGTGGCGCCTGCGTCCGCTCCCAGACGACGACCTGAAGCGCCTGCGCGTCCTCGCGTGCTGCGAGCTCGCCGAGCCTCGCGGCGGCGTCGGAGCCCGGCACAAGCTCGAGGGGCCCTGCCGGGGCAGGGGCCTCGAGACGACTGGAGACGTCGAGAGCGCCCAGCGCGCGACGTCGCGCGGTCATCGGCTCTTGCGCCAGTAGACGCCGGTCCAGTCGACGATCTCGATCGGGTCGTCGATGCCCCGTCTGGCCCGGAAGTCCTCGACCGCGGCACGGCACCGGCGCAACTCGAAGTCGTCGATCAGGCAGAACCCGCCGGGCGAGAGCTTGTCGTACAGCGCCTCGAGCGTCTCCATCGTCGAGCCGTACATGTCGCCGTCGACGCGAAGCACGGCCAAGCGCTCGATCGGCGCGTTCGGGAGCGTCTCGGAGAACCACCCCTCGAGGAAACGCACGTGCCCGTCGAGGAGCCCGTAGCGCTCGAATGCGCTCTCGACCGCCAGCCGGCTGACACGCAGATGCTCGATGGCGTGATGAATGTCCTCGCGGTCGGCCGGCCAGCGTTCCGGATCGGGGAACGGGAGGCCGACGAACGAGTCGGCCACCCACACCAGGCGGTCGGTCACCCCGAGCGCGGCGAGGGTGCCGCGAGCGAGAATCGACGCGCCGCCGCGCCACACCCCGGCCTCCAGGATGTCGCCCGGCACGCCGTCGGCGACGGCGACGGCGATGCACGCCTGCAGGTTGTCCAGCCGCGCGCGGCCGACCATCGTCTCGCCGGGCGCGTTGCTGTCCTTCCCGGCCAGCACGAGCCGTGGGTCGCCGGCGCGACTCAGGAAGCGGTCATCGTCAGCCGCGCGCAAGAGCGAGCGTTTGAGCAGCTCGAGGTACGCAGCGGCCTCGCGGCGCTCGTCGACGACCGGGAGACCGACACTGGCAGGCGCACCGTGCTTGGACCAGGCCACAGCGGTCCAGTCGACGTGCTCGAGCTCGGCGCGAATGGCGTGCCGTTGTCGGAAGTCGTCGACCGCCGCCCGGCAGGATGCGCGCGCGCAGCCGTCGATCACGCAGATCCCGCCCGGCTGCAATCGCGGATAGAGCGCCTCAAGCACCGCTGTGGTGGCGTCGTAGTCGTCGCCGCGCACCCGGAGCAGGCTGATCTCGCCGATCGACGAGCTGGGCGGACCGGCGTCCCAGCGTTGGAGGACCGCTACGCGACCTCCGACCATGCCATAGGCGTTCAGCAACCGCTCGAACTCGGCCGACCGATCCTCGGCTGCCGCCGCCGGGAGGCCGTACAGCGAGTCGATCACCCACACCGTCCGCTCCGTGCCCCGACAGGCGTCGAGCACCGCGCGGACAGACCGCGTGGCGCCGTCGCGCCCGAAGCCGACCTCCACGACGTCGCCCCGCACGCCGCAGGCCAGGATCTCGAGGAGCGAACTGCGCAGATGGTTGAGCCGACGATGCCCGACGGTCGTGGCTGCGTCCTCATGACTCGCGCGCGCGGGCTGATCGGCGAGGACTTCGTGCGAGACGTCAACGCCTACCTCGCCGACCAGGTTCGCCTGGCCGGCGGTCCGCCCGTCGAGGTGCTCTGGTGCCCGCATCGTCCGGAGGACGGCTGCCGCTGCCGCAAGCCGAGGCCGGGGCTCCTGCACGTAGCGGCCAAGCGCACCGGGCTACCGCTCGACAAGGCGGCGTTCGTCGGCGACTCCCGAGCCGACCTCGCTGCCGCGCGCGCCGCCGGCGTGCCGACGTTCCTGCACGCCTGCGGCGGCTCCGAGCCATGTCCGCCACCGGCGCGGGACGGCGGTGCGGTCACGTGCCTGCGCGAGCTTGCGGCCCTCGCGGACGCGCTGCCGCCGGTCGCCGCCCAGCGCTGATCCCGAGTTCGACAGTTGGGATCGTGCTGGATCTGTGGAAAGCGATTATTTCCAGGGGTTTCGCTGCGGCTGGCGTGTCAGGGCGTGTTACTAGATTCGGCGATTTCGCCGGATCGG
>Ga0136631_10000014_pt1 | contig 48112 bp, 55 predicted proteins | sample AntDrymUQ6012206_2_FD_104655 | JGI IMG/M metagenome (GOLD analysis project Ga0136631, IMG submission 104655) | Polar desert sand microbial communities from Dry Valleys, Antarctica - metaG UQ601 (22.06) | ecosystem: Environmental > Terrestrial > Soil > Desert | place: Antarctica: Dry Valley... | reverse complement strand
CTCGTCGCCGGGTCGAAGTACCGCGGCGAGTTCGAGGAGCGCCTGAAGAAGGTGATGAAGGAGATCACCCAGCGCGGCGACATCATCCTGTTCATCGACGAGCTCCACAACCTCGTCGGCGCCGGCGCGGCCGAGGGCGCGATCGACGCAGCTTCTATCCTCAAGCCGGCGCTTGCGCGCGGCGAGATCCAGACGATCGGCGCGACGACGCTCGACGAGTACCGCAAGTACCTCGAGCGCGATGCCGCTCTCGAGCGCCGCTTCCAGCAGGTGCGGGTCGAGGAGCCCTCGATCGACGAGACGGTTCAGATCCTGCGCGGCCTGCGCGACCGCTACGAGGCCCACCACCGCTGCAAGATCACCGACGAGGCGCTCGCCGCCGCCGCCGCGCTCGCGGATCGCTACATCCAGGACCGGCACCTCCCCGACAAGGCGATCGACCTCATCGACGAGGCCGGTTCGCGCGTCCGCATCGCGACGATGTCGGCGCCGCCGCGCTACCGCGAGCTCGAGGAGGAGATCGACAAGGTCCGCGCCGACAAGGAAAGCGCGATCGAGGCGCAGGAGTTCGAGAAGGCCGCGCAACTCCGCGACAAGGAGCGCAAGCTCTCGCAGAAGAAGAAGGAGCTCGAGGAGGAGTGGCGCAGCCAGGCCGACGAGGAACAGCCGGAGATCGGCGAGGACGAGATCGCCGACATCGTCTCCATGTGGACAGGCATCCCCGTCTTCAAGCTCACCGAGGCCGAGTCGCAGCGGCTCATCCGCATGGAGGACGAGCTGCACAAGCGCGTCATCGGACAGCACCAGGCGATCGTCGCGGTCGCCAAATCAATCAGACGTGCACGTGCTGGCATCAAGGACCCGAAGCGCCCGACCGGCTCCTTCATCTTCCTCGGTCCGTCGGGCGTCGGGAAGACCGAGCTCGCGCGCACGCTCGCCGAGTTCCTGTTCGGTGACGAGGACGCGCTCATCCAGGTCGACATGTCCGAGTACATGGAGAAGCACTCCGTGTCGCGGCTCGTCGGCTCCCCGCCCGGCTACGTCGGCTACGACGAGGGCGGCCAGCTCACCGAAGCCGTGCGCCGCAAGCCGTACTCGGTCGTCCTCCTCGACGAGATCGAGAAGGCGCATCCGGACGTGTTCAACATCCTGCTGCAGATCCTCGAGGACGGGAAGCTCACGGACTCGCAGGGGCGGAAGGTCGACTTCCGCAACACGATCGTGATAATGACCTCGAACCTCGGGGCAGCGCAGATCTCGAAGAACCAGACGCTCGGCTTCTCGATCGGTGACGAGCAGGGCCTCTCGTACGACGAGATGAAGGAGCGCGTGATGTCGGAGCTCAAGAAGGTCTTCCGGCCCGAGCTCCTGAACCGCATCGACGAGGTCATCGTCTTCCACAAGCTCGAGAAGGCGGAGATCCTCGAGGTCGTCGACCTGATGATGAAGCGCGTGCGCGAGGAGATGGGCAAGCACGACGTCGTCATCGAGCTCACGGACGACGCACGCGAGCTGCTCGTCGAGACGGGCTACGACCCGGCCATGGGCGCTCGGCCGCTGCGCCGTGCGATTCAGCGCATGCTCGAGGATCCGCTCGCCGACTTCATCCTCGGCCGCGAGCTCTCGCCTGGAACGACGCTCATCGTCGATCGCCGCGAGAATCCTGCCGAGGGCGAACCACCGGTCGAGATTCGCGTCATCGAGGGCACGCCGGTGCCGGCTGCGGTCGGCGGCCCGCCAGACGAGGCCGACCTCGCCGACCTCGCCGACCTCGCCGACCTCGTCGACGAGCCGTCCGACTCGTAAGGGGCGAGGCTAGCCTCGCTAGGGGCGACGCTTGCGTCGCCCCTACAATCGCCGCCGTGGGCGCGGTCGACATCCGGCACGCGAGGCCGTCCGACTACGGACGGGTGATCGGCCGAATCAACGTCTGGTGGGGTGGACGCGAGATGGCGCCCATGCTGCCGAAGCTCTTCTTCATCCACTTCGAGGGGACGAGCTTCGTCGCCGAGGCCGAGGACGGTGAGCTGCTCGGCTTCGTCTGCGGGTTTCTCTCGCAGGCGGCCGACGACGAGGCGTACATCCACTTCATCGGCGTCACGCCCGAGGATCGTGGTGAAGGCCTCGGCCGGACGCTCTACGAGCGGTTCTTCGAGGAGGTGCGGGCGAACGGACGCAGCGTCGTTCGCTGCGTGACCTCACCCGCGAACCAGGGCTCGCTCGCGTTTCACCAGGCGCTCGGGTTCGAGGTCGAGCGGATCGCCGAGGACTACGACGGCCCGGGCGAAGACCGCGCGCTGCTCGTCAAGCGGTTGACCTGATCCCGCGGCGCTTCTGCGCTGCGGGAAACGGCGTGCCGTCCTTGCGCGCGGAGGCCCACTCGAGGTACGTGCCTACCGCGACCCCGCCCGCCAGTGCGACATACCCATAGCTCTCCCAGGAAGAGCCTGCGTCCATGAGGTTCTTCAGCACGGCGACGGCGAACGTGGCCGCTCCCAGCCCGAATGTCACCGTCGCCCATGGGATGTCGTCGGACATCTCGACGTCCGTGAGGCTCTGGAGCGCGATGATCGTCACCGTGCCCACGACGAGGAGCGCCAGGAGCAGGCCCCAGGCGTCGAACCCGTCGAGCGGGACGGTGGCGATGCCTGCCGGCCCATAGTCGAACTCCACGTTCTGCCAGGTGAAGAAGAGGCTCACGAACAGGAGAGGTCCTGCGACGAGGACGATCTGCCTTCCTCCCGAGAGGGCCTTGAACGTGGCCATGGGACTCCCTTTCGGCTGCGGTGTTCGAGAGCGGGCTGCCGCAGGGCCCGTGAGTACGCGTCACAGGGTACTCGCGTTCGGCCGAAAGTGGGGGGAATTGCAGGCGGTTTGTCGGACGAGGACGCCGCGGCGCTCGTTCGCGCCGCGGCGTCCGACGTGACGTGGGGTTAGGGCTCCCGCCGGGTCGACGGCTCGTCGCTCGCGGCGTCCGCGACGGTCGCCTCCGGCGCCGCGCTCGGGGGCGCTTCCGGAGCCGCCTGCGGGGGCGGGGAGGTCTCGACCGGTGGTGCCGGCGGCGGCGGCGGCGGCGCAGTGGCCGTCGACGCCGGAGCAGCTCCCGACCTCGAGGAGCCAAGGCCGCTCGCCTCTGTCCTAAGTGTGTCGATGCCGCCTGCCGTCTGTACCGCGAGCGCGGCACCGACGACTATGAGAGCGGCCAGGACGACCCCGATCCAGGCCCAGCTCGACGCGAAATCGTCGGTGAGCGCCTTGATGAGCGCGAACAGGAAGATCAGCACGGCAAGGACGATGCCGATCAACGCCGCGGAAAGCGGAACCGGGATATCCACGCCGGCGAGTCGAGCACCGAGCCAGGCGATCAACACGATCGTCAGAAGCCCCATCACGACTCCCCAGAATCCGTGCCACGCGTTCTGTCCGACGTCGGTCGGACCGAGGTCGACGCTCTGCCAGTTGAAGAAGGTGCTGATCAGGAACAGCACCCCCGCTCCAAGCATGATCTGTGCTCCGCGCCCGAGGGTATTGAATCGCTCCATGCGGCCGTCCTTTCGTGGTCGTCTGCGGGGGTGGTCTGACGGGACTCTTATGCACCGGGGGCGGTCTTGCAAGCGCGAACGCGCACTTTCGTGACGAACGGCGTCGGACCTCGATCCTAGACTGGCATTCCCGTGGCGAAGGTCACCGTCCAGTTCACCTGCTCCGACTGCGGCACGACGTCCGGGCGCTGGCTCGGAAAGTGCCCGGGTTGCGGCGCCTTCGGCACCCTCGTCGAGGAGCTCCACGGCTCGGCGACGGACACGGCGTCGGCGCGTCCGGCGCAGCCCGTCCCGATCGGCGACGTCTCGGTCGACGAGGCCGAGCGCATCTCCACCGGCGTGTCCGAGCTCGATCGGGTTCTGGGCGGCGGTCTCGTTCCCGCCTCGCTCGTCCTCGTCGGCGGGGAACCGGGCGTCGGCAAGTCGACGCTCCTGCTCAGCGCGCTCGGAGCGATCGCACGCAGCGGGCGCCAGGCGCTCCTCGTGACCGGCGAGGAGTCGGCCGCGCAGGTCTCGCTTCGCGCGGCGCGGCTCGGCGGCGCCGAGGCGGTCGAAATCCTCGCCGAGACCGACCTGGACGTGGTGTGCGCGACGCTCGAATCGCTGCGGCCCGACGTGTGCGTCATCGACTCCGTCCAGACGCTCCACGCAGCGTCGCTCGGCTCCGCTCCCGGGTCGGTTGCACAGGTGCGCGAGGCCGCGGGCAGGCTTCTGCGCGTCGCGAAGGAGGCGGGCGTCGCAACCGTCCTCGTCGGTCACGTCACGAAGGACGGAGCCGTCGCCGGACCGCGTGTCCTCGAGCACCTCGTCGACTGCGTCCTGCAGTTCGAGGGCGACCGCTACCACGAGCATCGCGTCCTGCGCGCGACGAAGAACCGCTTCGGCTCGACGAACGAGCTCGGAGTCTTCGAGATGACGAGCGCCGGTCTCGTCGGCGTGCCCGACCCGTCCGAGCTCTTCGGGACGACGCACCCCGGAGAAGTGGGCGCAGCCGTCGGTTGCGCGCTCGAAGGGACGCGACCGATTCTCCTCGAGGTGCAGGCGCTCGTGGCGCCCACCGACCTCGCGATGCCGAGGCGCGTCGGCACCGGTGTCGATCCCAAGCGCCTGGCGATGATCGTCGCGGTGCTCGGGAGGCACGCCGGCGTCGCCCTCGCCAGCGCCGACGTCTTCGTGAACTTCGCCGGCGGCGTCCGCATCGAAGAGCCTGGCGCCGACCTCGCGGTCGCGCTCGCGATCGCCTCGGCGGCACGGGGGATCCCGGTGCGCGAGGGACTCGCAGCCTTTGGCGAGATCGGTCTCACGGGTCGCCTGCGCCAGGCATCCCAGGCCGAGCGGCGGCTCGAGGAGTGCGCAAAGCTCGGGATCGCCTTGGTCATCGCTCCGGAGGGCACCGTCGGCCGAGCCTCGGTCCGTGTCGCGCCCGCGGAATCCCTCCGCGTCGCCATCAAGGCGGGACTGGACTCCACGAACGCTTCGCAGGCCGCTGCATAGCCGTTGCGGTTCCGTTAATCGCTTGTGAAGAACGCGCTATGATGTGACCCGATCGCCGGCAGGAAGACGCTGCCGGCACTTTTTCGTGAAGGCGACGGATACCGACATCGGGAGGCCCTCTTGTTCGACATCGGCGACAAGGTCGTCTATCCGCACCACGGCGCGGGGACAGTCGTGCGGAAAGAGAAGCGCGAGGTTATGGGCGAGACGCGGGAGTACCTCACCATCCAGATCCTCCACAACGACATGACCGTGAACGTGCCCTGCGAGAACGCGGATCGGGTGGGATTGCGAACCGTCATCGACCAGAGAACGGTGACGATGGTCGTCAGGACGCTCTCGGGCGGGTCGACGGAGATGCCGAAGAACTGGAACCGTCGCTTCAAGCACAACCGCGACAAGATGAAGACGGGCAACATCTTCGAGCTAGCGGAAGTCGTGCGGAACCTCGCGGTGCGGAACAACGAGAAGGGCCTCTCGACCGGCGAGAAGCAGATGTTCGTGAAGGCGAAGAAGATCCTCGCCTCCGAGCTCATGTACGCGAAGAACATGGACGAGGACGAGGCCGCAGCCTGGCTCGACGAGGTGTTGTCGCGCGCCGGCCAGCCGAAGCCGAAGTCCCGGGCGAAGCCGAAGGCCGCCACCGTCAACGCCTGACGGCGTTGACGGTATGAGGGGTACCTAGACATTTCCGCCTCAGGCGGGAGTGTCTGGGCGCTGATCGCGGCCGCCGGCTCCGGCGGGCGGCTCGGTATCGATCGTCCGAAGGCGTTCGCCGCTCTCGGTGGCCGTCCGCTCCTTGCCGAGAGCCTCGACCGCCTCGATCGCTGCGAGCTCGTCGACGCGATCGTCGTCGCCGCGCCGCCCGGCTGGGAGGAGCCGTCGATCCTGCTCGCCGAAGAGCTCGCGGCGTCGAAGGTCGTCGCCTGTGTCACCGGAGGCGCCACCCGAGCCGAATCGGTCGCTGCAGCTCTCGCCGAGGTGCCCGAAGAGGCGCTCGTGGTGCTCGTTCACGATGCCGCGCGACCGCTGCTCGATCAGGCCGTGGTCGAGCGCCTGCTTGCTCCGCTGGTCGAGGGATTCGACGGCGCGGTTCCCGTTCAATTGGTCGCAGACACGCTGAAGCGCGTGCGCGACGGAGCCGTTGTGGAGACCGTCGACCGCAAGGGCCTCGCGACGGCGCAGACGCCCCAGGCGTTCCTTGCGCCGATGCTTCGGCGCGCCTTCGACGGTGACCTCGCCGGCGCGACCGACTGCGCGTCGCTGGTCGAGCGCGCCGGCGGACGGATCGCCGTCGTCGAGGGCGATCCGAGGCTGTTGAAGGTCACGACGCCCGAGGACCTCGCACTCGTCGAGTCGTGGCTCTGAAAGCGGTCGTCTTCGACGTCGGCGAGACGCTCGTCGACGAGGAGCGCTGGTGGCGTCGGCTGGCCGATCGCGAAGGGCTGCAGCCGCACGTCGTCTGGGCCGCGCTCGGCGTCACGATCGAGCGTGGGGAGGAGCACACCGCACTGTGGGGGCATCTCGGGATCGAGAAGCCGCCGCGCTGGTGGAGCGAGATCCCGTACGCGCTCGAGGATCTCTATCCGGACGCGCGTGCTTGTCTGAAGCGTGTCCGCGCATTGGGTCTCCGCGTCGGCATCGTCGGGAACCAGAGCGAAGCGCTCGAAGCGTGGGCGCGTGAGTCGGCGCTGCCGGCGGACGTCATCTCGTCGTCGACGAGCCTCGGCGTGCGCAAGCCCGACCCTGCGTTCTTCCTCAAGGTGGTCGAGCTGATGGGCTGCAGTGCCTCGGGGGTCGCCTACGTCGGCGATCGTGTCGACAACGACGTGCTCCCAGCTGCCCCCGCCGGGCTCGTCGCAATCCACGTCCGCCGTGGCCCGTGGGGCCGGCTGCAGCGAACTCCGCCCGAGGCGACGCTCGGCGTGGACGACCTCGCATCGCTGCCCGAGGCGTTAGCCTCGCTGCCGTGACGGATCTCCGGGTCGGGATCGGAGTCGACGCCCACGCGCTCGAGAAGGGCGTGGCGCTCGTGCTCGGCGGTGTGCCGATCGACTATCCGCGCGGCCTCGCAGGCCACTCGGACGGTGACGTCATCGCGCATGCGCTCATCGACGCGATTCTCGGCGCCGCGAACCTGGGCGACATCGGCTCGCTGTTTCCCTCCGGAGACGAGCAGTATCGCGGCGCGTCGTCGCTGGATCTGCTCTGGGAGGCCTACCGCGAGGTGCGCGACGCGGGCTGGGAGCTCGTGAACGCGGACTGCGTGCTCGTCGGCGAGGAGCCGCGCATAGGGGATGTGCGAGATGAGATGTGCGAGCGGCTCGCGGGTGCGCTCGGTGTCGACAGGGGGCGCGTCAGCGTCCGCGCGACCACGACCGACCGCCTCGGCTTCACTGGCCGCGGCGAAGGCCTCGCCGCACAGGCCGTGGCGTTGCTTCGGCGATGAACGTCGTCCGCTACGCCGATCGACCGGATCTGCTCGAGCGCCGCTTCGAGGAGCTCACGAAGCCGACGTTCCCCGCGTACATGAACGAGAACGAGCCGGGCAACCTCTACTGGGATCGGCTGTACACGGACTTCCCGGACTTCCAGGTCGCCCTCGTCGACGGCGACGACCTCCTCGCCGAAGCGCACGCCATCACGCTCCCGTGGGACGGCTCGCTCGGGGATCTGCCGTCGGGTTGGGACGAAGGGTTCGTGCGCGGGATCACGTCCGACCGGCCGCACACGGCCCTGATGGCGATCGCGATCAGCGTCGCGCCGAGCCAGCAAGGACGCCAGCTCTCGAGCCGGATGATCCAGACGTTCACCGACAACGCGCGGGCCGCCGGACTCTCGAACGGCGTGATCGCTCCGGTTCGTCCGACCTGGAAGGAGCGCTACCCGCTCATCCCGATCGAGACGTACGTGGAATGGCGACGCGCGGACGGCTCGCACTTCGACCCCTGGCTCCGCGTCCACGAGCTCGTCGGCGGCGAGATCGTCGCAGCCGCTCCGCGGTCGATGGTCATCCGCGGCACAGGGGCCGAGTGGGCCGAGTGGACGGGGATGGCGTTGCCGGGCGACGGGGAGTACGTGTTTCCCGGATGCCTGGCGCCCTTGATCGTCGAGGACGGCATCGGCACGCATGTCGAGCCGAATGTCTGGGTTCTGCATCGAGTCTGATCAGCGCGCAGGTCTGAGCAAATGTGGGATCGCGGCCGCAAGGCGGCCGCGCATTAGGGATTGTCCGCGCGCCGGAATTCGCTTCTGCGAATTACGGCTTAGCGCAAAGGAATGGTGAAGCACACGCGAGCGCCGCCGCCCTCGCGGTTCTCGGCCCAGATCCGCCCGCCGTGGGCCTCGACGAGGCCACGCGCGATCGCGAGGCCAAGCCCGGCACCGCGAGACGAGCGCGACTGATCGCCACGCCAGAACCGCTCGAACATCCGCTCCCGCGCCTCTGCGTCGAGGCCGTCACCCGTGTCCTCGACGGCGACACGCACCTCGTTCGGATGCGGTTCGACCAGAACGGCGACCGCGCCGTCCGACGGGGTGTGCCGCAGGGCGTTCGTGAGGAGGTTCATGAGGACGCGCTCGAGCTTGTCCGGCGCGAAGTGGGCGGTGATGTCGGCGCCGACGCTCGCGTCGAGCTGCACATGGCGGCTGCGTGCCTCCGCCTCGATGCTGCGCAGCGAGCTCGAGACGACAGGTGCGACCGGAAGGCGATGCATCTCGAGCGTAAGAGCGCCGGCGTCGATGCGGGCGAGCTCGAAGAGGTCGTCGACGAGGAGCGTCAGCGCGTCGACCTGCTCGCGAAGGACGGGAACGTATTCCTCGGGTTCGCCCAGTCCGTCCTCGAGCGCTTCCAGCATCGCCTTCATGTTCGCGAGGGGTGTTCGCAGGTCGTGGCTCGCCCACGCGACCAGCTCGCGCCGCGTGTCGAACAGGCTGCGGAGGTTGGCGCCCATCTCGTTGAAGGAGCCGGCCAGCTCGGCGATCTCCTGCGGTCCCCCGGCGGGGGCGTGAGCCTCGAGATCGCCGCGGGCCATCTGGACGGACGCGTCGCGTACGCGTTCGATCGAGCCGACGATCGAGCGGGCGAGGACGAGCGCGGCGATGACGGCCGTGAGCGCCGACGCTGCGGTGACGGCGAGGATCTTGACGTCCTCACCCATATGGAACATCACCCAGCCCGAGAGCAGGACGGCGCCCAGCGGGAGGAGCACCGCGAGGAACGCGAGGCCCGCCAGCTGGAGCCGGACCGTCGGGAGCAGGCGCAGGAGGTACGCCAACGCGAGGCCGACGGCCAACGTCACGAGAGCGACCAGCGCGGCAGATCCCAGCATCGCGATCATGCGGCGAGCCGGTAGCCGATACCCCACACGGTCTCGAGGTATCTCGGTTGCGACGGATCGTCCTCGATCTTCTCGCGCAGCCGTCGCACGTGCACCGTCACGGTGCCCGTGTCGAGGGCGGCGGTATAGCCCCAGACGCTCGCCATGAGCTGGTCGCGCGAGAAGACACGACGTGGGTGACTCGCCAGGAACCAGAGGAGGTCGAACTCCTTCGCCGTCAGGCGGATAGCCGTCCCGGCTTTGCGCGCCTCGCGCGTCTCGCGCTCGAGCTCGACGTCCCCGAACTCGAGCGCTTCGACAGCGGCTCCGTTCGAACCCGTGCGGCGCAGGACGCTGCGAACGCGCGCCGCGAGCTCGCGGGGCGAGAAGGGCTTCGTCACGTAGTCGTCGGCGCCCAGCTCGAGGCCGACGATCCGATCCGCCTCCTCGCCGCGGGCGGTGAGCATGATCACCGGGAGCTCCGAGCGCCCGCGGATCCAGCGGCAGAGCTCGAGCCCGTCCGTACCGGGGAGCATCAGGTCGAGGACGACGAGATCGAGATCGGAGCTCTCGATCACCTCGCGCGCCACGTTGCCGTCTCCGGCTTCGAGCGTGCGGTGGCCTTCGCGGGCGAGATAGCGGACGACGACCTCGCGCACGATCGGCTCGTCGTCCACCACGAGGACGGTTGCCATCGTCGCATTGTGCTGCACGCTCGGTTACGAGAGCGTGAACTACACGGGGAGCCCGACCATTCCCTCCTCTACGACGACGAGTCCGTCTCGCTCGAGTGAGCGAACGGCGTCGTCGTCGAGCGCGTCGAGCGCGCGAGGTGCGTCCGCAACGAGCCGTAGCGCCGATGCGCGGCGCTGGCGGAACGAGCCCTCGAACGGGCTTTGCTTGCGTGCCGGTGCCTCGCGGATCCCGCGCGACGGGCATGCGGCGGCGAGCGGGCAGGCGTTACAGAGGGGGACACGCGCGAGACAGATCGTCGCTCCGAGATCCATGAGCGCTTGCGCCGCCCGCGACGCGAACGCACAGCCGGTGCGTCGCTGCACGCGTTCCACGTTCACGTCCACGGGAAGCACGTCCTCGCCGAGCGCGAAGCAGCGCACCGCGGCCGCCGTGTACGGCCCGACGCCAGGAAGAGTCGTGAGGTCGGTGGGCCAGCCGTCACGCGCGACGCTCTGCGCGGCCCGATGGAGATTGACTGCGCGCCGGTTGTAACCCAACCCCTGCCATTCCCGGATCACGTCGCCCGTCGTCGCCGCAGCGAACGACTCGACCGTTGGCCAGCGCTCGAGCCACGCGAGGTAGCGCGGAATGACACGATCGACCTGCGTCTGCTGGAGCATCACCTCGGAGACGAGGATCGCGTACGGATCGCGCGTATGCCTCCACGGGAGGTCCCGAGCGTTCGCCGCAAACCAGTCCGACAGCAGCCGCTCCACCCATGCGAGGGTACGCGAGACATCGAGCTGGAGGCACGCATGACCTTGACCGACTTCCAGGAGGAGCTCTGCGCGACGAGTCGCTGGGACTTCTCCGACCTGAGAGCGCTCTTCGTGAACTGCACGCTCAAGCCGTCTCCGGAGCTCTCGCACACCGAGGGGCTCATGCGGATCTCGACGGCGATCATGGAGCGGAACGGCGTCGAGGTCGACACGGTGCGTGCCGTCGACCACGATCTCGCGCCAGGCGTTTGGCCGGACATGCGCGAGCACGGCGCCGCGACCGACGACTGGCCAGAGCTGTACGAGCGCGTCCAGGCTGCCGAAATCCTCGTGCTCGGCTCCCCTATCTGGCTCGGCGAGAAGTCGTCGGTCTGCACCCGCGTCATCGAGCGCCTGTACGCCTGTTCGAGCGTCCTGAACGAGCACGGCCAGTACGCGTACTACGGGAAGGTCGGCGGCTGCCTCATCACCGGAAACGAGGACGGGATCAAGCACTGCTCGATGAACATCCTCTACTCGCTCCAGCACCTCGGCTACACGATCCCGCCTCAGGCGGACGCGGGCTGGATCGGGGAGGCAGGGCCGGGGCCGTCCTATCTCGACGAGGGCTCGGGTGGCCCCGCCAACGACTTCACCAACCGGAACACGACCTTCATGACCTGGAACCTGCTCCACGTCGCGCGGATGCTGAAGGATGTGGGCGGCATGCCGGCCCACGGAAATCAGCGCTCGCTGTGGGACGCTGGTTGCCGGTTCGACTTCGCGAACCCGGACTACCGCTAGGCGGCGGCCGCGGAGAGCTGCTTGTCGGGCTCTTTGCCAGCGCCTGAGCGTAGTCACGCCCGACTACGCTGTCGAGGTGCTCCTCTACTCTTCGGCGGTCTCGGGCAACTGTTACAAGGTGCGCCTCCTGCTTGCCCAGCTCGGGATCGAGTACGAGATCGTCGAGCTGTCGGTCGTCGATCGCTCGAACCGCGCCGAGGTTCTCGGCGAGCTGAACCCCGGGCTCCGCGTTCCGACTCTCGTGCTCGACGATGGCCGTCCGCTCGCGGAGTCGAACGCGATCCTCTGGTACTTCGGCGACGGGACACACCTCGTTCCGAGCGATCCCTACGAGCGCGCACAGGTGCTCCAGTGGCAGTTCTTCGAGCAGTACAGCCACGAGCCGAACATCGCGGTCGCGCGCTTCTGGATCGCGTACTCGGGAGCGCCTGAGCGCTTCGAGGCAGAGCTTCCGACGCGGATGAGGGGCGGGTATGCGGCGCTCGACGCGATGGAGCGTGGTCTCGACGGACGGACGTTCTTCGTCGGCGAGCGCTACTCACTCGCGGACATCTCGCTGTATGCGTACACCCATGTCGCGCACGAGGGCGGCTTCGACCTCGAGCCGTACCCCGCGACGCGCGCGTGGCTCGAGCGGGTCGCCTCGCAGCCAGGCCACGTCCCGATAGGCCCCTGAACCGTGTCGGTGCGCGTCCGCTTCGCTCCCAGCCCGACCGGCTCGCTCCACGTCGGAAACGCGCTGACTGCGGTCGCGAACCGGCGCTTCGCGGATGCGCACGGCGGTGCCGTCGTGCTGCGGATCGACGACACGGATCCGGCTCGCAATGTGGAGGGTGGGGAGGACGCGATCCTCGCCGACCTCGCGTGGCTCGGCGTCGGCTTCGACGAGGGCCTGGTTCGGCAGAGCGAGCGAGGCGAGGTGTACTCCGAGGCGGTGGAGCGCGCGGTCGGTGCGGGTGCCGCGGAGCGTGACCACGATGGCTCGGTGCGGCTCGCCGGCGACGGAACGACCCTTCTTCGCCCGGACGGTACCGCCACGTACCAGCTCGCATCCGTCGTAGACGACCTCGACCTCGGCATCACGCACGTTATTCGCGGCTCGGATCACCGCCCGAACCTCCCTGTGCAGCAGGGCATCGCGCGTGCGCTCGGCGGCGAGCTGCCGGAGGTGATCCACCACGGGCTCGTGCTCGGTCCGGATGGGAGGAAGCTCTCGAAGCGGCACGGCCACTCCTCGATCGCGGAGCTGCGGGAGGAGGGCTTTCCGGCCGCCTCCGTGCGTGCATATCTCGACGAGCTCGACCTGCCGGAGCACGATGTTCACCTCGATCTCGCACGCCTTCGGCGGCTCGCTGTGGACGCGATCGCCGCTATGCCGGACGAGGCGCTCGCCGCCGCGGCGGATGCTCCGATCGAGGTCGTGCCGGCGCTTCGCGGCGCGCGAAGCCTCGTCGAGGCGCGGGAGTACGCACGGCTCGTCCTCACGCCGGCGCCGGTCGTGCTCGACGACGACGCGCGGCCGACGCTCGTCCGGTTTGTCGAGCTCCGGAGCGCTGGGCCGGCGCAGCTCTCGGTCGAGGAAGGCAAGGCGATCACCCGCGAGCTCAAGGCGGTAGGTGGCGACCTGCGCTCGCTCCGCCTCGCGTTGACGGGCGCTACGCGTGGGCCCGAGCTCGCGGCCGTGCTTGCTGCGCTCCCGCGCGACGAGGCGCTCAGGCGCGCCACCTGACTACGATCGGCGCGATGCGCCTCTACGACACGCTCACGCGCTCGCTCGTCGAGCTGCCGCCCCCGCCTGGTCCGATCCGGATGTACTTCTGCGGCTCGACCGTGTACCAGCGTGTTCACGTCGGTAACTCGCGCCCGTTCGTCCTCGGGATGTGGCTGCGGAGCTGGCTTCGCGGGACCGGCTACGAGGCCACGCTCGTGCACAACATCACCGACGTCGACGACAAGGTCTACGCGGAGGCGACCCGTCAGGGAATCGGGAGCCGCGAGCTCTCCGAGCGCGCCGCCGAGTGGTTCTTCCTGGATACGAGCGACCTCGGTCTCGGACGACCTGACATCGAGCCGCGGGCGACCGAGACGATCCCGGAGATCGTCGCCTTTATCGGCGAGCTGATCGAGCGGGGACGCGCGTACGAGGCGGGCGGTGACGTGTACTTCAGCGTCGCGGACGCGCCGGACTACGGTCGCCTCTCGGGTGCGCGGCTCGACGAGATGGTTTCGCAGGAGTCGAGCGCAATCAAGCGCGATCAACGCGACTTCGCTCTCTGGAAGTCGCAGAAGCCGCACGAGGACGCCGCCTGGGACTCACCATGGGGGCCCGGACGGCCCGGCTGGCACATCGAGTGCTCGGCGATGGCGGAGAAGCACCTCGGAGCGGAGTTCGAGATCCACGGCGGAGGGCTCGACCTTCGCTTCCCGCACCACGAGAACGAGCTTGCGCAGTCGAGCGCGCTCGACTATCGCTTCGCGCACGTCTGGATGCACAACGGGATGCTCGAGCTCGACGCCGAGAAGATGTCGAAGTCGCTCGGCAACGTCGTCACGCTCCGCAATGTGCTCGACACGTGGGGGCATGAGGCGCTCCTCGTCTTCCACCTCACGGCGCACTGGAGCAAGCCCGTCGACTTCTCCGACGAGGCCATGGAGTCGGCCGCGGCGCGCGCTGAGGGCTTCCGCGAGGTCTTTCGCGGCGCGAACGAGCCGGCGCCCACCGATGCCTGGGAGCGCTTCGCCGCAGCGCTCGACGACGATTTCTCGACGCCCGCTGCGCTGGCAATCATGCACGAGTGGCGAGACCACGACCTCCTTCGCCGTGCGCTCGGCGTCTTCGGGCTCGAGTCCCTCGCGGACGACGATGAGGCCCCCGACGAGGTCGTCGCCCTCGCACGACGACGCACCGAGGCACGCGCGACCCGCGACTTCGACGAGGCCGACCGGCTACGCGCCGAGATCGAGGCGTCGGGCTGGGACGTGCGCGACGAGGCCGAAGTCTTCCGGCTCGTGCGCCGCAGATGACCATGACCCGCGAGCTCGTCTACGGACGCAATGCTGCTCGCGAGCTCTACCGTGGCCCTCGGCGCGTGCTCGAGGTGTGGGTCACGGAACGTGCGTCGACCCAGATCCCGTGGCTCGACTCGGGCCCGCGGCCGCACGTGAAACCGGAGCGCGTCCTGTCGGAGGAGGCGGGTACCCGCGACCACCAGGGCGTCGTCGCGTGGTGCGAGCCGTTCCGCTACGCGGATGCGTACGACCTCGCGAAGCGCGAGTCTCCGCTCCTCGTCTGTCTTGACCAGGTCACCGATCCCCACAACCTCGGTGCGGTCGCGCGGAGCGCGGAGGGCGTCGGGGCCACGGGTGTCGTCGTGCCGGCCCACGGCTCGGTGCGCGTGACTCCCGCGGTCTGCCGCGCGTCTGCCGGTGCGGTCGAGCATGTCCCGATCGCGGTCGTGCCGAACCTCGCGCGCTACCTCGCGGACGTGAAGAGCAATGACCTCTGGGCGTACGCGGCCGACTCGGAAGGCACCGTCTCGATGTGGGACGCCGATCTCACGGGCGGGATTGCTCTCGTGTTCGGCGCCGAGGGGAAGGGCGTCCGTCCTCTCGTCCGCCGGACGTGCGACGCGACCGTGTCGATCCCGCTCGGCGGCAAGGTCGGCTCGCTCAACGTGTCGGTCGCGGCGGCCGTCCTCCTGTTCGAAGCGCGCCGACAGCGCACGAGTCGCGATGGCTGAGCCGACCCTCTACCTCTTCGACGGCTACAACCTCGTGCACGCCGGGGCGTTCAAGGATCGCGACGTGCTCGTCGACACGCTCGCGAGCTTCGTCGCTGGACGAGGAGCGCGGGGAGTCGTCGTCTTCGACGGTGCGGGGGAGGAGCGCGCGATCGGCCCGCTCCAGATCCGGTTCACGCCCCACGCCGACGACCTCCTCGAACGACTCGCCGCCGAGAATCGAGGTTCCGAGCGCGTCTGCGTCGTCTCCTCCGATCACGCGGTGCGCTGGACGTCCGGACAGGAGGTACGCAAGATCGGCTCGCGCGCCTTCCTCGACGAACTCGCTCCTGTGCAGCACGTCGAGCGCGAGCAGCGCGGGGCGGGTGGACGTGTGGGCGACCTGCTCGACGCCGAGACGCGTGAGAAGCTCGAGCGTCTCAGGCGCGGCGAGTAGAGCAGCGCTCAGGCGCTGAGGAACGCCAACACTGCGAGCACACTGCCGATGATCCTCGGTCGTCGCGGGAAGGTTGAACTTGAGGAAGATGCTCGTCACGTGCTTCTCGACTGCGCGCGGCGTGACAAAGAGCCGGTCGGCGATCGCCTGATTCGAGTGACCCTCGGCCATGAGCTCGAGCACCTCGCGCTCACCCGGAGTCAGGAGCGCGAGCGGGTCGTCCCAGCGGCTTCGACCGAAGAGCTCGGCGACGACGGCGGAGTCGAGAGCGGAGCCTCCTTCCGCGACGCGACGCACGGCCGACGCGAACTCGTCGGCGTTCGCCACACGATCAGGAGGTCGTGTCGCCGTGTGGGTACCTGCAGGGGCGAACGTATGTTCTTAGCATCCTGCAATTCTCGCAAAGGGGTTGTAACGCTCGCACGATGGTGCTAGGTTCTCCCTCAACTTCAAGGTGAGACTTGCACGGAGGCCAGGATGATCGGTCGCCGCGCCGGCCTCGTCGCCGTCGAACACGGGGGTACTCGCATGGCCGTTCGCACCGCCACCGCACCGAAGCCTCAGCAGAAGATCCAGCGAGAGCTCGAGGACCTCCAGCTCGTCCTCAAGGCACGGAACGGAAGCCAGCACGCGCTCGACGACCTCATGCGCCGGTACACCGGCTTCGTGCGGCTGAAGTCGAGCTCCTACTTCCTCGCCGGGGGCGACAGCGACGACCTCATCCAGGAAGGGATGATCGGCCTGTATAAGGCCGTGCGGGACTTCAACCCGGACATGGAGACGTCCTTCCGCAGCTTCGCGGAGCTGTGCGTCACCCGTCAGATCATCACGGCGATCAAGACGGCGACCCGCTTCAAGCACTCCCCGCTCAACACGTACGTCTCGTTCAGCCACACGCCGGCCGGGCAGGAGTCCGAGGGCGACTGCACGCTCGGCGACGCGCTTCCGGGCCCAAGCGTGAACGACCCGTCGGTCTGCGTGATCTCCACCGAGGAGCTCCAGAGTCTCGTCTTCACGCTGGGCACGGGCCTCTCGTCACTCGAGGCGCAGGCCCTCACGCTCTACCTCGAAGGGAACTCCTACGAGGAGATGGCAGTGGACCTCGACTGCGACACCAAGACGATCGACAACGCGCTCCAGCGCGTCAAGCGGAAGATCCTCGCCCACCAAAAGACGCGCGAAGTGCTCGCCTGACGAGAGCCGGAGGCGGGACTCGAACCCACGGCCTGCCGCTTACAAGGCGGCTGCTCTACCAGCTGAGCTACTCCGGCGCGCGCCTAAGGGTACGCGGTCGTTCGGCGCGGTTGAAGTCGTCGCGCGCATCGCGGCCGCGCAGCGGGGCGCGCTTCAGGGATTTGGGCGGCCGGAAGACCGCAAGTTGCGGTCTTTCGGCCGGCGGGTGGATACTGCCGCTCGATGCAGACTGACACGACAGCCACCGAGCGGATTCTGGCCGACCGCGCTCGCTACGTCGCTCCCGGGATGTCGACGCCAACGCTCGTCGTCGCACACGCCGAAGGTGCGCGCGTCACCGATCCCGACGGGCGCTCGTTCATCGACTTCGCGGGCGGGATCGGCTGCCAGAACACGGGTCACCGAAACGCCGCGATTGTCGAGGCGATCAAGGAGCAGGCCGACCGCTACCTCCACCAGTGTTTCATGATCGGCGTCTACGAGCCGTACGTGGAGGTGTGCAGGCGCCTTGCCGAGCTGTCACCGTGCGGCGGCGGCGAGCAGCGCTCCATTCTCGTGAACTCCGGCGCCGAGGCGGTCGAGAACGCGGTGAAGATCGCACGCTGGGCCACGGGTCGCTCTGCGGTCATCGCGTTCGACAACGCGTTCCACGGCCGAACGCTCCTCGCGATGACGATGACGAGCAAGGTGAAGCCGTACAAGGCCGGCTTCGGGCCGTTCGCGCCGGAGGTCTACCGCGCGCCGAGCCCGTACCCGTACCACGGGACCTCCTCCGACGACTCCATCGCGGCGCTGGAGCACCTGTTCAAGGCGGACGTCGACCCTTCGACGGTCGCGTGCGTCGTCCTCGAGCCCGTCCAGGGCGAAGGGGGCTTCCTCGCCATGCCGCCCGACTACCCGGCGAAGCTGCAGGAGCTCTGTCACAAGCACGGGATCCTGTGGGTGTCGGACGAGGTGCAGTCAGGAGTGGGGCGCACCGGAACGATGTGGGCGATCGAGCAGTATCCCGGCGTCGAGCCGGACATGACCGTGTTCGGCAAGTCCATCGGAGGCGGTCTGCCGCTCGCGGGCGTCATCGGTGGAGCCGAAGTCATGGACGCCGTTCCGCCCGGAGGTCTCGGAGGCACGTTTGGCGGAAACCCGCTCTCGTGCGCGGCCGCACTCGCCGTGCTCGACATCGTGACCGAGCCCGAGTTCCTCGCCGGAGCGCGGCAGCTCGGCGAGACGCTTCGCCCACGTCTCGACGACCTCGCCTCCAAGCATCCGGACATCGGAGAAGTGCGCGGCCTCGGCTCGATGCTGGCCTTCGAGTTCGCCGAGCGCACTCCGGATCGCGCCAAGGCGATCGTGGACGCCGCCTTCGAGCGCGGCCTGATCCTCCTCTCGTGCGGCCTCTACGGCAACGTCATCCGCTTGCTACCCCCTCTCAACATCGCGCCGGACGAGCTCGACGAGGGGCTCGCCATCCTGGAGGAGTCGCTTGCCGCTTGACGGAAGCGCGCCGGACATCAGTGTCAGAGGACTGACCAAGCGCTACGGAGACGTCGTCGCAGTCGACGGAATCGACCTCGACATCCCGGCAGGAGAGTTCTTCACCATGCTCGGGCCGTCCGGCTCGGGGAAGACGACCACGCTGCGCATGATCGCGGGGTTCGAGATGCCCGACGAGGGATCGATCGAGCTCGCCGGTGAGGACGTGTCGCGACTGCCGCCGTACGACCGCCCCGTCAACACGGTCTTCCAGGACTACGCCCTGTTCCCGCACATGACCGTGCAGGCGAACGTCGAGTACGGGCTCATGGTGAAGAAGGTCAAGAAGGGCGAGCGGCGCGACCGCGCGGCGAATGCGCTCGAGATGGTGCGCCTCGCCGGCTACGGCGATCGCAAGCCGTCACAGCTCTCCGGCGGCCAGCGACAGCGCGTTGCGCTGGCGCGCGCGATCGTGAACCGGCCGAAGGTGCTCCTCCTCGACGAGCCGCTCGGCGCGCTCGACCTCAAGCTGCGCCAGGAGATGCAGATCGAGCTGAAGTCGATCCAGCGCGAGGTCGGCATCACGTTCGTCTACGTCACGCACGACCAGGAAGAGGCGTTGACGATGTCGGATCGGCTCGCGGTCTTCAACCAGGGAAGGATCGAGCAGGTCGGGCCGCCCGCAGAGGTGTACGAGCACCCGCAGAGCGAGTTCATCGCCGGGTTCGTCGGCGTCTCGAACGTCATCGAGCGTGACGGTCGCCGGTACACCGTCCGGCCCGAGAAGATCAACCTGCTCGACGACGGCGAGGAGGCCGAGTCGGGGTCGCACGTCGAGCCGGGCCTCGTGCGCGATGTGCAGTACGTGGGGCCCGTGACGCGGTACCACGTTACGCTCGACCGAGGTGGCGAGCTCCAGGTGCTCACACAGAACCTCGACGAAGGCTCGAGCGAGGTGCTCGAGGTGAAGGGACAGCGCGTCCGCCTGGCGTGGCGCGTGGGACAGGAGTCGATCATCGACGAGTCGGAGGAGGATCCGAATGAAGGAACGCACTGACCGCGTCGCTCGCTGGGCTGCCTTGGGGCTGCTCGTCGCGGCGCTCAGCGTCGTCGCGGCAGGCTGCGGCGGCGGGGACGACGACGGAGGCTCGGCAGCCCTCGAGGGTCTGGGATCCTCGACCGAGGAGATCGCCGAGCTCGCCCATGAGGAGGGTGAGGTCAACCTCGTCATCTGGCCGAGCTACGCCGTCCTCACGGACGAGTTCACCTCCGCGACGGGGTGCACCGTCAACACGAAGGACGGAGCGAGCTCGGACGACATGATCAGCCTCATGCAGACGGGCGCCTACGATGGCGGCTCGTTTTCGGGCAATGCGACGGTGCGCATGATGGCGACGGGCGACGTCGCCGCCGTGGACACCGATCTCGTTCCGAACTACGCGGACATCTCGGAGGGAATCAAAGGCAAGGACTACAACTCGCTCGACGACGAGCCGTACGGTGTGCCGCACGGCCGCGGCCCGAACTACCTCATGTTCCGCACGGACGAGCTTCCCGAGGACACGGACTCCTGGGCCGTGATCTGGGAGGACGACCAGCTCGCCGCGAACAAGGGCAAGATCTCGATCTACGACGACTCGATCTTCATCGCGGATGCGGCCGTGTATCTCAAGGCAACGCAGCCGGATCTGGGGATCGAGGACCCGTACCAGCTCACGCAGGAGCAGTTCGACGCTGCGGTTGCGCTGCTGAAGAAGCAGGCGCCGAACGTCGGTGAGTACTGGCCGGGTGACGTCGTCAAGCAGATCGGCTCGTTCACCAACGGCGACAGCACCGTCGGGACGACCTGGCCGTACCAGTACCTCCAGCTGCAGAAGGCCAACGTGCCGGTCGCGGCGATCAAGCCGAAGGAGGGGACGACGGGCTGGTCGGACACGTGGATGGTCTCCTCGTCCGCTGCGAATCCGAACTGCATGTACCTCTGGATGAACCACATGGCGTCGCCGGAGGCGCAGGCAGCGGTCGCGGAGGGCTTCGGCGAGGCACCTGTCAACCTGAAGGCGTGCGACCTCACGACGAACCCGAACCACTGCGAGGACTTCCACGCAGACGACGAGTCGTGGTGGGAGGACGTCTACTACTGGACGACGCCCGACGAGACGTGCAAGGACGACGACGACTCGACGACCTGCGTGACGCAGGCCGACTGGAAGGCTGCCTGGACGGAGATCCGGGGCTAGCCCCTCGACCGAGGCAGCAACAGTGACCTCGGTCTCGATCGGAGAGGCGCCACCCCGGCAAGGCCCGGGGCGGCGCCTCTCCACCTTCCTCTACCGGCATCCCCGCGTCCGTCTCTGGGCGCTGCTCGCGCTGCCCGGCCTGTGGCTCGGTCTCGTCTACATCGGGTCGCTGATCGTGCTCCTGCTATCGGCGTTCTGGACGACCGACTCGTTCACCTCCGAGCTCGTCCACGAGTTCACGCTCGACAACTTCCGGAAGATCATCGAGACACCCGTCTACCGGGACGTCGCCGTGCGAACGATCACGATGGCCGCGGCCGTGACCGTCGCATGTGCCGTCCTCGCGTTCCCACTCGCGTACTACATGGCCCGCATCGCCTCGGTGCGGACGCGGAACCTGCTCGTCGTGGCGGTGCTCATGCCGCTGTGGGCGAGCTACCTCGTGAAGGCGTACGCCTGGCAGGTGATCCTCTCGGGCCAGGGCGTCATCAACTGGTTCCTCGACCCACTTGGGCTCGCATTCGACGGACGCTCGAACGTCGGGCTCTGGCTCGTGTTCACGTATCTCTGGCTGCCGTACATGGTGCTGCCGATCTACGCGGGGCTCGAGCGGATACCGGGCTCACTGCTGGAAGCGTCCGCCGACCTCGGTGGCCGCTCGCTGCGGACGTTCTTCCGCGTCACGCTGCCGCTCGTCTTCCCCGCCGTCGTCGCGGGGTCGATCTTCACGTTCTCGCTGACGCTCGGCGACTACATTGCGCCGACGCTCATCGCGAGCGACCAGTTCATCGGTACGGTGATCTACCGCGAGTACGGCACGGCGCTGCCCATCGCCGCCGCGTACGCGATGGTGCCGATCGCTGTGATCTTCGGCTACCTGCTGGTGGCCCGGAAGCTCAAGGCGTTCGAGTCCATCTGATGACCGAGCCTCTCGTCACCCGCGTGCTGCTTCGTCTCGGCTCGGCGTTCACGCTCGGGTTCCTCTACTTCCCGCTCGTCGTCATCGGCCTCTACGCGTTCAACGGCCAGGTCGTGCAGCGCTGGCCGATCGAGGAGTGGAGCACGCGCTGGTTCTCGGTCGCGTTCGACAACGAGGGCGTGCGCACAGCCTTGAAGAACTCCGTGATCGTGGGCCTGGTTGCGACCGCGATCGCCCTCGTCCTCGGCACGCTCGCGTCGATGGCGATCGCGCGCTTCCGCTTCTTCGGTCGCGAGGTCGTGACCTTCGCGATCATCCTGCCGATCGCACTTCCGGGGATCATCACCGGGCTCGCACTGCAGGCGACGATCAAGGACGTGCTCGGGCCGTGGGGCGTGGTGTTCGGTCTCGGCACGATCGTGATCGGCCACGCGACGTTCTGCGTGGTCGTCGTCTACAACAACGTGCTCGCGCGACTGCGCCGAACGGCCGGCTCGCTCGACGAAGCCTCGGCCGATCTCGGCGCCGACAGCTGGCAGACGTTCTGGTTCGTGATGCTCCCGCAGATGCGGACGGCGCTGCTCGCAGGAGGGCTGCTGGCGTTCGCGCTCTCCTTCGACGAGATCATCGTGACGATCTTCACCTCGGGGGCGCAGCAGACGCTGCCGATCTGGATGTACTCGACGCTCTTCCGGCCGAGCGAGCTGCCGATCGTGAACGTCGTCGCGCTCTTCGTGGTCGTCGTCTCCATCGTCCCGGTGTACTTCGCGCAGCGCCTCGCCGGAGCGGAGGGGATCACGCCGACGCGCACGAAGCAGGCTGCGAGCGACGCGTAGGGCGCGGTACGCCTCGCCGCTACGAGGGTACGGGCAGACCGATAGGGCAGGCGACGCCGGTGCCCCCGAGCCCGCAGTAGCCGTTCGGGTTCCCCAACGTTTGCATCGGCCCTGATGTTCGCGCCCATCCTCGTCACCGGGTGAACCCCGCACCAACACGCTCGATCGCGAACAACGCAAAGCCGTCCGCGGCCAGCGGTCACACCCCGAGCCCTAGTCCTCGGTGACCGTTGTCTCCTCTGTCGTAGTCGTCGTCGTGGTGGTGGTAGGCGTCGTGGTGGTGGTCTGGGTCGTCCGCCCCGGATACCGAACCCAGTCCATCGTCATAGCGAGGCCGATCAGGGCGACGATGGCTCCGACGACGACTCCGGTGATCTGTAGCCAGCCGAAGACGTCCTCTTCTCCGAGTCCGAGCGGGTTGGCGAGCGCTGCCACGACAGCGACGACGGCACCAACTACGACGAGAATGATCCCTAGTGGTCTATGGTCGATCATGCTGTTCTAGTACCCACGTACTCCCCGTCTCAATCCGCTTGAGAGGACCGGGCCGATGGTGAGTACCGCCTGACAGCGGCGTTACAACGTCAGCCCGGCTGCCTCGCGGTTCCAGCTCGTGGGAACGATCAACCGTTTATTCCACGCCGCGGCTATTCAGCCTCATCCCGGTGCTCGCCGAGGCAGCGTAATGGCGCGCGTCGTCACCGCGAGAAGCCCCTTCAGCGGCTCTCTCGCCTCCTTCCCTACGCGACCAAGGTGACCGGCCGGAGACCGTGACACGAACGGGAGATCCCGGAGAAGCCGCGCCCCAAACTCGGGGGTTTGGCCACCGGCCAGCTACATCAGCGCAGGAGCGGGTTCCGCGCCAGTGCCGCCTTTACGGGGCCGCCCCGATTCGCCGAAGCCGCTGTCGTTTTACACCACCGTCGGGATGACGGCGGGCTTTCTTACTGGCATCGTCGGCGGAGCTTCGTTCTTGTGGGCTCTTGGCCCCGGCGACTTCGGTGGTACCACGCTCCTTTTCATGGCGGTCGGAGCGGCAATGGGCGCCGTAGTCGGAACCTACACCGGGATGGGGCTCGGCTGGCTAATCGCCAAGAAGAAGGGCGCCCCCGGCGACATGACCGGGCGCCAGCGTGCGTGAATGTTCCTCGAGGCGGCGCGAACTACGACGTTGCGTGCATGCCGAGGAAAGCAGCGACCGTGCGGCGAGGGGCAGCGTCCAATACGAGCTCGAAGTGTCGGAGTTTTGGGAACGAGACGAACTCGGAGCCATACAGGTCAGCCAGGGCGCGGCCGCGCTCGTTGGGAAAGTCTGCACCGGCGATAACGAGCGACGGGCACGGTAGAGACGGCACGGAGATGCCGCGCTTGCGCTCAGCCCGCGCAAGGAGCGACTCAGGCCGAGCGGCGATCCCATCCGGGAACGTGCCGTATTCCGCCTCGGGATCGAACGCGCCACCCACGAGCTGGACGTCAGGGTGGCGACCCTGGATCTCCGCAGGAGCACTCGCTTCCAGAAGGATCACGGAATGCGGCTGCATCGTCTGAGCCGCTTGAAGAACCACGAGGCCGCCCATGCTCCATCCACAGAGGGTGACCTGGCCCGGCATCGCGCGAGCCGCGGAGACGACGCGGTCTGCGTAGTCGCTCATCGACGCTTCCTCTACAGCCAACCCTTTGTGAAGGTCGACCGTCTCGACCGTGAGCGCCGGAAACGCAGGAAGCCAACCGTTGTAGACCCATGGCCCGCTTCCCGCGCCATGCACGAGCAGAAGTGATGCAGGCTTACGCACCGTGGGCCGAGCCTAATTGCGGCTGCGCTGTGGTCACTGCGGGTACGCGATGGCCGTCCGACGCGCCGAGACGCCCGCGGGCATCCGCGAGCACTACCGCTGCATGGGACGCCGCTCCGGTGCCACCGACTGCAAGCAGCCCGACGTCCCGCGTGCTCCGATCGACTCGGCCGTGCTCGAATACTTCGCAGCCGTCGCGCTCGACGTGGAGGGCACCGTCGCTCAGCTGGCCGGGGAGCGCAACCGGCGTCTGGGCGAAGTCGACGCGAAGCTGGCGCAGGCTCGCGGCGTCGAGGCCGATGCCGTGCGGCAGCTCGAGCGTCTCGACGCGCTCATGCGGGACGAGGGCATGACGCTGGACGAGTGGCGTCGTCTGGCAGCCGTGCCGCAGCGTGAAGCCGAGGCAGCCGCGCTCGCCATCGACGACCTGACCGCCGAGCGCGGCGAGGTCGAGTCAACCGCGGACGTGATGGACGCCACGGGCGAGTTCATGGAGCGCATCACCGCGCTGCGTGCATCAGTGGCCGGCGACATCACCAACGCCGAGGGCATCGCCGCGACACAGGTGGCGCTGCGCCGGGTCTTCGACGGGTTCACCCTCCACCGCGATGACGCACCCGAGGCACCTCGCCGGGTCAACGCCGAGCTGATGGTCGGGGCGAGCTACGTCGTCGAGCCGCGTGTCGCGGAGGAGGCCAGGCTGGGCGCGATGCCCGCTGGAACCCCGGTGGTCAGTCGCTCGCCGCTGACACTGGCGCAGGGCAACTCACGCCCGTCCCGCCGTGGCCGCAATAACCGTTCGGGTTGGCCTCGAGGTACTGCTGGTGGTAGTCCTCGGCGTAGTAGAAGGGTCCCGCCTCGACGATCTCCGTCGTGATCGCGCCGTAGCGGGCGCGCGAGAGTTCCTCCTGGAACATGTCGCGTGACGCGAGCGCCGCGTCGCGCTGCGACTCGGACGTCCAGTAGATGCCGGAGCGGTACTGGGTGCCGACGTCGTTCCCCTGCTGCATCCCTTGCGTCGGGTCGTGGCCTTCCCAGAAGACGCGCAGCAGCGCCTCGTAGCTCGTCTGCTCGGGGTCGAAGACGGCGAGGACGACCTCGTTGTGGCCGGTGCGCCCGGTGCAGACCTCCTGGTACGTCGGGTTCGGGGTGAACCCGGCCGCATAGCCGACTGCGGTCGTGAAGACGCCTGGCGCGCGCCAGAACATGCGCTCCGCCCCCCAGAAGCAGCCCATCCCGAAGATCGCGCGCTCCGTTCCCTCTGGGAAGGGCGGTCCGATCGGCGTCCCGAGGACGAGATGTCGACCCGGGACGTAGACCGGCGCTTCGCGGCCCGGGAGCGCGTCCTCTTGGGAGGGCATCGCCGTGGCCTTGCGTGCGAACAGCATGGACGAAGGGTAGCGGCTGGCCTCACGCCGGCCGCCTTACGAATTGATGTCGACGGCCTACGGCTTCGCCGCGGCCTCCCAGCCGTCGTACTCGCCTTCGTGTTGGGCGGCGACGTTCTCGAACCACGAGCGAAACGCTCCGACGGTCTCCGGTCCCACCGTGCGGTGGCCGTCCGCTTTCACGCACCACTGGCCGATCGTGTCGGTCGGAGGCTCCACGTTCGCCGTCCACGACGCCTCGGTTATCGCCGCGGCGGCGGTGCGCGCATCGTCCTCTGTCGCGAAGTAGAGGAAGTGGATGACGTGTCGCGGCTTCGCGAGGTCGGCACCCCGTCCCGAAAGTTGACGGAGTGCGAGCCGATCGGCTTCCTGTGGCGTCTTGGGCGCGCCCTGGTAGCGGATGCGGTCAAGGAATCGCATCGTCACGACGCGCCGAGGGCGTTTTCCAGATCGAGCCAGAGCGCGTCCACGTCCTCGAGCCCGACAGACAGCCGGAGCAGGCCGGGCGGCACCCGCGCGCCCTCCCAGCGGGCTCTCGCCTCGATGCGCGACGTCACGCCGCCGAGACTCGTCTTGTTCACGATCAGCACCGTCGAGGTCTCGACGTGGCGCGCCGCCGCGGCATCCGCGACGTCGAAGGAAAGAAGCCCGCCGAATCCGGGATAGCGCACCGCGGTCACGGCCGGATGAGCGCGAAGGCGGTCGACGATGACGCCTGCGCTCTCCGTCTGTCGCGCGACCCGTACCTCGAGCGTCTGGAGGCCCCGGAGCAACAGCCACGCCGTGTCGGCCGCGGGGACGGGGCCGGTTCGAGATCGGAACTCCAGGAGCCTCGCCGCATCGTCGGTTTGCTTGCAGACGACGGAGCCGACGAGCGCGTCGTCGTGGCCGGCGAGGTACTTCGTCGCCGAGTGGATCGCGAGGTCGCAGCCGAGCTCGAGCGGACGGACGTTGAGCGGCGTGGCCGCGGTCGAGTCACACACCACGCGCGCGGGATGCACGGCCGCGGCCGCGAAGTTCGGCATCGTCAGGAACGGATTCGAAGGTGCCTCGAGCCACACGAGGTCGACCCCGTCCGGCGGCGAGCCGGTCTGGTCGAACTCGACCTTCGCGACGCCCCAGCGCGCGAGCTCGTCGAGCATGACCCCCGTTCCGTAATACGCACCCGCCGCGATCGCCACCGTCTGCCCGGGCGAGAGGAGTGCCAGTACGACCGACGTGCACGCCGCCGCACCGGACGAGAAGAGCAGCGCATCGCCGCCGTCGAGCGCTCCGAGGCGCCTCTCCGCCTCGACGAGGGTCGGGCTCGAGAAGCGCGAGTACGTGAACGCACCCGGCTCGCCGTCGACGTAGGGCCACGTGGTCGAGCGGTCGATCGGTGCCGTCACCAGACCGTCCGGGCAGGGTCGTACGTGCGCAGGAATCGGTCGCGGGTCACGAGCTTCGACCCGGTCACGATCGATGTGGAATAGATGATCCGATCGGCCGGATCGCCGACGAAGTCGTCGCCGAGCGACCCCGCCGCGACCGCCACGTCCGCCGTCAACGCGAGTTCCACGACGTGGTCGCGCCCGAGTGCCTGGGCGACCCAGGATCCAGCAGTTGCGTCCAGGGTGATCTTCCCGCGCCGGACAAGCGCGGCGACCTCCATCGCGCTGATCGTCGCGACGCCGACCATGTCTGCGTGCTCGATCGCGCGGCGCGCAGGCGTCGAAAGGGCTGCTTCGCCGTTCACCCACCACAGCCATGCGTGGGTGTCGACCACGATCACTCTTGCTCGACGTCCCAGGGTTCGAGGATCGGTGCAATCAGCTCCTCGTCAGAGACGAGGAAGGTGACGCTTCCGACGAGCGACCGCGGCTCCTCGATCGGCTCGAGCCGGGCGACGGGCTTGCCGCGCTTCGTCACGACGATCGTCTCGCCCGTCTCGGCGACGTCGTCGAGGAGCTTCAGGCACTGCGCCTTGAAGCGGGCGGCGGGAATCGAGCGCATGCGCTGACGATAGCACGTAGTGGTCACATGCAAGTGGTCACATGAGCCACGGCCCGCGCAGACAGTAGGCTCCGGCCCCGTGGCCGAGACGCACGACACGACGGAGGCGAAGCTTCGCTGGCTCGAGGAGCTGAGCGAGCAGGCGCTTCACCCCGCGAGCGAGAAGCACGTCGAGCGCCAGCGCGAGCGCGGCAAGCTGCTCGCCCGCGAGCGGCTCGAGAAGCTCCTCGACCCAGGCTCCTTCGTCGAGCTCGATCGCTTCGTACGCCACCGCGAGGTGGAGTTCGACATGCGCGAGAACCGTCCCTGGGGCGACGCGGTCGTGACCGGCTACGGGACGATCTTCGATCGCAAGGTCTTCGTCTTCTCGCAGGACTTCACCGTGTTCGGGGGCTCGCTCTCCGAGGTCTTCGCCGAGAAGGTCTGCAAGGTGATGGACCTCGCCGTGAAGTACGGCTGCCCGGTCATCGGGATCAACGACTCGGGTGGCGCCCGCATTCAGGAGGGAGTCGTCTCGCTCGCGGGCTACGCAGAGATCTTCTGGCGCAACGTGCAGGCATCCGGAGTCGTGCCGCAGATCTCGCTCGTGATGGGCCCGTGCGCGGGAGGCGCGGTCTACTCGCCGGCCATCACCGACTTCGTCCTCATGGTCGAGGAGACCTCGTACATGTTCATCACCGGCCCCGACGTCGTGAAGACCGTCACGGGCGAGGACGTGAGCTTCGAGGAGTTGGGCGGCGCGGCGACGCACGCGACGAAGTCCGGGGTTGCACACTTCACCACCCCCGACGAGGAGACGTGCCTCGAGGAGGCCCGCTACCTCCTGTCGTTCCTCCCGCAGAACAATCTCGACTCCCCTCCGTACGCATCGCCTTCCGATCCGGTCGACCGCGAGGATCTCGCGCTCGACACGATCGTCCCGGACAGCCCGAACAAGCCGTACGACATGAAGAGCGTCATCGAGCGTGTCGTGGACGATGGCGAGCTGCTCGAGGTGCATGCGCACTGGGCCGAGAACATCGTCTGCGCGTTCGCGCGGCTCGGCGGGCATGCGGTCGGCGTCGTCGGCAACCAGCCCGCCGCGCTCGCGGGCGTGCTCGACATCGACGCGTCCGTGAAGGCCGCTCGCTTCGTCCGCACGTGCGACGCCTTCAACATCCCGCTCGTCACCTTCGTGGACGTGCCGGGCTTCCTCCCGGGAACGGCCCAGGAGTGGGGCGGGATCATCCGTCACGGCGCGAAGCTCCTGTACGCGTTCGCGGAGGCGACCGTCCCGAAGCTCACCGTGATCACGCGGAAGGCGTACGGCGGCGCGTACGACGTCATGTCGTCGAAGCACATCCGCGCGGACTTCAACGTCGCGTGGCCGACCGCCGAGGTCGCGGTCATGGGCCCCGAGGGCGCCGTGAACATCGTCTTCCGCAGCGAGCTCGCCGCGGAAGACGACGCGGACTCACGCCGCGAGGAGCTGATCGCGGACTACAAGGAGCGATTCGCGAACCCGTACACGGCGGCTGAGCGCGGCTACGTGGACGACGTCATCCAGCCGCGGCGGACGCGTCCGCTGCTCGTCTCAGCGCTCGAGACCGCGCTCTCGAAGCGCGAGCCCACGCCGAAACGCAAGCACGGCAACATCCCGCTGTAGGCGGTTTCACGCGCCTGCGACGGCGCGTAGCGCGGCGTCGGCGGCGATGACGTAGTGGCGCTCCTCGAGGGCCAGCGCGTACGCGGACTCGAAGAGCGGCCGGGCGGACGCAGGGTCGCCGCTCGAGCGGCGGATGCGTCCGCGCTCGAGGTCTACACGGATGGCGACGAGCTGAGAGTCGGCACCCGGGGCTCTCGCCTCGTCCAGAAGGACGTCTCCCGCCTCGAAGTCGCCGCGGAGGCCGCAGATACGCGCGAGCTGTGTGAGGACCTCGGCGCGCCCTGCATCCGATGGCTCCGCCTCGAGCTGCGCTTGCAGGCGCTTCTCCGTCGCGTCGAGTTCGTCGAAATCCCACAGCAGTCGCAGCCGGTCATCCACTCTGGCGAACCCTAGAGCTACGCTCGTCCGGTGGATATCGACGCGACGCCGGCCGTCACCGGCACCGAGCGCGACGCCCTGCTCGCTGCGCTCGAGCGCACGGACGTGCATCCGTCCGGAACGCTGCCCTACGAGTCGACGTGGCGCCTGGCGGGGCTCCGAGAGGCCGCCGACGAGGACGAAGACGCGCGCTACGCGTTCTCGCCGCGCAGCACGCGCGGCGCGACGCGCGCGTAGTCGAGCCCCGACACCCACGTCGCCACGAGCGCGGCCAGCAGAGCCCACCAGGCGATGTCCTCGCTCCAGGCTCCGGCGGCGGCGAGTCCGGCGACCGTCGCCGCGACAGCCTGTGCCCAGGTCTTCGCACGACCGAGATCGCGTGCCCCGAGCACCACTCCGCGCTCCACGGCTGCGAGCCGCAAGCCCGAGACGAGGATCTCGCGCACGACGATCAACGCGATCATCCAGGCGGGCGCGACGCCTTCTCCGATCAGCATGACGAGCGCTGCGAGGACGAGCACCTTGTCCGCGACCGGATCGAGAAGCTTTCCGAGCGCCGAGCTGATCCCGCGGCGGCGCGCGAGCCAGCCGTCGATCTGATCCGTGGCCATCGCAACGACGAACACGGCGGTCGCCCAGTACGCGTGGTTGGGGAAGTCCCAGGCGAAAAGGAGCACCACGATCGGGACTGCGGCGATGCGGGCGACCGTGAGCTGATCCGGGAGGCTCACCGTCCGGGAGAATACGCGTCCCGTGCCGCCCTTCACCAAGGTGCTCGTTGCCAATCGCGGCGAGATCGCCGTCCGCGTCATGCGCACGCTGCGCGAGCTCGAGGTGGCGAGCGTCGCCGTGTACTCCGAGGCGGATCGCGGAGCGCTCCACCCGGCGATCGCGGACGAGGCCTTCCTGCTCGGTCCAGGGCCGGCCGGCGAGTCGTACCTGCGCGGCGACCTGATCATCGAGGTCGCCCGGCGCGCGGGAGCCGAGGCGATCCATCCCGGCTACGGCTTTCTCGCGGAGAACGCCGCTTTCGCGCGTGACGTCGAGGCGGCAGGGCTCGTCTGGATCGGCCCTCCGGCCGACGCGATCGAGGCCATGGGCTCCAAGATCGCGGCTCGCGCGCGGATGCGCGACGCCGGGGTTCCGGTAGTCCCGGGCACGACAGCCCCTGCTGGAAGCGCAGCCGATGTGCTCGCAGCAGCTGACGAGATCGGCTACCCGGTCGCGATCAAGGCATCCGCCGGTGGCGGTGGGAAGGGGCTGCGCGTCGCCCGCTCGGCCGACGACGTCGAGCGTGCCTTCGAAGCCGCTCAGCGCGAGGGCGAGGCGTACTTCGCGGACTCGGCCGTGTACGTCGAGCGGTACCTCGACGACCCGCGCCACGTGGAGGTGCAGATCCTCGCGGACGGTCACGGCAACGTCATCCATCTCGGCGAGCGCGACTGCACCATCCAGCGCCGCCACCAGAAGCTCGTCGAGGAGACGCCCTCGCCGGCCGTGGGAGCGGAACTCCGTGCGCACATCGGCGCGCTCGCAGTCGAGGCGGCACGTGCAGTGGCGTACCGCTCGGCCGGAACGATCGAAGGGCTTCTCACTCAGGAAGGCGAGTACTTCTTCCTCGAGATGAACACCCGCGTCCAGGTCGAGCACACCGTCACGGAGGCTGTCACGGGCATCGACATCGTGCGCGAGCAGGTGCTCGTCGCGGCCGGCGAGCCGCTCTCCGTGACGCAGGACGAGGTCGTCCTACGCGGGCACGCAATCGAGTGCCGGATCAACGCCGAGGACGTCACACGGGGATTCCTTCCTGCACCGGGGCGGATCACGGCTTATCGGGAGCCGGCAGGTATCGGTGTCCGCGTGGACTCCGGAGTGCGCAGCGGAGACGTGGTCTCTGGCCTCTACGACCCGCTCATCGCGAAGCTCATCGTGCACGACGTCGACCGCGAGCACGCCCGGCGACGGATGCTGCGCGCTCTCGAGGAGTTCGTCGTCGACGGTCCGCCGAATCTCTTGGGATTCCACCGCGCGCTGCTCGAGACGCCGTGCTTCGTCTCGGGCGGCACGTGCAACGGGGTCGTGGAGTCCGAGGAGCTGGCCCGTCGCGCCCAGGAGCTCCAAGAGCAGCCCGGTCGGCGAAGCGGGGGCGTCGCGGCTGCAAAGGATGGGCGCGAGCAGCTGGTCAGCGTCGAGATCGACGGGCGCCGCCACGAGGTGCGCATCCACGCTTCCGAGCCGCCGTGGGCCGAGGTCGCACGACGTCACAAGGAGCGCAGCAAGGGCATCGGGGGCGAGGCGACGGGCGCGGTGGCGAGCCCGATGCAGGGGACGGTGCTCTCGATCGCAGTTGCCGTGGGAAGCAAGATCCAGGCGGGCGAGCTCATCTGCGTCGTCGAGGCGATGAAGATGGAGAACGAGCTCGTCGCGCACCGCGACGGCGTCGTCACCGAGCTGCTCGTCGCCCAGGGTCAACAGGTCGCGCTCGGAGACGTCGTCTGCGTGATCGACGCTCCATGACCGCGGGTCGCTGCGCGGACCTGTCCGAGGAGGCCGGTGAGTCACTCGCCGCGACTGCAACGTCCGTCGACACCTGGCTCCTCGTCGAGGTGCGCGGCACGTGGCCTCGGGACGTCTCGGATCCAACCGCGCTCGGGGAGACGGCCTCGGCCAGGATCGCCGCCTGGCTGGCAGACGTCCCCTCGTCGAGGCTTCTGTTCATCCGTCGCCCCGGTCCGGCACGTGACCGGCGGCTCGTGTTCGTCGTCCGCGCGTCCGAGCAGGACGCGCACGTGCGGCGACTCGAGCTCGGGCCGGCGGACGACCTCGCCGACGTCGATCTCGACGCCGGTGGCGATGTCGTCGATGCGTCGCTCGTGCTCGTGTGCGGTCACGGCACACGCGACGCGTGCTGCGCGCTACGCGGAAGTGCCGTCTTCGGCGCGCTCGCCGCCGATCTCGAGCCCGACTCGCTGTGGCTCTCGTCGCATCAGGGAGGACATCGATTCGCGGCGAACGTTCTCGTTCTGCCCGGTGGGATCCATCTGGGGCGAGTGGCTCCCGAGGGCGCGTCGCGGCTCGTCGGAGACGCTCTCGTCGGGCGCATACCGCTCGACCACTACCGCGGGCGAACTGCCTACTCGGCGCGTGAGCAGGCCGCAGAGGCTGTCGTGCGCACGGCTGCAGGGCTCGCGTCGCTCGCGGATCTGACCCTCGTGGGCGACGACGGCGTGCACGTCCGCTTCGCCGGTTCGGACGGCCGCGAGCTTCGAGCGCGCCCCGAGGAGATCACGGGACCGACGGTGCCGGCCAGCTGCGGCGTCGAGCCGTCGCCGCAGAAGCAGCTCGTCGCGACGCTCGATTGAGGCGCTACGCCTCCAGCTCGTACGACTCGTCCGTGATCCAGATGAGCATCTCCTCGAGGCCCTCGGGTGGCTTGCCGACGGCAACGAGCGTGCCGAAGACGACACGTGCCCAGCTCCCCGCGACGAGCGAGCCGCGTGCGGAGATCTCGCCGGTCCACGAGGCTCCGGGCTCGAGGACTCCCGGGAGCGCGGGCGCGTAGCCCGTTGCCGCGCGAACGGCGGGAAGCGTGCCGTTCCGGTTGCGATCTTCCAGCTCCTGGGCATCCCCGGTCTCGAAGAGCTGGAGACCGAAGGAGCCGTCGGGTGTCGCACCGGGTGCGAGCTCCCAGCCCACCGAGGAGTCGTTCTCGATGCCGACTCGCGCGCTCCAGCCGGTCTCGGTGACCTCGAGGCGGGTGACGGTGAAGATCAGCTGCTCACCCGTGGAGCCATGGGTCTCGCGCCAGTCGAGGTCGGCAGTCTGCGGGCCTGCCGCCACGCTCGTCGCGATCTCCTCGTCGTCGTCGGCGGTCAGCCGTTGCGCGTTCGACGCGAGCACGAATCCGGCGAACGTCGCGCCGAGGGCGATGAGGACGATCAGCGTCGTTCGGCTCACGGGCTGATGCTCGCACAAGGGAGCAGAGGGCACGCGGAGTGGAGGCGGTAGACTCGCCCGCGCTTTGGACCTGCACGAGTATCAGGGCAAGGAGCTCTTCCGGCGCTACGGGATCCCCGTCTCCGAGGGCGCCCTCGCGACGACCGCGGACGAGGCGCGTGCGGCGGCCGAGACGCTCGGCGGGCTGGTCGTCGTCAAGGCGCAGGTTCTCATCGGTGGTCGGGGCAAGGCCGGTGGCATCAAGCTCGCCAGCACTCCCGACGAGGCCGCGGCTCGTGCGGGCGAGATCCTCGGCATGGATATCCGCGGCCACACGGTCTCGAAGGTCTGGGTCGAGCGCGCGTCGGACATCGCGCGCGAGTACTACCTCTCGCTCACGTTCGACCGCAGCGCGAAGAAGCCGCTCTTCATGTTCACGACCCGGGGTGGGGTGGACATCGAGGAGGTGGCGGAGTCGAGCCCCGAGGCGCTCGTCAGGCTCCACGTCGATCCGCTCGAAGGCTGCCACCCGTGGCACGCGCGGCGGCTCGTGTACGCGGCAGGCATCGACGATCCGGGCGAGCAGAAGCAGATCGCGACCATCGTCGCCAGGCTCTACGACGCATTCGTCGGAGCCGACGCGATGCTCTGCGAGATCAACCCGCTCATCGTCACGCCCGACGGCGAGGTGCGCGCACTCGACTCGAAGTTCACGGTCGACGACAACGCCCTCTTCCGCCACGCCGACATCGCCGAGATGCGGGACGTCGCCGGGTCGGATCCGCTCGAGGTGCTCGCGCGCGAGAAGGGCGTGACGTACGTGAAGCTCGACGGTGACGTCGGCGTGCTCGGGAACGGTGCGGGCCTGACGATGTCCACCGTCGACGTGGTGACGTTCGTCGGCGGGCGCCCCGCCAACTTCTGCGACCTCGGAGGCGGCGGCGACGCGCAGGGCGTCGTGGACGCGCTCGAGGTCATCACGCGCGACGAGCAGGTGCGCGCGATCTTCTTCAACATCTTCGGCGGCATCACGCGCTGTGACGAGGTCGCGCGCGGCATCCTCCAGGCGGTCGAGCAGATGGGGCTCGAGCAGCCGATCGTCGTGCGCCTGGACGGGACGAACGCGGAGGAGGGGCGACGCATCCTCGGAGAAGCTGCGCTCGCGAACCTCCATGCCGAGGCGACGATGCTCGACGGAGCACGACGCGCGGTGGAGCTGGCCGCCTGATGCCGATCCTCGTCGATGCGGAGACGCGGCTCGTCGTGCAGGGGCTCACGGGCTCGGAGGGGCGATTCCACGGGCTCCGAAACCGTTCGCACGGCACGAACGTCGTCGCGGGCGTCACGCCGGGCAAGGGCGGCCAGGATGTCGAGGGGATACCGGTCTTCGACACCGTTGCCGCTGCGGTCGGCGAGGCCGGCGCGAACACGGCGATGGTCTTCGTGCCGGCGCCGTTCGCCGCCGACGCGATGTACGAGGCGATCGAGGCAGAAATCGGAACCGTCATCTGCATCACCGAGGGTGTTCCCGCGCACGAGATGCTCCGCCTCCACACGTTCATCCAGGGCCGCGACGTGCGCCTGATCGGGCCGAACTGCCCGGGAGCGCTGTCGCCGGGGAAGGCCAACGTCGGGATCATCCCGGCCGAGATCTTCCGCGAGGGCTCGGTCGGGCTCGTGTCGCGCTCCGGGACGTTGACCTACCAGATAGGACACGAGCTCACGCAGCTCGGGCTCGGCAACTCCACGATCGTCGGGATCGGCGGCGATCCGATCGTCGGCTCGTCGTTCCTCGAGCTGCTCGCGCTGTTCGAGGCCGACCCGCAGACCGAGCAGGTCGTCATGGTGGGCGAGATCGGCGGTGACGAGGAGGAGAAGGCCGCCGCGTTCATCGAGGGTGAGATGACGAAGCCCGTCGTCGCGTACATCGCCGGCTTCACGGCGCCGCCCGGCAAGACGATGGGGCACGCCGGCGCGATCATCTCCGGGTCGGCGGGGACGGCGCAGGCGAAGAAGGACGCGCTCGAGGCACGCGGCATCCGTGTCGGCACGACGCCGACGGAGACCGCCGCGCTCGTCGCCGAGATCGCTCTGCGGTAGGCGCCGGTAGGCGCGCCGCTCGTCCCCGCGGGCGTCAGCCGACGGATAGCGCGGCGCACACTCGGCACAGAGGCGTGACCCATCCGTGAGGGAATCCGAGCTACGCTGACCGCAGGGATCTCGGGGATCCCTTGGGGGACGTTGGGGTGGTTAGCCGCCTGGACGCGCACACGTTGGCCGATACAGTCGAGTCGATGGAGCTCCAGAATCGCGAGCGCGATGCGACACCGTTCGTGACCAAGGACGGCTCGACGATCCGCGAGTACTTCCACACGGGTCTCCAGAGCCTCGCCGAAGCCTCGCTCGAAGCGGGCGCAGCCACGCAGCGCCACTACCACGCACGCAGCGAAGAGATCTATCTGATCCTCGAAGGCGGTGGAGAGCTCGAAGTCGACGGCGAGCGGCGGCAGGTCGTCTCGGGCGACGCCGTTCTCATCCCGCCGCAAGCCTGGCACGAGCTCACCGCCGGCGAGGACGGCGTCCGCATCCTCTGCTGCTGCGTGCCGCCGTACGCCGACGACGACACCTTCTTTGCGTAGCAGTTGCGCAAGACCGAGATTCGCAGGCGCGAATCTCGGTCGCGCGAGGATCCCTGAAGGCGCCCGCTTCGCGGTCGCATGTCAGCTGATTCCACTACGCTCGCGCGCATGACCGCGACGCCGATCTCGTTCGCGCGAGGTGCGCCCGCGCCCGACCTGATTCCCGCCGACGAGCTCGCCGACTGCGCGCACGACGTCGCGCGCCAAGACGGAGCCAGGGTGTTCGCCTACGGCCCGGGCAGTGGCTACGCCCCGCTACGGGAGTGGGTTGCGGAGCGTCACGGTGTCGCGTCCGAGCGTGTCGTCCTCACCGTCGGGGGCCTGCAGGGATTCGTCTTCTACGCCGCCGAGCAGCTCGCGCGTCGACCCGGGCGCGTCCTCGTCGAGGCACCGAGCTACGACCGCCCGCTCAAGGTGCTCGGGCGCGAAGGGGTCCAGATCGTGGCCCTGCCGATGGACGACGAGGGCCTCGATCCCGACGCGCTGGACGCCGAGCTGCGCGCGCGCACCGATCCGCCGTCCTTCCTGTACACGATTCCGACTTTCCAGAATCCCAGCGGTCGAACCCTCTCGAACGAGCGACGCACGCGGCTGGTCGAGATCGCGCGTGAGCACGAGCTCGCCGTGCTCGAGGACGATCCCTACGGGCTCGTGCGCTTCGAGGGAGCTGCGCCGCCGAGCCTGTTCGAGCTCGAGGGAGGCACCCTCGTGACGTACACGTCGTCGTTCTCGAAGACCGTGGCGCCGGGTGTGCGGACGGGGTATTTCGTTCTGCCTGAGGCCGACGCGGCGGGCTTCGAGGAGCGTGCCGTCTCGACCTACATCTCGCCACCGTTCCTGCCCGAGGCGATCGTGTGGGAGTTCATCCGACGCGGGCGCTTCGAGCCGAACCTCGAACGCATGCAAGCGGACCTGCGCGCGCGCCGCGACGCGATGCTCGAGGCACTCGCGCGTCATTTCCCGCGCGATGCGCGCTGGAGCGCGCCTGACGGCGGCTACTTCGTGTGGCTCGACCTCGACGGCACCGACACGAGCGAGCTGGCGTCCCGTGCCGAGGAGTCCGGTGTTGCGTTCGTCCCGGGCGCAGCCTTCTTCCCACGCGGATCGGGCCTTGGCGGAAGTGCGGCCCGCCTTGCCTTCAGCTACGAGCCGCCGGACCGAATCGCCGAGGGGATCGAGCTGCTGGCGTCCCTACGCTGACGTGCGCCGCGCGCGGAGCCCGTCGAAGAGGTAGCCGGCGGCGAATCCGATTCCGACGCAGAGAAGGATCAGCACGAGCAGCGAGATGCGTGCCGAGAAGAACACGAAGCTGACCTCGACCTGCTTGCGGTTGAAGAGAACGATCAGGATCGCGTAGACGGCGAGCGCTCCGAAGAGGATGAGCTTCCAAGGCGTGTTCTTCTCGGGCGTTGCCGGGGTCGGGTCCTGCGTGCTCACGGTGCGAGATCCTACGCGGCGCGTCCGACCGTGGCCGGCTCGAGCGAACGCGGCACGAGGCGCGGCTGACGCGGTGGCGTCAGCGACCCGCCGGTCGCCGTACGGAAGGTCGGGCAGGGGACGTTTCCGGCAAGAGCACAGAGCCCTTCGCGTCGGAAGTAGCAGTCATCGCAGGTGAGATCGGTTCGTTTCTTTGCCGCCATTTGTCATGTGGTCGCCCCTCACGACCAGCCAGCATTCTGTCCGGCAGGTCCGGGCCCGACAACCCCCACCTGGAGGAATTCGCCGCAATTTGCGCCTGTTGTCAGCGGCGACGAAGTTCCTGCAAAATCAGCACTTTATGTCGCCCGTTGCCAGCGCCTGCAACGCCTGTTGAAAACTCTCGACAGGGATGACCTCGAGGTCACCGGCGTTTTCCTCAGCATCCTCCGCGTTCTCGCCTGCGGGGACGAAGAAGTAATCCACATCCGCCCGGCGCGCGCCGATGGTCTTCTGCTTCACGCCGCCGATCGGAATGATGGTTCCGTCGAGGGCGAGCGCTCCGGTGGCTGCGATGCGGCAGCCGCGCGTCACGTCGCGACCCAGCTGTCTCGCGATCTCGAGCGCGAAGGGAAGGCCGGCCGACGGGCCGCCGACGCGTCCGAGGTCGATGTCGACGTCGAACGGGAGCTCGATCCTCGCATCCTGGTCGACGAGGATCCCGACGATGGCCTTCGACGGGTCCTCGGGGCTGGCGACCGTCCGCACGGTCACCTCGACGCTTTTCTGGCCCCTCCGGAGTGTTAGACGGACGTCGTCGCCGGGCTTCCGCCGGCCGATCTGCGCGCGGAGCTCTGCGGGCGTCCTGACCGGTGTTCCGTCGACGGCGACGATCACGTCGCCGGGGTCGAGTGTTGCCGCGGCCGGCACGTCGGGCGACACCGTGGTGACGAGCACTCCACGGGGCGTTGCAACGATGTCGTACCCCAGCTCGCGCAGCGCGACAACGGCGGCAGTTTCCTCGGACCGCACCATGTCGGCTGTGTTCTGGCGGTTGCGCTCGGCGTCGGACTCACCCGTCGGAGCGAGAATCTCCTCGGAGACGAGGGTCGAGCCTTCTGGCCGCGTGAACGGCAAGAGCTGCTCGAGCAGGCGGATCCGCCGCACGAAGAGGTCGACGTAGTAGACGTCGCCCTCGGCATTCGCTTTACCGCCTTCAACCTCGACCTTGTCGGCGAGCGGCTTGGCGCGATCGGGGACGAAGAGGTAGTCGTCGGCCGGAAGCCACCAGAGCACGAACGCCGCGACGAGGCCGAGCAGGCCGAGCACGACCGCTGCGCCGGCAAAGCGCTTCACGCTGCGGCTACCACAGGCCGCGAGTCAGCGCGCCGTCGACCAGGATCACCGTCCCGCTGACGTACGAGGCCCGCGCCGAGCACAGGAACGCCGCGACGTCGCCGATCTCGCCAGTCGTGCCGAGGCGCCCAAGCGGGATGGTCGCGAGGTCGGCTTCGGTCGGGCCGTCGGGATAGACCTCGCGGATGCGCGCCGTATCGATCCGTCCTGGGGCGATGCAGTTCACCGTGATGCCCGTCGGCCCGAGCTCTCTCGCGAGCGACTTCGACCAGCCGGCGATGCCGGGCCGGATCGTGTTCGAGAGCGCGAGGTTGTCGATCGGCTCGCGCACCGTCGACGAGGTCACGGTGACGATGCGGCCGGCAGGACTCCGCTCGAGGTGGGGTAGGCAGAGCCCGGTCAGTCGCACGATCGAGACGAGCAGCAGCTGAACCGCCGCCTCCAGCTTCGCGTCGTCGATCTGAGACGCGACGACGGCATGTGGTCCGCCCGAGTTGTTCACGAGGATGTCGACTCCGCCGTACGAGTCCACGGCCGTCTGAACGAGGCGCTCGAGATCTTCCGCGCTCGTGACATCGCCGGCTACGGCGTGGCCACCGATCCGCTCTGCCTCGCGCGCCAGGAGCTCCTGGCGCCGCGCGAACATGACGACGTTTGCGCCCTCGCCGACGAGCGACTCAGCGATGCCGAGACCGATGCCGGAGGATGCGCCGCAGACGATGGCGGTCCGACCGGTGAGCCCGAGATCCACCTACTTTCTCTTCAGGACGCCGACAACGTCGCGCACGGCGGCGGCGGACGCGCGCATTAGCTTCTTCTCGTCCGCGGTCAGGCGCAGCTTCACGATCTCCTCGACGCCCGCCGCGCCGAGCTTCACCGGGACGCCCATGTAGATTCCGTTGATCCCGTACTCGCCCTCGAGGTATGCGGTGCACGGGAGGATGCGCTTCTCGTCGAGGCAGATCGAGTCGACCATCTGTGCGGCCGCGGCGCCCGGCGCGTACCAGGCCGAGGTGCCGAGCAGTCCGACGAGCTCGCCGCCGCCGACCTTCGTCCGCTCGACGAGCTTCGAGATGCGCCCCTTCGGCAGCAGCTCGGGAAGCGGGACTCCACCGACGTTCGTCGCCGAGACGACCGGAACCATCTGGTCGCCGTGGCCACCGAGGACGACCGCAGTCACGTCTTTCACGGAGACGCCGAGCTCCTGGGCGATGAAAGTCGAGAAGCGCGCGGTGTCGAGGATTCCTGCCATGCCGACGACGCGGTGCTTCTTGAAGCGCGATGTCGCCTTCGCCACGTGGCACATCGCGTCGAGCGGGTTCGAGACGACGACGAGAATCGCGTCGGGCGAGTGCTTGATCGCCTCCTTCGTCACCGCGGAGACGATCGCCTCGTTCGTTGCCACGAGGTCGTCCCGGCTCATCCCCGGCGAGCGCGGCCTGCCGGCGGTGATGACGACGACGTCGGAGCCCGCGGTCTCCTCGTACCCGTTCGAGCCGACCATCGTCGGCTCGTACCCGAGGACCGCGGCTGCCTGGTTGACGTCGAGCGCTTTCCCCTGCGGGAAGCTCGGGATGATGTCGACGAGCACGACGTCCGCGTAGTCGCGACGCGCGAGCTCCTGCGCGCAGGTTGCGCCGACGTTCCCGGCGCCGACGACCGTGATCTTCTTTCGCATCTAGCTCTCCAGCCTTTCGATGATCGCGTCCGCGTACTCGGACGTCCCGACGGCGCTCGGATCGTCGCGCGTCGGCTTGAGGTCGTAGGTCACGCGCTCGCCGGCCGCGATGACGGCGGCGACGGCGCTCTCGAGGCGCGCAGCGGCGTCGCGCTCGCCGAGATGGTCGAGCATGAGCTTCCCGGAGAGGATCATCGCCGTCGGGTTCACCTTGTTCTGCCCTTTGTACTTGGGGGCGGAGCCATGGGTTGCCTCGAAGACGGCAGCGTGCTCGCCGATGTTCGCGCCAGGCGCGACCCCGAGGCCCCCGACGAGCCCGGCCGTGAGGTCGCTGATGATGTCGCCGTACAGGTTCGGCAGCACCAGAACGTCGAATTCCTCGGGGCGCTGGACGAGCTGCATCGTGAGTGCGTCGACGAGCACCTCACGGGAGCCGACGTCCGGGTAGTCCGCCGCGACCTCGCGGAAGACGGAGAGAAAGAGCCCGTCCGTGAACTTCATGATGTTGGCCTTCGTCACGCCGGCGACCTCGCGGCGCCCGTGCTCGCGCGCGTACTCGAACGCGAAGCGGATGATCCGCTCCGACGCCGCGGCGCTGATCGGCTTCACGGAGATGCCCGAGCCGGCGGCGATCTGCTTCGACTGCAGGGCGTTCAGGGTCTCGATGACGTGCGCCGCGGCGTCGGTTCCGGCTTCGTATTCGATGCCCGCGTAGAGGTCCTCTGTGTTCTCGCGCACGATCACGAGGTCGACGTCCTCGTACTGCGAGCGCACCCCTTCGTACGACTTGCATGGCCGCAGGCACGCGTACAGCTCGAGCTCGTGGCGCAGCGCGACGTTGACGGAGCGGAAGCCGATGCCGATCGGCGTGGTGATCGGCCCCTTCAGCGCCACGCCGTTCGCCTTCACCGACGCGAGCGTCTCCTCGGGTAGCGGCGTGCCCGCCTCTTCCATGACGTCGACGCCCGCCTGGCGTACATCCCATTCGAGCTCGACGCCGGTCGCCTCGAGGACGCGACGCGTCGCTTCGGTGAGCTCCGGCCCGGTCCCGTCTCCGGGAATGAGGGTGACGCGATGGGCCATCGGCGGGGCCGACTGTACCTACCGCGCAGATCGTGATTCGCTCCCGCGAACCACGATCGCGAACATCCCTGAAGGCGCCCGCTGTCGCGGTCGCGTGTCAGTGTCTACTCGCCCGACGCGAGATCCACGCTCAGGTAGCGTCCTGCCGGAATGAGCGAAGTCGCGGACTTCAAGCCTGGGCTCGAAGGGGTCGTCGCCGTCGAGACGGAGATCGCCGAGCCGGACCGTGAAGGCGGCGTTCTTCGCTACCGGGGCGTCGACATCGAAGAGCTCGTCGGCCGCTACCCCTACGAGCAGGTGTGGGGCCTGCTGGTCGACGACGATCTGGACTCGGTCATGCCAGAGCCGGAGCCCTACGAGCCGGCGGGTCTCACCGGCAACGCACCGGCCGATCTTCAGGCCGAGACGGCGCGCCTCGCCGGCACGTGGGGCCTGGGCAAGCTCAACGAGATCTCGGACGAGCAGGCACGAGAGGACCTCGGCCGGCTTTCCTCGCAGATGATGGGCATCGTGGCGCGATCGGCTCGCCTTGCCGATGGCGAAAGCGATCCGATCGGTGACGAGGTCGTCCGACGCGGGCGCACCGCTGCCGAGAGATTCCTGCTGCAGTGGCGGGGCGAGGCGGACGCACGACACGTGAGGGCGATCGACACGTACTGGATCTGTACGGCCGAGCACGGCCTGAACGCATCCACGTTCACGGCCCGCGTCACAGCGTCGACGGGTGCAGACTGCGGCGCTGCCCTGTCCTCCGCAGTCGGCGCACTCTCGGGCCCGCTGCACGGCGGCGCGCCCGCGTACGTGAAGCCGATGCTGGAAGAGGTCGCGGCCATGGGCGACCCCGAGAAGTGGGTGAGCGATGCGCTCGACGCAGGCAAGCGCATCATGGGTTTCGGTCATCGCGTCTACCGCGCCGAGGATCCGCGCTCGGTCATCCTCAAGCGCACTGCTCGGGATCTCGGCTCGCCCCAGATCGAGATCGCCGAGCGGCTCGAGGAAGCCGCGCTGGCGGAGCTCGAGCGGCGTCATCCCGAGCGGCCGCTGAAGACAAACGTGGAGTACTACTCGGCGCTCGTCCTCGACATCGCGGAGATCCCGCCGCCCCTCGCGCCGGCGATGTTCGCCTGCTCGCGCGTCGCCGGGTGGTCGGCGCACATCCTGGAGCAGAAGCGAAGCGGCCGGCTGTTCAGGCCGTCTGCCCGGTACGTGGGCCCGGCACCGCGCTCACTCCAGCCGGCGTGACGCTCGCCGAAGCGGCTGCCGAGGCGGACGCTCTCGCGCAGGCCGGCGACGAGCGCTCGCTCGCGCAGCTCCGGTCGCAGTGGGACGAGGAGATCGAGGCAGCAGCGCGCGACGCGGACTACCGCAACCGCGCCCAGGCCTACCGCGCGATCGCGCAGTTCCGGTTCCGGCAGAAGCTCCAGCTGCTACGCAGGGGCCTCGAGGACGACAGTCCCGCAGCGCGCGGCTCGGCGCTCATTGCGCTCGAAGGCCTCTCGCGAAGCCATCCCGGGGACGTCAACGCGTTCCGTCCGTTGCTCCACGACCTGGCCGCCCGAGATCCGAACGTGGCTGTCAGGCGCCTCGCGGTCGTCTGCCTGCGCAACGGCTCGTCGCAGCGCGACACCATTCAACTCCTCGACGGCATCGCGGAGTCCGACGAGGAGGACGCGGAGCTCCGCAAGACGGCCCGCTCGGTCTCCGCGCTGCTCGTGAAGAAGTCGAGGGCGAAGTGACGAGGGGTCAGACCCGTGGGGTCTGACCCCAAGCCGCTCGTCGGGATCATCATGGGCTCTCGCTCCGACTGGGAGACGATGCGCCATGCGGCCGAAACGCTCGACGAGCTCGGCGTCCCGTACGAGCAGGAAGTCGTGTCCGCACACCGCACGCCGGACAAGCTCTTCGCGTACGCCGAAGCGGCCGAGTCACGCGGCCTGCAGGTGATCATCGCTGGCGCGGGCGGGGCTGCGCACCTGCCCGGCATGACCTCGTCGAAGACGCTCCTTCCGGTGCTCGGCGTCCCGGTCGAGTCGAAGACCATGCAGGGTCTCGACTCTCTGCTCTCGATCGCGCAGATGCCCGCGGGAGTGCCCGTCGGGACGCTCGCGATCGGTCGCGCGGGAGCCGTCAACGCGGCGCTGCTCGCCGCCGCGATCGTCGCGCGCGGAGACGATGGGGTGCGCGAGCGTCTGGCGGCGTATCGAGCGAGCCAGACCGAGTCCGTGCTCGCCGCGCCCGATCCGTCGGCGTGACGGCCCTCGCGACTGTGTCCGCAGTGCGCGCATCCGCTCGCGAGGACGCCCGTTCGCTAGAGTCTCTGAAGCTTCGGCGTGCGCGGCCGGTGCTGGCGTCTCCATGAGCCGCACCGTCGGCTGCATCGGGGGCGGGCAGCTCGGACGCATGCTGGCGCTCGCTGCCGCGCCGCTCGGCGTGCGCTTCCGCTTCCTCGACCCGTCGCTCGACGCGTGCGCGGGGGACGTGGGCGAGCTGCTGGTCGGGCCGTATGACGATCCAGGTCTCCTCGACCGCCTCGCCGACGGCGCCGACGCCGTCACGTACGAGTTCGAGAACGTCCAGGTCGAGGCTGCACGGCGGGTTGGGGCAGCCCCTGACGCGCGCGCGCTCGAGCGTGGGCAGGACCGTCTCGTCGAGAAGGAGCTCTTCCGCAGCCTCGGCATCCCGACCGCGCGGTACGGCTCGCTCGAGGACACGGGCCTGCCCGCGCTCGTGAAGTCCCGGCGTTTCGGCTACGACGGCAAGGGCCAGCGCATCGCCGAGACCCTCGTCGTGCTCGGAGATGACGAGCTCGCAGAGGAGATCGTGCCGTTCGATCGCGAGCTGTCGATCGTCGCGGCACGTGGTCGCGGCGGCGAGACGGTCTTCTACCCGCTCGCGGAGAACGAGCACCGAGGTGGGATCCTGGCGGTCTCGCGCGCTCCGGCGCCCGACGCGCGGCAAGGCGAGGCCGAGAGGATCGCGACGAAGCTCCTCGACGCGCTCGGCTACGTCGGCGTGCTGGCCGTCGAGCTGTTCGAGGTCGCGGGCACGCTGCTCGCGAACGAGTTCGCCCCGCGCGTCCACAACACGGGCCACTGGACGATCGACGGCGCGGTGACGAGCCAGTTCGAGAACCACGTCCGCGCTGTTCTCGGCCTCCCGCTCGGCTCGACGGAGGCGCTCGGCGAGTCGGTCATGCTCAACCTCGTCGGTCATGCTCCGCCCGTCGAACGCCTGCTCGCCGTTCCCGGCGCACATGTACACCTGTACGGGAAGGCACCCCGACCGGGGCGAAAGCTTGGTCACGTAACGCTCGTCGATGCTGACGAAGCGCGCATCGCCGACGTTGCTGCTCTAGCGTCTTCTGCCTGGCAGAGCTAGAGGCTTGATGTGGGTTAGGAGTGCGTGCGCCTAACCCACATCAAGCCTCTAGGAGCTCGCGCCGGCCGAGCGCATGGTCGCGGCGATCTCGTTGGAGCCCGACCGCTCGGGGCGAGCGTGCCGGCGAGGAGCCCGATCAGGCGGAGGATTCCGGCTCCCCCGTGCGACGGCGGGCGTGCGGGTGCGCCTGGAAGTACACCTCGCGCCGCCGGCGATCGGAGACGTGGGTGTAGCGCTCCGTCGTCCCGAGGTCGGCGTGCCCGAGCATCTCCTGCACGGATCGTAGATCCGCGCCGCCCTCGAGAAGGTGCGTCGCGAACGAGTGGCGGAGGAGATGGGGATGGACGCGACCCGGCTCGAGCGCGGCGCGGTCGGCGAGCTTGCGCAGGATGAGGAAGGCCCCCGCGCGGGTGAGCGCCCCACCGCGCGCGTTCAGGAAGAGCTCGGGGCGGTAGCGGCGGTCGAGGTGTGGCCGGCCGAGCGCAAGGTAGCGGCGCACGGCTTCTGCGGCCGGACGACCGAGTGGCACGAGGCGCTCCTTGCCGCCCTTTCCGCGCACGCGGACGACACGCTCCTCGATCGCGACGCTGCCCTTCTCGAGGCCGGTCGCCTCGGACACGCGGAGTCCTGCGCCGTAGAGCAGCTCCACGAGCGCCCGATCGCGGAGCCCGCGTGGCGTCGTCCCGATCGCGGCGTCGATGAGTCGCTCGGTCTCCGCCGGAGAGAGCGCACGCGGTAACGTGCGAGCCCGGCGCGGTAGCTGAACCGAGGCAGCGGGGTTCTCCGCTCTCGCGCCGATAAGGACGAGGTGGCGAAAGTACGTACGCACAGCCGACACACGCCGCGCGATCGTCGACGAGGCACGCCCGTCGGCGCGCATCGCGGCCAGCCAGGCCTCGAGCTCCTCGACGGTCGTGTCGGCGACGGCTCCCCCGCGGAAGCTGCCGAGCGCCTTCAGGTCGCGGCGATACGCGTCGACGGTACGCGGCGAGCGCCTGGCCTGGAGAGTGAGCAGGAAGCGCTCGAGGTCGGGGTCGGAGGCACTCACCGGGACCGACGGGATTCGGCGGGCACAGGCCGGCTCCTGCGCGCCGCGCTCGCGCTCGCGGCGCTCCTCGTCGCGGCCGTAGTGGCGCCGAGCGTTGCGACCGGGTCGCAGCTCATCGCACGGAACACGTCGACGGAGCGTCTTGCCGTCTCCGCCGATGGCAAGGCGCTGCTCACGTACCACGGCCAGGGGCGACTCCAGCGCGTGGTCGCCTGGGGGGCGACGAATGCGCGGCAGCCCACGCAGGTGGTCGAGCAGACGGAGTTTCGTGTCGACTACTCCGGCGGCTGGGGCACGTTCGGGGGCCCCGTCTGGAAGGGCTTTCGCAACGCCTGTGGCGCCTATCGCGGTCCCGCGCTGCCGTTTCTCGTCACGGCCTGTACTGCGCGGGACGGCTCGCACTGGGCGGTGCAGCGCTGGAGACGACATCAGGCGAACTTCGGCCTTCCGCCCTGGAAGGCAGGCCACGGAGCGTGGGAGCTCCGCCTCTCCCACTGGCGTGGCCCGGTCGCCAAGCTCGAGACCTGGCTCGATTGGAGCTACGCCGGCCGCTGGCATCACCTCTTCGGCCGGCTGACGTACCGGGGGCTCCCCGTCCACGGCTTCTCGACGACTCCGACGGGAGACCCGCTCGATCGGTACGGCCGCGTGCTCTACCTCGACACACTGGACTCGGCGTACGGAGCAGGCTGGCGTCGTGAGAACGGATTCGTCGCGCGTAGGCCGGACGGAACCTTCTGTTACGGCTTCGTCCCGCACACGAGCCACACGGGCGAGCGGCGTCCGGCGGGGAACGGAGCGCGCTACCGGCTCGCGGTGTCAGGACCGGGCGTGACGCCGGACGTGCTCTGGGAGGGAGCGGGCCTCGCGAACTTCGACGCCGCCAACCCGAAGCACGTCGCGCTCGAGGCACAGATGAACGACTTCCAGCGGTCGCTCATGAGCGCTTCGACGCCGTGTGATTCGTAACGGCTTTCGCTTCGCACGCGACCGCGAAGCGGGCGCCTTCAGGGATCTTCGCGCGACCGGAATCTGCGCTCGCAGATTTCGGTCTTGCGCTAACTACGAGGATGTGAGCGGTCGTAGACGCGGCGCAGCCGGCGCGCGTCGACGTGGCTGTAGATCTGGGTCGTCGAGAGCGACGCGTGTCCGAGGAGCTCCTGGATGACGCGGAGGTCGGCGCCGCCCTCGAGGAGATGCGTCGCGAACGAGTGCCTGAGCCGGTGCGGGTGGCGGAGGAGACGGCGGACGGTGCTCGTGTCGAGGCGGCGTCCCCGGACCGAGAGGAAGACGGCGTCGTTCGCTCCCGCGGCGAGGACGGGCCTGCCGGTCTGCAGATAACGCGCGATGTGCAGCGCGGCCTCCTCGCCCAGCGGGACGACGCGTTCCTTGCCCCCCTTGCCTCGCACGTGGACGAGCTCGCGGTCGAAATCGACATCTCCGAGATCGAGCGAGACGGCCTCGGCACTTCGCAGCCCGGCGGAGTACAGGAGCTCGAGGAGCGCGCGGTTGCGGAGCGCGAGGGGCGAGTCTCCTTCGACGACCTCGAGGATCTGCTCGATCTCGGCCGGCTTCGGCGCATCGGGGAGACGGCGCGAGCGACTCGGTGAGAGGGAGGCGTCGGGCACCGACGCAGGTCCGAACGTGTAGCGAAGGCACGAGCGAACGGCCGCGAGGCGGCGCGCGATCGACGCTGGGGCCAGGCGGTTTCTGCCGCTACCGAGGTCGCCGACCCAGTCGGAGAGGGCGCGGGCATCGACGTCCTGCAGACAAGCTCCGCGCTGCTCGAGCCAGCCTGCGAACGAGCGGAGGTCCGAGCCGTACGCGCGCTGCGTCGCCTCCGAGAGGCCGCCATGTTGGAGAAAGCGGTCGATCGCAGCCGTCGTGTCCATCCTCCCGCGTTCGCCGCGCGGCGCCGGTCGCCTGCCGGCAGGCAGGCTTAGGCCGTGCCAGGG
>Ga0136631_10000013_pt1 | contig 48943 bp, 38 predicted proteins | sample AntDrymUQ6012206_2_FD_104655 | JGI IMG/M metagenome (GOLD analysis project Ga0136631, IMG submission 104655) | Polar desert sand microbial communities from Dry Valleys, Antarctica - metaG UQ601 (22.06) | ecosystem: Environmental > Terrestrial > Soil > Desert | place: Antarctica: Dry Valley... | reverse complement strand
TCGCGTGGGTACTGCCCGTCGTGCCCGCCCGCGCCGACGCGAAGCCCCCGTTCCTGCCCGACGAGCGCTACCTCGTGCACCGTGCCGTCCGCGGCCTGCTGGACGCGCTGGCGCGCCAGCGCGCCGTCGTGGTCGCGCTCGACGACCTGCACTGGGCAGACGACGCGTCGCATGAGCTCCTCGCGCACCTCCTGCGCCGTCCGTCGCGTGCGCCCGTGCTGCTTGCGGTGGCGTTCCGGACCGGGCAGCTGCCCGTCCGGCTGTCGGGGGCGCTGGAGGCGGCGACCCGCGGTGGTCGTGCCGTCGAGCTGGCGCCGCTCGCGTTGTCGGCCCAGGAGGCCGACCTCCTCCTGGGCGACGCCCTGCACCCCCGCGCGCGGGTGGAGGTCTTCCAGCAGAGCGGGGGCAACCCGTTCTACCTCGAGCAGCTCGCGCGCTGGACACCGGCCCGCGCGACGACGGCCGCGCCCACCCAATCGTTCAGCGAGGTCCCGGGGTCGGTGGCGGCCGCGCTTGCGCACGAGATCGCCGCGCTCGGCGAGCCCGCCCGCCGCCTGGCCGAGGGGGCAGCGGTGGCGGGCGAGCCCGTCGAGCTCGACCAGGCGGTCGCCGCCGCCGACCTCGACGAGCCGGCTGCGCTGGCCGTGCTGGATGAGCTGCTGGCCGCCGACCTGCTGCGCCGTACGGAGATACCGCGCCGCTATCGCTTTCGCCACCCGATCGTGCGCCGCGCGGTCTACCAGGCGGCTGGCGAGAGCTGGCGCCTCGCCGCGCATGCGCGCGTCGCGGCCGCGCTGCAAGCGCGCGGCGCGCAGCTCACGCAGCGCGCGCATCACCTCGAGCGGTGCGCGCGCCCCGGAGACGAGGCCGCGATCGCCGTGCTCGAGCAGGCCGCGCACGCCGTCAGCGTCAGCGCTCCAGCCAGCGCTGCCCGCTGGTTGGCGGCCGCGCTGCGGCTGCTGTCAGCCGGGCCGGATGGCGAAGCGCGGGCGCTCGAGCTGCTGGTCCCTCTCGCCGTCGCCCAGGCAGCCACAGGACAGCTCGAGCAGGCCCTGGACACCCTGCAGGACGCGCTCGCGCGGGTGCCGAGCGAGCTTGCCGAGGTGCGCAGCCGTCTCGTCGCCGCCTGCGCGGCGGTCGAGAACCTGCTCGGCCGTCACGCCGCGGCGCACGCGCGGTTGCTGCGTGCGCTCGGCGAGCTTGGGGAGCTCAGCCCGGCGGCGGCCGGACTGCTGCAGGTCGAGCTGGCCGCCGACGCGTGCTTTCACTGCGACTTCGCGGCGATGCTCGCCTGGGCGCAGCACGCCCGCGCCAGCGCGCTGGCCTGTGAGGATCCCGGCCTGAGTGCGGTGGCCGTCGCGCTGCTGTGCTTCGCGCACTACTACCTGGGCGAGGTCCAGCAGGCTGAGCGCTGTCGCGAGGAGGCGGCTGCCCGCCTGGATGCGCTCACCGACGAGCAGCTCGCAGGGCGCCTGGTGGCCCCGTACTGCCTCGGCTTCGCCGAGATGTTCTGCGAACGCTACGACGACGCCGCCGAGCATCTGCGCCGCGGTATCGCGGTCGCGCAGGCCACCAGCCACGGTCAGTTCCTGGTGCCGATGATGATCGCCCTGGCCCTCGCCCTGGAGCCCCGCGGGCACGTGCGCGAGAGCGTCGAGATGGCCGATGCCGCGGTGGACGCCGCCCGGCTGGCGGCCAACCCGCAGGTGCTCTCGTGGGCACTGACGGCGCAGGCCTGGACGACCGCCATGGCCGGTGAGCACGACCGGACGTTAGCCGCCGGCGAGGAAGCGGTGCGCCTGCTCGACGGGCTCAGTGCCAGCGTGCTGACGCGCGCCACGCACACGCTCGTCGGCGCCGCCTGGCTTGAGGCCGGCCAGCACGAGCGCGCGCTACAGCAGCTTCAGCTCGGCGGCGCGCCCGACTTCGCGCACGTCGGACCCGGCCGCCGCGCGCTGCTCTACGCCCACCTGGCGCGCGCCGAGCTCGCCCGCGGGAACGCTGCGGCCGCCAACGACTGGCTGGACCGGGGCGAGACGACGCTCGGCGGGCTGGAGCTGCCGATGGCCGGCTCGGTCGTGCAGTACGCCCGCGCCTGTCTCCTGCTGGCAGACGAGCAGCCCGCCGCGGCGGGCGCGCTCGCTCTCCAAGCCGCCGAGCGCGCCACCGCCGTGCACGCGTGCGTGCAGGCCGCGCGCTGCCGCACCCTCGCGGGCCGCGCGCTCGCCGCCGACGGCCAGCGCGAGCGCGCGGCGGCCGAGCTGCAACGCGCCGAGGCCGAGCTCGGCGCGTGCGGCGCCATGCGTCTGCGCGACGAGGCGGCACGCGAGCTGCGCCGCCTCGGGCACCGAGTGAGCGCACGCCAGCGGCGCGCTCGCGGCGGCAACGGCGTGCAGACCCTGAGCGGCCGCGAGCACGAGATCGCGACGCTCGTCGCACAGGGCCGCACGAACCGCCAGATCGGCCAGGAGCTCTTCCTGTCCGCAAGAACCGTCGAAGGTCACCTCACCAACGTGTTCGCCAAGCTCGGCGTACACACCCGCGCCGAGGTCGCCGAAGCCATCGGCCACGCCCGCGCGCTGCCTGGTGGACGGCGCCCCGCTTGAGCACGCGCGGGGTCGCCGTCCGGCGGCCGCGTTCAGAGCAGCTTGTCCAGGACGATCTCGTCGCGTATCGGTATTCCGTGGTTGCCGCAGGCCGGTATCTCGGGTTTGAGCCGGGCGCGGGTCTCCTCGACGGCGCCGGGATGCAGTTCGGCGAGGTGGAAGCCGCGGCGCTGGTAGAAACGCAGCGCGTCGAGGTTGTCGTTCGTCGTCAACACCCAGAGGCGCCGCGTCCCCCGTTGGCGAGCGAGCCGCTCGACCTCCGCTACCAGCGCGGTGCCGGCGCCGTGCCAGCGCTCGGTGGCGTCCACGGTGAGGATCTCGCACGAATCCCCGGCGATCACGTAGGTGAGCACCCCGGCAAGTCTTCCGTCCTGCTCGGCGAGGAGGCCGGGGTGATCGAGAGGGCGCACGAGCCGTCCCAAGCGAGCAACGCGCTCTGAGTGGCGGCGGCGCAGGAGGTCCGCGACGGCCGCCTCGTCGGCCGGCGTACGGGGGCGGACGAGCATCGTGCTGCGGATCGGATCGCTCAGCGCCCGCGCAGCGCGCGCAGCTCGGCGCGCAGCTGCACGACCTCGGCCTCCAGGCGGGTGACGCGCTCGACGAGCGGCACCTCGACGCGCTCGCGCTCCGGCGCCAGCGGCATCGGACGGCCGGGCGCGCGCAGCGTCGCGGCGGCCTCGGGCGGCGGCGCGGCGAGCGCGGGGGTGGGCTCGGGCGCGTCGTCGTCGCTGAGGCGGTGGGCGTAGCGCTCCTCCTTCTGGCCCGGCCGGCGCGGGAGCTGCTCGACGAGCTCTCGCTCGACGAGACGGTCGAGCGTCTCGTGCACCGCGGCGAGGTCGGCGGCAGGGTGCAGGCGCTCCGTCCGCCCCTTCAGCTCGCCGGGCGTCTGTGCGCCGCGCAGCATGAGCACGCAGAGGACCGCAAGCTCGTCGGGCGCGCGCGTGAGCGACTCGTCGAGCAGGTGGCGGTACTTCGAGGCGCGGCTGCCGGCGCCGCTCGCCAGCCGCGCCCAGCGGCGGCGGCTCACGCGCGTGATCGCGTCGCGGATCGTCGCCTCGTCGTAGTCGACGACCGGGTCGCGGTTCGTCGCCTGGTTGCAGGCGGCGCGCAGTGCGTTGAGCGTGAGCGGATACGTGTCGGGCGTCGTGCGCTGCTTCTCCAGGAGGCAGCCGAGGACGCGGATCTCAGCCGCGGTGAGGTCCACTACTTGCGGTCGGACCCGCCCTTGGGGGGCTTGTTGTCTTCGAACTGCTTCAGCCAGTCGCTGAGCTGCTGCCCGGCGCTGGAGACGTGCTCCCCGGCCTCGCGGAAGAGCTCCCTGAATCGCTCGGCATAGTGCGAGGCGGCATCGCCGGCCTCCTCGCGTGCCGGGCGCTCCTGGCCGCGGCGGACGTACTCGCCGCCGACGATGCGGTCGTAGTCGCCGTCGCGTACCCACGCCAGCAGCTCGGCGACGCGCTTGACGGGCAGCGCGTGGTCGAGGCGCAGGTCGGTCAGCAGGCGCTGGAGGCGGTCCATCCCGGCGCCGCTCTCGGTGTACTCCAGCGCCTGGCGCATGAACGCGTCGAGGTTGAGGTCCGACGCCTTCGCCCCGCCCGACATCGTCATGAGCATCTTGCAGACGAGGCGCGGGTCGCGCGTGACGATCGCCGCCGCGCGGTCGCACGTGAGCTCGGACGCGCGCGACCACTCCAGCAGCGCGTACTGCACGGCGGCGAGCGGCATGCCCGCGCCGAGCGGCAGGCGCGACGTGCCCATCCGCAGGAGGATCTCCAGGGCGGTGCGGTACAGCACGTGGTCGGAGAGGACGTGGGCGACCTCGTGCGCGATGACGGCCTCGAGCTGGGGGTCGTCGAGCAGTGAGACCGTCGCGCTGTTGAGGACGACGATCGGCTTGCCGGCGCCGACGGTCATGGCGTTGGCCATCGGCTGCTGGGTGATGTAGAGGTCGTACACCTCGCCCATGTCGAGCACGCCGAGCACGTGCTGGTACAGCGTCCAGATCCCCGGCAGCTGATCGGTCCCGAGCCGCACCGACGCGCCGAGGTACGTCTGGCGCAGGGCGCGCTCGTAGCCGAACTCGATGAGCTTGCGCACGACGAGGTCGAGCATCGGGATCGATCCGAGCGCGGCTGTCGCCGCGCGATCGGCCGGGTGCTCGTACGCCTTCGGCGAGATGCCCGTCAGCCGGTAGGCCTCCGCTGGCGTCGTCACCCGCTCAGCTTAGCCTGGATCGACCGACCTCGTGGTGGCTCGGCACGTGGCCTACTCGGCGGGCGCGACGCTCAGGTCCTCTGACCGCGGCGACGAACGTCGAGGTCAGGGCCGTGCTTCGGGACTCTCCATACGGCGGATATGCTGGCCAAACGGTTCCTGCTCGCGAGCGAGAGAGTGGAGGGATGTCATGAAGGTCCTGGTGATCGCGAGCGAGCCGATTTCAGCCGATCGTTTGCGCGCGGCGCTTGGTGGGGCGACCGACGACGCGGAGATCATGGTCGTGGCGCCGGCGCTGCACCGCTCGGCATTGCGCTTTTGGCTCTCCGACGCCGATGAGGCGATCCGACGGGCGGGGGTGGTGCAGCGAGAGACCGTCGACGGCCTCGACGATGCCGGCCTCGACGCTCACGGCGACACCGGCGAGAGCGATCCGGTCAGAGCGGTGGAGGACGTTCTCGTCACGTTCCCGGCGCAGCGCATCGTGCTCTTCAGCCGCCCCGTCTCAGATCAGCGCTACGACGAGGGCATCGACGCCGACGCACTGCAGCAACGGTTTGGCTTGCCGGTCCAGCGAGCCGAATGAGAAGCCAGCGCTGCTGAGCGCCAGCGCCGCTAGGTGTCGTCGTGGGGCTGCGATCGGCTGTCCGAGCCGCCGTTGCGGCTGGCAATCAGTTCGCTGTCTGCGCGCGCGATCAGCTCCGTGGCGGTTTCCTCGGGTGCGAGCTCGGCGAAGCCGGTCCTGATCGCGCCGTCCTCCGGCGCGCCGGCAAGCGCGGCGGCGATCGCGCTGAAGCGCTGACGCGCATCCAGCAAGGTCATGTTCGCCATCACGCACAGAAACTCGTCGCCGCCGAGTCGGACGATCGGGTCGTAGGAGCGCAGGTGCTCTGTCATGAGCGCCACGACACGCTTGAGCAGCGCGTCGCCGGCGACGTGGCCCTCGCTGTCGTTGAGGGTCTTCAGTCCGACGACGTCGACGTACGCGACGACGAGCAGGCCGCTGGTCCTGCGGCAGCGATCCAGCTCGTGGTCGACGTCGGTCAGGCCCGCCGCCCGCGCTCGCGCTCCCGTCAGCGGGTCGGTCGCAGCGCGCAGCCGGTCACGGGCCGCCTGTTGGCGGTCCCGGGCTGCGGCTCTGCGGTCTTGGGCGGCCAGCTCGCGCTGCTCGGCGGCCTGTGCGTGGTGCTGGGCGCCGCGCTTGCGTTGTTCGGCGCCGCGCATGACGCTCTCGGCGCCGTTGAGCGCGCGCGCCCCGGCCTCCTGCTGGTAGACGGCGTCGCGCTGGGCCATCGCGCGATCGCGCGCGTCCGCGGACTGATCGCGCGCCAGCGCCGCGAGATCGCGCGAACTCGCGATCGCATCGCGCTGCTCTGCGGCGTCGGCACGTGCCTCGCCCGTCTGATCGCGCCGGTGGGCGCCGCGCTCGCGGATGTCATGGCTGACCTCGTGCGCATCCGGGCTGACACCCGATGCGAGGTCGCGATCGCTGGCCGCCTGATCGCGGTCGGCGGCCAACTGGTCGCAGTCGGCACTCGTCTGGTCGCTGTCTGAGCCCGTCTGATCGGCATCCGACAGCGTTTGGTCGCTGTCGGCCAGCGTCTGCTCGCTGTCGGCAAGCGTCCGCTCATCATCCTCAGCGGCAGCGAGCGGTTCCGTCGGATGAGGCGATCGACGACCGTCGGTGCTCTCGCGGTCACCGGTAATGACTCGGCTGGGGTCCACAAGACCCCTCCTTGTCGCCCGCGCTCTATCGCTGGAGACATGCGTCGGGCAGAGAGCGAACGAGACCCCGACGGACGTATGCGAAATGTCACTCCAGGGACTATCAGCCACGATCGTGCGAGGGGAGCAAAGCGCCCAACTTGCACAGAATCCACGGTGAGGTGACCGAAATCTCAGTCCTTGAAGCATCCTCGGGTCGCACCCGAGCGCCACCCTCACCGTTCACCGCAACAGGCCCTACAGCCGCGTCTCCTTGACCTAGGAGCAACCACCGCTCGCTGCCATCGCGGCTCGCGCTCTAGACTCCCCGCCGTGCGTGCCGCCACGATCCGCGACGGCGAGGTCCTCGTCGAGGAGCACCCCGATCCCGAGCCGGGATCCGGCCAGGTGCTCGTCCGTGTCCGCGGCGCCGGGGTCAACGGCGCCGACATGCTCCAGCGCAAGGGCCGCTACCCGGCACCCCCGGGAAGCCCGCCCGACATCCCGGGCCTCGAGCTCGCGGGCGAGGTCGCCGGCCTCGGGCCCGGCGCGACGCGGTTCGAGGAGGGCGACCGCGTCATGGCGATCGTCGGCGGCGGCGGGCAGGCCGAGCTCGCGGTGGTCCACGAGCGCCAGCTCATGGCGGTACCCGATGTCGTCGAGTTCCCCGCAGCGGGTGGGCTGCCCGAGGTCTTCACGACCGCCCACGACGTGCTGTTCACACAGGCTGGGCTGCGCGTCGGCGAGCGGCTGCTCGTCCATGGCGGCGCCGGCGGTGTCGGCACCGCGGCGGTCCAGCTCGGCCACGCGACCGGCGCGCACGTGACGGCCACGGTGCGCAACGCGGACCTGCGCGACGCGGTCGCCGCGCTCGGCGCCGACGAGGTCATCGATCCGGAGGGCTTCGAGGAGCAGGGACCATTCGACGTCGTGCTCGAGCTCGTCGGGGCGCCGAACCTGCCGGCGAACCTCAAGGCGCTCGGCACCGACGGGCGGATCGTCGTCATCGGCGTCGGCGCAGGCGCGAAGGCCGAGCTCAACCTCCTCGCGCTCATGGGCAAGCGCGCGCGGATCATGGCCTCGACGCTGCGCGCCCGGCCGCTGGAGGAGAAGGCCGCCACGGCGCGCGCGCTGGAGCGCCAGGCCCTGCCGCTCTTCGAGCGCGGCGCGCTGCGCGTGCCGGTCGCGGAGACCTTCGCGCTCGACGACGTCGCCGCGGCCTACGACCACTTCGCGGCCGGCGGCAAGCTCGGGAAGATCATCCTCGTGCCGTAGGGCGGGTCCGCAGCCTTGTAGGCTGCGGCGGCAGTGCTCGAGCTCGACGCGGTGAGCCGCCGCTACGGGGAGGTGGTGGCTCTCGACGACCTGACCCTGTCAGTGCCCAACGGGACCATCTGTGGCTTCGTCGGCCCCAACGGCGCCGGTAAGACGACCGCCATGCGGATCGTCCTCGGCGTGCTCGCCGCGGACGCCGGCGAGGTGCGCTGGGACGGGCGGCCGGTTGACGCCGCCACGCGCGCGCAGTTCGGCTACATGCCCGAGGAGCGCGGCCTGTATCCGAAGATGCGCGCCACCGACCAGCTCGAGTACCTCGCGCGCCTGCATGGAGTGGCGCAGGCCGACGCGCGCGCCGCTGCCGCGCGCTGGATCGAACGGATGGGACTCGCCGAGCGCGCCCGCGACCGCGTCGAGGCGCTCTCGCTCGGCAATCAGCAGCGCGTGCAGCTCGCGGCGGCGCTCGTCCACGACCCGGTGGGGCTGGTTCTCGACGAGCCGTTCTCGGGCTTGGACCCGATCGGCGTCGACGTCATGAGCGAGGTCCTGCGCGAGCGTGCGGCGAAGGGCGTGTCCGTGCTCTTCTCCAGTCACCAGCTCGAGCTCGTCGAGCGCCTCTGCGACACGGGTGCGATCATCAAGGACGGGCGTCTCGTCGCCGCCGTGACGGTCGCCGAGCTGCGCGCTCGCGGCGGCGGCGGCGCATGGCGCGTCGTGGTGCGGGGCGCTGCGGCGGACTGGGCGCAGCGCGTCGAGGGTGTCCGGGTCGTCTCCTCCGACGATGGCGGCGTGCTCGTCGCGCTCGAGGGCGCCGACGAGCAGGCGCTGCTGGACGCCGCTCGCGCCGCCGGCCGCGTCTGCCACTTCGCCCGCGAGGAGCCGACGCTCGCCGAGCTGTTCCGCGGGGTGGTGGCGGCATAGCGAGAACGAGCGACGACCCGTGCATCCCGACGAGCAACGGCGCGCAGTCGTGAACGACGGGTGGACCACGATCAGGCTCGTCGCGCGGCGCGAGATCGTCGAGCGCCTCCGCGAGCGCTCGTTGCTCATCTCGACGCTCGTGACGCTCGCGATCCTCGCGGCGTTCATCGTCGTGCCGTCGGCGATCGGGCTGGGCGGCACCGAGACGTACAAGGTCGCCGTCGCCGGGGCGCAGGCCGAACGGCTGGCGCGCGCGGCGCATCCGGCCGCGCGCTCGCTCGACGCGCGGATCGAGATCGTCCGGGCCTCAGACGACGCGGCGGTGCGCCGCGCCGTGCGCTCCGGCGACGCCGATGCCGGCATCACGCACGCGGCGGACGTGATCGTCGTGCGCGAGGAGCTCGACGACAACCTCGGCGTTGCGCTGCAGGAGGGCGCACGCCGGCTGCGCCTGCGCGAGCAGCCACCCCCGCCCCTGCCCGTGCGCCCGCTCGAGGCCGTCGACACGAACTCGGGCCAGCAGCAGTCACTCGCGTTCGTCGCCGTCCTGCTGCTCTACGCCCAGCTCATCGCATACGGCTTCTGGCTCGCGTCCGGCATCGTCGAGGAGAAGGCCTCGCGGATCGTCGAGGTGCTGCTGGCGACGATCCGCCCGCGCGAGCTGCTCGCCGGCAAGATCGTCGGCATCGGCGTCGTCGCCCTCGGCCAGCTCCTGCTCATCGGGGTCGTGGCGACCGCGCTCGCCGTCGCGACCGGCACGCTCGAGCTCGCCGGCGACGCCGTCGGGGCGCTCGGGGTCGTGCTCGCCTGGTTCGTCCTCGGCTACGCGTTCTATTCGTGCCTGTTCGCCGTCGCAGGTGCGCTCGTCCCGCGCCCGGAGGACGTCCAAACTCGACGGGGCCGCTGACGATCGTCCTCGTCGGCGCGTTCCTGTTCTCCTTCGCTGCGATCGAAGACCCCGGTGGCGGCCTTGCCACGGCGCTGTCGTTCGTCCCGCCGACGGCGCCGATGATCGCGCCCGTGCGCCTCATCGCGGGCGAGATGCCGCTCGCGCAGGTCGCGCTGTCGGTTGCCGTGCTCCTGGCGAGCACGGCCGTGCTCGTCCTCGTCGCCGCGCGGATCTACTCCAACGCCGTGCTGAAGACCGCGACGCGCGTCAGGCTCCTCGACGCGTGGCGTGCGCCGCAGAGCTGATCACGCCTCGGCCGGGTCCAGCAGCGCCGTGATGCGGTCGAGGTTCGGTAGCAGGTAGCCGGCCGCGAGGAGCGGCAGCGCCGGGATCGCGCGGTCGACCAGCAGGCTCATCACGAGCGACGCGACGAGGCCGAGCGTCAGGCCGACGACCGTCGCCGTGCGGCGCAAGCCGTAGCGCCAGGCCCAGGCGGCGAACATCGATGCAAAGAGCGCGTCGGAGAGGCCGAGATGGCCGGCGCTGTCCATCCCGCCCCAGGCCGGCACGTCGAAGCTCAGCGGGTCGACGACGTCGGTGCCGTTCGCCAGCAGCTGCGACGACGGACCGCTGGCGACGGACCAGACGTCGACCGCGGCGACGAAGAGCGGCACGGCGACGGCGATGACGGGCGTCGCCAGCCAGCGCGCGAAGAGCAGCCCGATCGAGCCGGCGAGCAGCGCCTCGGCCACGTTCGCGCCGGCGCCGGCGCCGGCGGCGTCCAGTGCCCCGACGAGCAGCCCCGACCCGAGCGCGATGAGCAACGGGCCGATGAGCGTCTCGTGGGCGGGCAGCAGCGCAAGCGTGCTCGCGGCGATCATGAGCAGCCCGACGGTGCCGGCGACGGCGATCCCCGTGTCGCCGGCGGGCAGCGCCGGGAGCGCGGGGGCGACCAGGAAGTAGGCGAGCGCCACGAGCGGCGCTCCGAGCGCGAGCGTTCCCGGGCCCGGACGGCGGCGGCGCCGGCGGCTCAGTACGGGGGCAGGTCGGCGTACCACTCGCCGAGCACCCGGAAGGCCGACCAGAATGCGCGCTTGGCCGTCTCCTCGTCCAGCGCCTCGTCGATGTTCGGCACGTAGAGCGCCTCGATCGACGGCGTCAGGGGCCGCACCTCGCCGGGCTGCGCGGGCACCGGGCGCGCGAGCGGCAGGTCGAGGTCGTTGAGGACGGCGAGCGCCTCCTCGCCCATGACGACGACGATCTTCGGCTGCACGATCGCGAGCTCCTCGACGAGCCGGCCGACGCAGCCCGGATCGGCGAGCGCCGTGTCGCTCACCGGGCACTTCACGCAGAGCGTCCCGTAGACGGCGAGCGGGTCGATCGCCAGCCGCTTGAAGGCCTTCATGAGCGCGGCGCCGGCGCGGCCGTAGAAGGCGACGCCCTCCTCGATCTCGGCCGGCATCGGCGCGTGCTTCAGGAGCAGGATGTCGGCCTGCGGGTGGCCGGAGCCGAGGACCGGCATGAGCTGTCCGCGCGGGCAGTGTGGGCAGGCCTGCAGCTCGCGCGTGAACGTGTTGAGCTCGCGGATCGCCCGTTCGAGGTATTTCTCGCGGATCTCGTCGTCGGTCGCAGGCATGGCTGGCCGTGGTTTCGACGGGCGCGACGGCCGACCCTGCGCGTGCATCACGACTTGCGCGTCGCCCGCCGCACGCGCCGCTCGCGGCGTGCCGCGCGCGCCCCGGAGGGCGTCGCCTTCGTCTCCAGGAACTTCAGCGCCTGCACGTAGAGCAGCGAGGACGGCTTCGTCGTGATCTCCGACTCGCGCAGCGCCTCGAGGAACTCCTCCGGCCCGTCGAAGTCCGCCATCCGCACACGCACCGAACCCAGGCCGGGCGCGACGTGCGCATCCGAGCCGGCGCCGGCGAGGATGCGGTACTTCGCGGCGAAGCGCTCGGCCTCCTCGTTGAAGGAGCCGATCGCGACGCGCGGGTTGTAGACCTCGATCGCGTCGATGTCCTCGACGATCGCCAGCAGGTGCTCGTAGTCGGGCACCGCGTGCATGCGGTCGAACGGGTGCGGCACGTAGACCAGGCCGCCCTGGCGCTTGATCTCGGCGACCGTCTCGGCGAGCGTCATGCCGCGCGGGATCTTCTCCTCGATGAAGAGGCCGATGACCTCGCCCTGCTCGGCGGTCTTGACCTCCTCGGCGACGATGACCTTGACGCCGAACTCGGCCGCCTTCTCGCGCGCTTCCAGCGCGCCCGAGATCTCGTTGTGGTCGGTGACGGCGATCGCGCCGAGGCCCTGCTCGCGGGCTGTCGCCAGCAGCACCTCGACGGGCGTCGCGCAGTCGTGCGAATGGTCGGTGTGCATGTGCAGGTCGACGTCGATCCGCGGCCGGGTGCGCAGGCGGGCGGCGAGCTGCGGATTGCCGGTGAGCGAGTGGCGACGCGCGACGACCCCGCCGTAGACGTCCTCGAGCTCGTCGGCCACGTGCTGCCAGGTCAGCCGCTCGCGCAGCGGCGCGGCGGCGGCGCGCAGGCGCTCGCGCAGCGCACGGTCGTCGACGAGGCGCGCGAGCTGCGCAGCGAGGGTGTCGACGTCGCGCGGTTCGAAGAGCAGGCCGCGCTCGCCGTCGTCGAGCGCCTCCTCGTAGACGAGCAGGCGCGAGGCGAGCGGCACCGCACCGGCGTTCATCGCCCGCAGCAGGAGCGTCGGCGCCGGGGCGGCGCCGTCGGAGGCGGCGACGAGCACGTCCAGGCGCGCGAGCGCCTCGTCCTCGGCCAGCTCCTCCGGCTCGAGGAAGCGCACGCGCTCCTGGAGGTCGGCCCGCAGCGGCGTGCTGCTCGACGGGCCGCGCGCCGAGATGACGGTGACGTCCCAGTCGGCCCGCGGCGCCAGCTTGCGCAGCGCGCGCAGGAAGAGCCTCAGCGCGGCGCGCTCCTCGTCGTCGACGAAGCCGATGTGAATTCGTCCCGACCCGTCGTGCGGGCGCGGCAGCGGCGGGTCGGCGCCGGGCGACAGGACGCGGTAGTCCGCGGGGAAGTAATGCTGCATGAGCCCGCAGGTCGTGACGAAGCTCGCGGTGCGCGCGTCGAGGCGGCCGAGCACGAGTGAGACGACCTTGCGCGCGACCTGGGTCGACAGCAGGCGCTCGGTCGGCGCGTGGAACGTCCCGACGTTCAGCGCCCGCGAGTGGCGCAGCGCGGCGCTCGACGTCGACGGCGCGAACGGCTCGTGGACGTGGCAGATGTCCAGGGGGACGATCGTCACGAGGTCCTCGATCGTCCGCGAGACATCGACCGGCAGGGCGGGCACGCGCCGCCGGGCACCGGGCAGGTCGGGCAGCGCGTCGCCGACCGCGAGCACGCGCGGCGGCGCGCCCGGCTCGGGCAGCAACGACGCCGGATCCTCGCGCGCGGCGAGCATCGCCTGGCGCGTCTCGCGCACCGCATCCTGCGAGCGCGACGGCGCGACGATGAGCACATGGTGTCCGCGGCCGGCCAGCTCGTTCGTCACGCGCTCGACGTAGGTGGTGATCTCGTGGCGACCGCCGCCCCACGGATACGGGGTCACGTGCGCGATCGCGAGGCGCTCTACGGGCACGCCCTGAGGATACGGACGAGAAGGCGTGTGCTGGTTTGCCCTGCACAACCGGGCGCAGCGCCGGCCGCCATCCGGCGGCGCAAAGCCAGACCATCCTCGCAGTCAGTCGCGGCAGGGCGGCGACACGGACGATCCGGCGGGGGGAAGGCGGAGCAGACGTCGACAGCAGCACGAAAGCGCGCAGCACCGCGCGCAGGCGCGCCTGCGTCGCCGTGAGGGACCTGTCGCGCTACCGCCGCTCCGTGAAGTCGGCGAGGCTCGTCGCCGCCGGCCTGCGCAGGGCGCGTCGCAACGCGCTGCCAGCGGCTCGCCGGCGTCGGCACGTCCTCGCGGGCGTACCCCTGCAGGCCGTCCTCGGAGCGCTGGACCCTACCGGGTTAGCATGTCGCGTTGGGTCCCTTGAGAGTCGAGCGCGCTTCGTAGTTCACCCCATTGACCGTCACCCTTCCGAAGACCGAGACGCACTTCGTGGCTGCTCCGTACACTGCGACGCCACCGGCGTAGGTGGTGAACATGCCAGAGTCGTACCAGGGAGTTTGCCAGTCGGCGCGACGGATCACGACCTCCATGTGGTGTGAGCCGGGGAGGTTGTCGTAGGTCTTCGCGCAGAACGTGCCGCTGTTGCTGCCCGAGTACCAGATGTTCAGGGTAGAGCTCAGCTTGGCTCCGGACGCGGAGGCTAGGGGAACGACAGGCCGCAACGTGCCCGGGCAGGTGCTCATCGGGCCGCCGTAACCGGGCGGAGCGGACGCGGCCTGCGTCGACGATGGCTTGGCTGGTGCAGGCGTTGGCTTGGACGGCGCCGGCTTGGCTGGTGCGGGCGCCGGCTTGGCAGGTGCCGGCGCTGGTGTGGTCGTGGCCGCCGGCGGTTGGGGGGTAGCCGTCGGGCTGGTCCCCGGCGTCTGCGACGATTTGTGCTTCGGCTTGCGCTTGCGGCGAGCGTGAGATCCATCCGCGTGCGTCCTCGTCGATGCGGGTGGTGACGAGGAGCGGGCATCGCTGGAGCTGACGCCAGTGGGCCTGCTGCTGCTCGCGCTGCTGTTGCTTGCGGTGCTGCCCTGCCCAAGAGTTGGCCTTGGTGACACGGACTCGTGCGAGTTGCCGGGGGAGCTGTGGGTGCCCTGCTTACCGCGTGTGGGTGCGGTAGTGCTCGATACGGGCGCACCGGACGTGGTGGTACTCGGAGTAGTCCTCGCGGTCGCGGTCGCAGGGGTAGTGGTGACGCGGGAGGCCGCGACCGACCGGGCGGCGTGGCGACCGTCCCTCGACACCGCATACGCGCCGACGAGGAGCACCAGCACCGCCGACGACACACCCGCTGCGAGGAGTGGCCAACGTCGGCGCCACCCGCCGGTCACCGCGGCGGGCTCGGCAGCGGGCTCGCGGCGCCGTCGGACCCGAAGCTCGGTGGGCTGCTCGTCGCGCGGCGCGTCGGCGACGGGCGAGGCGGTGGCGCGTGTGACGGTGACGGGCGGCACCACGAGTGGCGTGACCGGCGCGTTGAGCGTGCGCTGCGCATGTTGCAGGCTCTCGGCGAGCGCGACGGCGCTCGGTGTTCGTGTCGCGGGATCCTTGGCCAGCGCCGCATCGATCGCGTCGCAGATGGCGTCGGGCTGGCCGCTGGCGCGCAGATCCGGAGGATCCTCGGAGACCACGCGCGCAAGCAACGGATGAAGGGTCTGGTCCGTCGGGCGCACGAACGGTGGGTGCCCGCTGAGCAGCTCGTAGAGCGTCGAAGCCAGCGAGTAGACATCGGACGCCTCGGTGGCGGCGCGCCCATCGATCACCTCCGGCGCAGCGTGCGCGAGCGTGGCGGTGACCTGGCCCGTGCGACTGTGGCTGGCGTCGCTGAAGCGAGCGATGCCGAAGTCGGCGAGCTGAGGCTCGCCGTAAGCGGACATCAACACGTTGTCCGGCTTGACATCGCGATGCAGGACGCCGGCCGCGTGAGCCGCGGCCAACGCACCCGCGAGCTTGACGCCGAGGTCGGCCGCGACCTGCCAGGAAGTGGGACCCTCGCGGTCTAGGCCTTCCGCGAGCGTGCCTCCCGGCAGGTAGTCCATGATCAGGTAGGGCCGCTGCTCGCTGGAGGTCCCGGAGTCCAGGATGGAGACGATGTTGGGGTGCCCAGAGACCGATCCGAGCGCCTGGCACTCGCGCTCGAACCGGTGCTGCTCATCAGCACCGAGCGTCGAGACGCCCAAGATCTTGACCGCGACTGTACGACCGATCTTCTCCTGGCGCGCACGGTAGACGGTGCCAAACCCGCCGCGCCCCACCTGCGTGGCATCCGAGATGCCGGGGATGCCGAGCTCAACGGTCGTCTCGCTGCGCTCAGTCACAGCGGACACCGAACGTCGTCGATCCGGTCACCCACCACCGGCGTGCATGATGTTTGTGGAGACCTGATCGAATTGACTGGGCTTGGAAATTTCATCTGCGAGTCCACGGGGTCGTGATCGACTGAACCTGCTTGATCGTGCTCTTTCGCCTGCTCTGTCGAGAGCACACGTCGGATATCTCGAGCCTCCTTCTTTGGTGGACGAACTTACCACCGTAACCTCGTCACGCCTCGTTGTCACGCGCGTTATGTGAGTTACATCACGCAGCTAACGGGCGACACGATTACAGCAAGCCTAACAACCCTGGGCCCCCGGCGACCGCGGCCCCCACTTAGGTGTGCTGAGGGCCGCAGGCGACGAGGCCTTTGTCTGGCTCGTCGTTCTTGCCGCCCTTGAAGAACACCTGCGGCACCCAGCCCCGGGTGTTGTCGTCGGACAACGTGAACGCCCACCAGCGGTTGCGCGGGCCCTGCGGGTGGACGTACTCCGCGCCCGGGAACTCGCGCTGGCAGATGAAGTACTGGTTGGCGGTGCCGTGCAGCCATCCGGCTGCGGGCGGCGCGGCCGCACCCGCCGCGCGCGCCACCGGTCGCTGGTGTACCGGGATCCAGCCGTTGGGCGGCAGGCCAGCGACGAGCGGGCAGCGCTGCACGGGCTCGGAGGACCAGGGCACCCTCGTTGGCGCCTCGCACGGCGAGCCGTCGCTCGTCGCGATCGTGGGAGGAGCGCTCGGCGCGGCTGGTGGTCGTGGCGGCGGCGGCGGCTTCGGTGGCGGTGGCTGGGGCACGGGCGGTGGCGCGGCCGGCGGCGCCGGCGCGGGCGCCGGTGCCTGGGGCGCGGGCGGCGTCGACGAGCGCTTCGGCGTCGAGCGCTTCGGCTTCGAGCGGCGGCGCGTCGCGCTTCGGGCCGGACGGCGCGTCGATCGAGCGGACGATCTGCCTGTCGTGTTCGAGGAACCCGCCGGCGGCGCGGCGGGCGGTGGTGCGCTCTGGCTCGCCGTCGGCGCGGATGGCGTCACCGAGCTGCCCGAGCCGCCTGAGTCGCCTGAGTCGCCCGATGGCGTGCGGCGGCGCTGCGCCGACGGCGCGTCGCCTCGCGCCCGAGGCTCCGTCGTCGTCGTGGTGGTGGTGGTGGGCGTGGGGTAGTCGGCGACGCGGCTGGGCGGCTTGTCGTCGCCTGTGCCGCCGAGCGCGGCGATCGCGGAAGCGGCGACGAGGATCGCCGACGCGCCACCCGCCGCCACGAGCAGCCGGCGCCGGCGCTGCGACGTCGCGGTGCCCTGCACCGGCGCGCGGGTCGGATCGCGCCGGCGCCGGGCGCGGAACTGCGTGTGCCCGGTGCGGCCGCCGTCCGGCGACGGCGGGGCGGGTGAGCCCTGCGCCGCGGACGGTAGGACGAGCGCCGTGACCTCCTCGACGAGCGTCCGCTGGGCCTCCTGCAGCGCCTCGGCGAACTCCCGTGCGCCGGCGGGGCGGGCCGCGGGGTCCTTCGCCAGGGCCATGCCGAGCGACCGCCAGACCTCCGCCGGCAGGCCGCTCGCGCGCAGGTCCGGCGGATCCTCGGTGCGCATGCGCTCGAGCAGCGGCATGAACGTCTCGTCGGTCGGACGCGCGAACGGGGCATGGCCGCTGAGCAGCTCGTAGAGCGTCGAGGCGAGCGAGTAGACGTCCGACACCTCGGTGGCGGCATCGCCGGCGAGGATCTCGGGGGCGGCATGCTCGAGCGTCGCCGTGATCTCGCCCTGGCGGCTGCGGCTGCCGCCGACGAGGCGCGCGATCCCGAAGTCGACGAGCTGCGGCTCGTCGTAGGCGGACATCAGGACGTTGTCGGGCTTGACGTCGCGGTGCAGCACGCCGGCCGCGTGCGCCGCGGCCAGCGCCCCGGCGAGCTTCACGCCGATGTCCGCCGCGACCTGCCAGGGGACGGGCCCGGCGCCGCGCAGGCGGTCGGCGAGCGTCCCGCCGGGGAGATAGTCCATGACGAGATACGGGCGCTGCTCGCCCGATGTCCCGGAGTCGAAGATCGCGACGATGTTCGGGTGCCCCGACAGCCGGCCGAGCGTCTGGCACTCGCGCTCGAAGCGGCGCCGATCCTCGTCGCCGAGCGTCGGGACGCTGAGCAGCTTCACCGCAACGGTACGCCCGATCGTTTCCTGGCGAGCGCGGTAGACGACTCCGAAGCCGCCCTGGCCAACGCTCACCGCATCGCTGATTCCGGGAATGTGGAGATTGATCGGAGAGGTCACGTCGTATCTCGCCGGTGGTTCACCATCTAACTGTTGGTACTGTCACTATTACGCGCGCGCGATACCGCCCGTCGCGTCGCGCGAACACCGATCAACTCGTCACTGACTGCCGCCCGCCGACATGATGTTCGACGAGATCTTCTGCAGCTGGTTGCGCAGCTCGTCGAGCTCGGACTTGGCCTTCTCCAGCGCGGTCTTCGTCTCTGGCCAGGTGTGGTCGCGGAACTGCTGGGCCAGCGGACCGTCCCAGACGTTGGGATCCGACAGCGTCTTGCCCTGGGCGTCGAGCTTGGCGATCTGCTCCGCAAGCCCACTGTCGATGATCGCCTGAACCTGCTGGATCGAGGTCTTGGCCTGGTCGGTGGACAGCACGCGGTCGGACATCTCGGGTCTCCTTTCGGTGAGTCGGCGGAGTACCACAGTAGCGAGCACAGCGCGCGGCGCCACTTCGTGTGACCCACGTCACGCACCACCGCCGGCCGATCCGTTTTCCTGTACTGCGCCGGTTCGTCGGTGGGACGCCGTCTGGATCGTCAGTACGAGTCGCCAGGAGCCGCTCGGCGGTTAAGCGATCAGGACCTTCCGACATGCCAGATCTCGGTGCATACGAAGAGCCCGTAAAGTTCGACTGGGACGCCGGCGCGAAGCTCGCGGCCGAGCTGCGGTCGTTGGCGAAGCTGCTCGATGAGCAGATCCCGGCGCGCAACACGCTCGCGACGAACGCGCGCAAGGACTGGAAGGGTGCCTCCGAGGAGCAGTTCGGCGGCCGCATGAAGATCTGCACCGGCGACGCGGGACGCTTCGCCAGGGCGATGGAGGAGTGCGCGGCGCAGGTCGACGAGCTTGGCCGCCTGGCCCACGAGGAGCAGCATCGCCGCGACCTCGCGAAGGAGTGGAAGCGCAAGCACGACGAATGGCAGCGCAAGCGCGACGAGCGCGATGGCTGGACGAAGGCCATGGACTTCGTCGGCGAGGGCATCAACCTCTCGGACTCCGGCGAGCCCAAGCCGCCCGACCCGCCGAAGTCCGAGAAGCACCACACGATCGACGCGCCGCCGCCGGCGAGCCGGGGCTAGCGGTGCCGACGAGCTCCGCACGACCGGCTGACCTCGATCGGTTCGCGAAGAGCAGCCGCGCCGCGGACCGGCCGCTCGCCGAGCACCTCAAGACGATCGTCGCGGCATACACGGACTTCGTCAACGGCAGCAAGTGGGGCCACCTCGACGCGTCGTCGCTGCTGAGGGGCTTCGGTGAGTACCTCGGGTGGAACGAGCGCGACGCCGCGTGGGTCGCCCACATCGCGGCGCTGTTTCGCCGCGCGGGCGGCGAGGGCAACATCTCGACGCTGCCCGACGAGGCGATCGCCGCGAGCCTGCGCCAAGCCGGCCTGGACGGCGACCGCCAGTCGGTGACCTTCGACGACCCGGTCGCGTGGGGCTCGCCGCCGACCTCCGGCTACGCGGACGACCCGGTCAACACGGCCAGCGGGAACTTCGTCGAACTCGAGCTCGATCTCCCGTTCTCCGGGCTGCTCGAGGGTCTGCGCTTCGCCCGCACGTACAACAGCCGCTCGGACCGGCCCGGCCCGTTCGGCGCGGGCTGGTCGTCGTGGGCGACGGTCCGCCTGCACCCGCGCCCGGAGGGCGCCGAGTACGAGGGCCCCGACGGCCAGCGCGCGGTCTTCCCGCGGATGGGCGCCGGCTACGGGCGCGTCGTCGGCATCAACGCGCTCGTCGAGCCGCTGGACTCGGGCCTTGCGCTCGAGTGGTTCGGAGGCGGGCGCTGGGAGTTCGACGACGCTGGCCTGCCGGTGTCGATCGAGCGCGGACCGGGCACCGAGGTGCGCCTGCGCCACGACGAGCAGGGCCAGCTCGTTCGGCTGCAGCACCGGGGCGGCAAGCACATCGACCTCGAGTGGGCCGGCGAGCGCATCGTCGCGGCGACCTGCTCGGACGGGCGCCGCGTCGCCTACCGCTATGACGACGCCGGCAATCTCGTCGAGGTCGACCGCTCCGGCGGCACGCGGCGCTACGCCGTCGACGGCGACGGCCGCATCCTCTCGGTCACGGACCCCGACGGCGTCGTCGAGGTCACGAACGTCTACGACGACGAGGGTCGCGTCGTGCAGCAGCTGTCGCCGTTCGGCCGCCGCACGCACTACGCCTACCTGCCCGGCCGCGTGACGGTGACGAGCGACGAGAACGACGGGCCGCCGAACACGTACGTCCACGACGTCGCGGGCCGCGTGCTCGCGATCCTCGACGGCGACGAGCAGCGGATGGCGTTCAACTACGACCAGTGGGGCCAGCCGGTCGTCGTCACCGAGCGCAGCGGCGCCGTGACGATCCAGGAGTGGGACGACCGCGCGCGCCTCGTGCGCCGCGTCCTGCCGACCGGCGCCGAGCTGACGTTCGACTACGACGACGCCGACCGCGTCGTGCAGGTTGCCGCGTCCGACGGCGCGGTCACGCGCATGCGCTACGACGGCGACGAGCGCAGCCCGGCCGAGATCGTCGACCCCGAGGGCGGCGCGACCCGTCTGAGGGTCGAGGGCGGGCTCGTCCACGCGCTCGTCGATCCCGACGGCGTGCAGCTGCGCTTCGAGTTCGACGTCGACGGCAACGTCGCGACGATCGACGCCGACGGCAACGTCGCGCGGACCGAGCGCGACGCGGCGGGCCGCGTCATCGCCGCCGTGACGCCGCTCGGGCGGCGCACGACGTTCGCCTACGACGACCGCGGGATGCCCGTCGAGCGCCGTGACCCGGGCGGCGGCGTGTGGCACTACGAGCACACCACGGCTGGGCGACTGGCGAGCGTCACCGACCCGACCGGCGCGCGCGAGGAGATCCGCTACGGCGAGCATGGCAGCCCGACCGCGAACGTCGATCCGCTCGGCCACGTCACCTCGCGACGCTACGACGTCTTCGGCAACGTCGCCGCGGTCGTCGTGCCGGACGGCGCTGCCTGGGAGTACGGCTACGACGCGCTGATGCGCGTGACGTCGACCGTCGACCCGGCGGGCGCGACCTGGCAGCGCGAGTACGACGCCAACGGCAACCTCGTCGGAAGCATCGACCCGGTAGGCACGCATCGCACGGCGCAGGTCGATCCGGCGGGCCGCGTCACCGCCGTCGACGACGGTCTGACCTCGAGCACGTTCGAGTACGACGCGCTCGGGCGGGCGATCGCGCACGTGCGCCCCGACGGCACGCAGGCGCGCTGCGAGTACGACCTCTGCGGGCGGCGCGTCTCGATCCAGGACCCCGTCGGCGGGACGACGCGCTTCGAGTACAGCCCCGGCGGCAAGATCGTGCGCGAGATCGCGCCGTCGGGCCGCGTGGACGCCGTGGAGTACGACCGCTGCGGCCGGCTCGTCGCCCGGATCGACGGCGCGGGGCGGCGCTGGGAGTACCGCTACGACGCCGACCGCGCGGTTGTCGAGCGCGTCGAGCCCGACGGCGGCGTGACGCGCTTCGAGTACGACGAGGCCGGTCGTGTCGCGTCGATCTCTCAGCCCGGCCGCGGTGTCACGCGCTACGAGTACGACCTGGCGGGGCGCACCACGGCGATCACGGACCGCTACAGCGGACGGCCCGGCTTCGAGTACGACGCGGCCGGACGGCTCGTCGCCGCCACCGACGCCAACGGCGCGACGACCCGCTACGTCTACGACGAGCGCGGCTGGCTGATCGAGATCGTCGATCCGCTCGGCGGCTCGACGACGCGCAGCCACGATGCGGTCGGGCGGCTCGTCGCCGAGACCGATCCGCTCGGGCGCACGTCGACGGTGACGTACGACGCCGCCGGCCGGATCGTCGAGCGCACCGACGGCTCGGGCCGCAGCACGACGTGGTCCTACGACTCCTCGGGCCGTGTCAGCTCGTTCGGTCCTGCGGGCGCCGAGCCGATCACGATCGAGCGCGACGAGCTGGGGCGTGAGATCACGATCGCCGAGCCGGGATCGTTCGTCACCGAGCTGCGCTGGGACCGCGCTGCCCGGCTCGTCGAGCGCCGCCGTGACGACATGGCGATGCGCTGGCGCTACACGGCCGACGGCGAGCGCGCGGCGCTCGGCCATCCGGACGGCTCGGAGACGACCTTCAGCTATGACGCCGGCGGCCTGCTGGACGGCAAGCAGCATCCGGGCCTCGGGGCAATCGCGCTGCAGCGCGACGCCGCGGGCCGGCTCGTCGGCGCGTCGGCCGACGGCATGCGGGCGAGCTGGCGCTACGAGGGCGGCGATCTCGCCGAGTACCGCTTCGAGGCCGCCGGTCGGACGCGCAACGCGGAGCTGAACCGCGACGGCGTCGGCCGCGTCGTCGAGGCGATCGTCGACGGTGCCGCGCAGCGCTTCTCCTACGACGCCGCCGGCCAGCTGCGCAGCGCCGAGACGCCGCGCGGCCGGCTGGACTTCGACTACGACGCCAACGGCCGACTCGAGCGCGAGCGCTCGCCGGTCGCGACGCTCGACTACGAGTACGACGCGGCCGGCCAGCTGCTGGCGCGCCGCCGCGACGGCGACACCGCGGTGACCGAGTACGAGTACGACGGCGCCGGCCGGCGGATCCGCGCGGCCGAGGCGGACTTCAGCCGCACCTGGCGCTGGGACGAGCTCGGCCGCCTCGTCGAGATCCAGACGCGCGACGGCAACGAGACGCGCGCGACGAGCGTCGCGGTCGATGCGCTCGGCGAGCTCGCGCAGGTCGACGACACGCCCGTCATGTGGGACACGGCGAGCCTGCTCGCCCCGCTCGCGTGGGTCGGCCGGCAGGCGGTGGTCGGCCACGGGTCCCCGTGGGCACTCGTCGACGACAGCGCCGCGCAATGGCTCGCGCCCGACTGGCAGGGCACGATCGGCGACGCCACGCGCGATCCGTGGGGCGCGACGATCGATCCGTCGGCTGGCAGCGCTCCGAGCCTCGGGTACCGCGGCGAGCTCGAGTTCGACGGGCAGACGTGGCTGCGCGACCGCGTCTACGAGCCGTCGACGAGGGCGTTCCTGTCGCCCGACGCGCTGCCGTCTCTCCCCGGGATGGCGGCGGCGGGCAACCCGTACCACTACGCCGCGAACAACCCGATCGGCCTCTCGGATCCGCTCGGCCTGCATCCGGTGAGCGACGCCGACCTCGCGAAGTACCGCGACCAGATGGGCCGCAACTTCGTCGAGCAGGCCGGCGACTTCGTCTCGGAGAACATCGACTACATCGCCGCCGGAGCGCTCGTCGTCGGTGGCGCCGCTCTGATGGTGACCGGGGTCGGCGGCCCGCTGGGCATGGCGATGATCGGCGCCGGCGTCGATGCCGGGATCCAGAAGTTCACGACCGGAGGGGTCGACTGGGGCAGCGTCGCCGTCAACGGCGCGATCGGCCTCGTCAGCGGCGGGGTCGGGGGCCGCGTCGCAACCATGGTCGGCTCGAAGATCAGCAACCCCGTCGTGCGCAACGTCGTCAAGGAGGGCGTCGAAAACGTCGCAAGCGACATGACCGATCGCGGCCTGCGCGGCCAGAACCCGTTAAGCGGCGACGTCGTGCGCAACGCAGTGCTCTCCGGTGCCGTGGCGGCGGTGCCGGGCGGCCATCTCGGTTCTGGCCCGCGGGCCCCGCACAGCGACCCTCGGACGCTGAGCTTGCGGGACTCGCCCGCCGACGACGTCGTCGAGGACACGACGAGGATTCGCCACTACACCAATCGCAAGGGCGCCGCGGGGATCGAGGCCGATCGCGTCATCCGGCCGTACGATCAGAACACGGTCTTCGCCGAGAGCGCGCGCCGCAAGCCGCTGTCGAAGGCCGACGCGGAAGACAAGTACGGCATCCCGCCCGGTCACGGCCGCGACTACGTCGAAACGGACGTCCCAACCTCGCGCATCACGGAGGTCAAGAACGCCGTCACCGGGGCGAAGGAGTTGACGATTCGCGGTGAAGTGCCGCTCAGCGACAATGCTAAGGTCGTCCGCCGACGATGACGAGCACCGACGACGTGCAGATCGATTGGAAGGCCGCGTTGCAGATGGCGCGGGACCTCAACGTCGCGGTCGTGTCACTCGACCGGCTTGGCTCGGCGTACGCCGGCCGCGACCGTGCCGATCTGGCGGACGCGCTGCTGCGTCTGCACGATGACTTCGCGCTGTACGAGAAGCTCGCGCGGGCGCGGAGGGTGGCGGTCGACGCGCTGATGGCCGGGGCCGGCTCGCTCGAGGAGGAGCTTGAGCTCGAGGACGAGATCGGTGGCGGTCCGTACTGGTCCGCGGGCGACGGCTCGGCTTCCTAGGCTAGTGGTCGCCCGCGCAAGTACGCACGCTGCCAGGCGGCCGCTGGACAACGCACGTACTCACGGGGACAACCACTGGCGCCGTTAGACGCCGGCCTCGCCGGCGAGCCGCACCGGCAGCGCCACCTGCACGATCCCGACGTCGCCGTTGAGCGCGACGTAGCCGCGCCCGACGATCATCCGGACGGGCGCGCGGCGCGGGAGCGCGGCGCCCAGCAGGTCGCCGTCGAGGTCGATGTTGGGGCGCAGCAGGATGCCGGTCTTCGAGCGTGCGACGGTCTTCGTCCAGTGGCCGTACATCGAGCGCAGGTTGTCCGAGCGGCCGGCGACGATGACGTGCAGCTGCGGGCCGGCGCTCGACAGCAGGTCGGCGATCGCGCCGTCGGCGTCGTCGAGGCTCTCTGCGTCGTCGATCAGCACGACGGCCGGACCCTGGATCGTCCGCACCTGCGCGAAGAGCGCCGTGGCCTCGCCGCCCGGGGCGGCGAAGCGGTCGAGCGCCGGGCAGTCGCGCAACGGAGAGCGGCGTCCGCCGACGCCGGCGATGTAGACGGCGCGACCCGCGCCGGTGCCGCCGGCGTCGCGGCTCGCAGCGCCGCCCGCGCCCCGCAGGGACTCGACGATCGTCCACAGCGCCGTGCTCTTGCCACTGCGTGCCGGTCCCGCGATCAGCGCGTGCTCGCCCTCGTAGAGCACGAGCTCGGCCGCGCCGAGGTCTGACTCGCGGACGCCGAACGGGATCCGCCTCGGCTCGCCGGACAGGTCGGACGTCGCCCGCAGCGATGCCAGCGACAGCGCCTCGGGCAGCACGCCGATCGCGGGCGCCACGCGCTGCGCGCCCGGATGACGCGCAGCGACGTCCCGGGCGGCATCCGCGACCGACGGTGACGGCAGGCCGACCTGGATCTGCAGGCCGTGCTGCGCGATGACCGCACGCCCCGCGACGGCCGGCGGGATGTTGCGGCGATTCAGGCCGGCAGTGACGTAGTCGTAGGGATCGGCCATCCGAAACAGCCACTTCTGCGTCGTCACCGCGGCCCACTGCCCCGGCACGGTGTTCAGCCGGTCCGCGGACACGGCGAACCAGATGCCGACCGCCCGCCCGTCGGCGTAGACCCGCGCGAGCGCGTCCATCAGCTCGAGGCCCTCGACGTCGTCGAACTCCGCGCGCATCGCCGCGAGGTTGTCGATCAGGACGACCGTGCGCCGCGGTCGCGACGCTGCGTCCTCGCGCCGGCGCTCGAGCTCGCCGGAGAGGTGGCGCACGAGGCGCGCCTGGCGCTCACGGTCGCCGGCGAGCACGACGGTCCCGGTGTGCGGCAGCGCCTCCAGCGCGGCCAGCTCGCCCGTGCCGTAGTCCAGCGCGAAGAGCTCGAGCTCGTCCGGCGAGGACGTCGTCGCGAGGCTCAGCGCGAGGCTCGACAGGGCCGTCGTCGTGCCGCTGCCGGGGATCCCGAGCAGCAGCAGGTTGCCCTCGTCGAGCTCCCAGCCGACCGGGTACTGCGTCTGGCGGCGCGGGTCGTCGGCGAGCGCCGCGACCGCCCGCGAACCGCCGTTCGAGGACGGCGCGCCCGCGACGAGGCTGGCGAGGTCGAGGCGCTCGGGCAGCGGCTCGGGCCACGGGCGCCGCGGCGGGGCGAGCCCCGCGGCCGCGTTCGCGGCGACGATCGCGTCGACGAGCAGCCCGAGCTCGGACGCGCGCGGCGCCGTCGCGAGGCCGATCGTCGTCGATGCGCGCCGCTGCTCGGGCGCCATCGGGCTGAACGCGAACGGCGCGACGTCGACCATCGGCTCGGAGTCGCTGCCGACGGCGTGCCCGAGGAACGCCGTCTGGATCGGGACGACCTCGCCCGGCCCGAGGCGGATGTACGCGCGCCCCGGCAGATGGCGGCTGAGCTCCGACGCGTCACGGCGGCCGATGACGTCGACCGAGTCGTTGGCGTCCTGGACGCGCAGCGCGATGCGCAGGTTCGTGTTCGTGCGGATGTTCTCGTTGACGGCCCCCGACGGGCGCTGCGTCGCGAGGATCATGTGGACGCCGAGCGTGCGCCCGCGCTGCGCGACGCTGACGAGCGCCGAGAGGAAGTCGGGGAACTCCTTCGCCATCGTCGCGAACTCGTCGATGACGACGACCAGCCGCGGCATCGGCTCCGCTGGATCGCCCTTGAGGTACTCGCGCAGGTTCGCCGCCCCGGCGCGTCGCAGCAGGCGCTCGCGGTACTGGATCTCCGCCTCGAGCGCCTCCAGCGCCCGCTCGCCGAGCTGCTCGTCGAGATCGGTGACCATGCCGACGGTGTGCGGCAGGCGCGTGCACTCGTCGAATGCAGCGCCGCCCTTGAAGTCCATGAGGATGAACGTCAGATGCTCCGGATCGGTGTACGCGGCGAGACCGGCGACGAGGCACTTCAGCAGCTCGCTCTTGCCCGAGCCCGTCGTCCCGCCGACGAGGCCGTGCGGCCCGTCGCGGACGAGATCCAGCGAGAAGACGCCACCCTCCGTGACCCCGAGCGGCACGACGGCTCCGGGGTCCGCGCCGGCGCGCCGCCAGCGGCTGCGGATCGCGTCGGCGTCGATCCGCTCGAGCCCCAGCAGCCCGAGCAGGCCGACGCTCGCGGGCAGGCCGGCGTCGGCCTGGCGCAGCTCGGGGTCCTCGAAGCGCGCGAGGTCGCGTGCGCAGGACGTGGCCGTCTGCGTCGTCAGGCCCGCGAGCAGGACGCTGACGTCCTGCGTGCCCTCCTCGGGCCGGCGCAGCGTCGCGTCGCCGGTCGGGCCGTCGATCTCGATGACGGTGTTGCACGCCGACGGCAGGCGGTCGACGCTCGTCGCGACGACGATCCCCGCGACGGGCGGCCGCCGCTCGTCGCGCGCGCCGAAGCCGCCCTTGGCCCGCCGGCCCTCGGCTGCCGCGAGCAGCAGGTCGCGCGCGGGCGCGTTCTTGCCCTCGGTCAGGACGTCGGAGTCCAGGACGGCCAGGACGGTGCCGGTCGCGGCGCCGCCGGCGAGACGGCGCAGGAGGCTGTCGCTGTGCCCGCGGCGGTCCGACAGCCAGCGCCGGTCGCCGCCGGCGCTGTCGCGCGTGTGCGGCAGCCACTTGCACCAGTCCCACTCCGGGGCGCGGCCGTCGTCGACGCAGACGGCGATCGTCAGGTCCGCCGGGCCCTGGTGGACGGCGGCCTGGCAGAGCAGGCTGCGCGCCGTCGCGAGCGCCGCCGCGCGATCGCCGACGATGCCGACGACGCCGCCGCCGGAGAGATCGACGCACGCCGGGACGGCGAGCAGCCGCTCGGACGCGCGCAGGTCCGCGGAGTCCGGCGGCAGCTCGGCGCCGTCCTTGACCGGCGCCTCCCACGGGAGGTCGGCGAGCCCGGCGAACAGCCGCAGAAAGTCGTCGTGGTGCGGCCGGCGCTCCCACAGGCGCACGCTCGGCAGCGCCGCGCGCCGCAGGACCTCGCCCGGGTCGGGGCAGATGTCGCGCTGCCGCGCGCGCTCGGCCTCGCGGGCCTCGCGGACGTGGGCGTCGAACGCCTCGAGCTCCGACGCGTAGTCGCCGCGCGCGGCGGCGCTCGTCTTGCCGCCCCGCCAGCGTTGCTCGACGTAGCCGCCCATCGCGATCAGCGGCGTCAGCAGCGTGAACAGCGCGTACTGCAGGTTGCCGGTGACGCCGATCATCACCACGGCCATGACGAGCGGCCCACAGGTGGACGCGATGCTGAAGTGCGGCTTGGCCGGCTTCGGCGCCTGCTTCGGAGCCGCGATCGGCTTCGGCGCCGCGGCGCGGGCCGGTCGTGGCGGGCGGTTGAAGGGCGTCGTCCCTGACGCGCCGACGTGGCGCCGGAGATCGAGGCTCAGCGGCCGGTCGGCGTCGCTCGTCGCGCGGATCGTCAGCGCGAACGGTCCGATCTCGACGACGCTGCCGGCGGCGGCGATGACGCTCTCCTCGCCTTCCAGCGCGACCCCGTCGACCGAGGTGCCGTTCATCGAGCCGCTGTCTGTGACCGTGCACGTGCCCGACGCGTCGAGATCCATGACGCAGTGCTGGTGCGACACCGCGGGGTCGGACAGGACGATCGTCGTGCCCGGTCCGCGGCCGATCGAGGTGCGCCCGATGTTCAACGCGAACGCCCGGCCGCAGTCGGCGCCCGCGACGATCACGAGCTCGAACGGCGCTCGCCCGGCGGCGGCCCCGCTCGCTGCTCGCGGCAACGCCGAGACGACCGCGCCCTCGTGCAGCCCGGCGTCGACGAGCGTGGACGAGCCTGGCACGACGCGATCGTCGATCAAGACGGCGTCGGGCGCCCGCTCGCCGAGCAGCGTGCGCAGCAGGTCGTCGAGCGTCACCTCGGGGCGACGGGCATCGATCGCCAGATCGCGATCTCCCTCGATGGAGCGAAACAGGACATGCACGGGCTCGAACACACCTACCATCGCGCGGTCCACCTGAACCGTGATCTTCGTCACGCGGCCGCACGACCTCGCGCGGGGTGCGTGCGGCGGCAGCGTGCGCGCCAGGACGGCCGCGCAGACCCGGATTACGGGGGTTCAACCACTGGTGCGCTTGCGCTACGCCTCTCTGCCTGGAGAGTCGCCAGCGGCGCCGTTCTTGGAGATCGAAGCCACGAACGCGCCACTGTAGGTGACCGACGCTGCTCCTCAGCTGCTCGCGTCGTAGAGCTCTCGGAAGCGATCGGCGTAGCGCTCGTACACGACGTTGCGCTTGACCTTCAGCGTCGGCGTGAGCTCCTCGTGCTCCTGTGAGAGGTCGCGGTCGAGAACCGCGAAGCGCTTGACCTGCTCGATGCGCGCGAAGCGCCTGTTGCACTCGTCGACCGCCGCCTGCAGCTCCGCGCGCACGGACGGGTCGGCGGCGAGCGCGGCGCTGTCGCGATCGTGGGCGCCGACCTTGTCGGCGAGTGCCGCGGTCTCGTCGGGGTCGAGCGTCAGCAGGGCCGTGAGGTACGGGCGGCGATCGCCGTAGACCACGGCCTGTGAGATCCAGCGGCACTGCACGAGCGCGCTCTCGATGATCGAGGGCGAGATGTTCTTGCCGCTCGACGTGATGATGAGGTCCTTCTTGCGGCCCGTGATCCGCAGGTAGCCCTCGGCGTCGACCTCGCCGAGGTCGCCGGAGTGAAGCCATCCGTCGTGGAGCGCCGCCCGCGTGGCCTGCTCGTCGCGGTGGTAGCCGGTGAAGATGTTCGGCCCGCGCATGAGCACCTCGCTGTCGTCGGCGATCTGCACGTCGCAGCCGGGCAGCGGTCGTCCCACGGTGCCGAGCTTGTGCTCGGCGAGCGTGTTGAGGGTTCCGACGGCGGACGTCTCGCTCATGCCGTAGCCCTCGAGCACCGGCACACCGGCGGCGTGGAAGAACGCGAGGATCTCCTCGTCGATCGGCGCGGCGCCCGTGATGGCGAGCTTGAGGCGCCCGCCGAAGAGCGCTCGCACCTTGTTGAGCACGAGCGCGTCGGCGATCGCGTGCTTGGCCCGGAGGACGGGCCCCGGCCGGCGACCGCGGCGCTCGCGTGCGCGGACGGCGCGCCCGACGCCGAACGCCCATGTGAAGAGCTTGAGCTGCGGGCCGCCCGTCTGCTCGACCCTCGCGTTGGCCGCCGTGTAGATCTTCTCGAAGATCCGCGGAACCGACGGTAGGTGCGTCGGCTGAAGGACCGCCACGTCCTCCACGATCCGCTTCGGGTCGCGGCGCCAGTAGGCGAGCTCTGCCCCCCTATCGATACCGAAGATCTGCACGACCCGCGTGAGGACGTGGGCGAGCGGGAGGAAGACGTAGAGGACGTCCTGGCCGGGGCTGATGTCCAGGCGCTGGCGCACCATGTCGACGACCGAGCGCAGGTTGGCGTGCGTCAGCACGCAGCCCTTCGGCGGGCCGGTCGTGCCGGAGGTGTAGACGATCGTCGCGACATCGTCCTCGGCGATCGCGTCGAGGCGCTCGTCGAGGCGCTCGTCGGAGACCTCGCCTCCCAGGTCGCGCAGCGGCTCGAGCGAGAGCACGTCCTCGGTCTGGCCTTCGAAGGCGATGAGGTGGCGCAGCGCGGGCAGCTCGGATCGGATCTCGCGCAGCTTGGCGAGCTGATCGTCGTCCTCGACGAAGATCGCCATCGCGCCCGAGTGCTCGAGCACGTAGTGGCACTCCTCGGGCGAGTTCGTCTGGTAGACGGGGACGACGACGGCGCCTGCACAGATCGCGCCGAAGTCGGCGAGCGTCCACTCGGCGCGCGTGTTGGAGAGGATCGCGACACGATCCCCGGCCTGCACGCCGAGGGCGATGAGGCCCTTGGCGATCTGCTTGACCCCCTCGCCCAGCGCAGGGTAGGAGATCCGCCGCCAGTCGTCCCCGTGGGGGTAGCGCAGGGCCGTGCCGTGGTGGCGGCCGGCGGCGTCGAGGAGGAGCGCCGCGAGCGTCGCGGCGGCGGGCGCGGGCGGTTGCGGCTGCTGCTCGGTGCGCGGTGTGGTCTCGTGGGACACGCGCCATAGGATACCCAGCGGCGGACCGCCCGCCGGGCTGCAGACCCACATTAAATGGTGATGAGAAGACGGGTAGCATGGTAGCGGCGGAAAAAGGTAGGGATGTCGTCACCGAAAGTAGACGATGTCGTCACCGCCGAGCTATGGTCGCAAAGGACATAGCTATGAGTGACGCCGGGGGGCCGCCGTCGACGTCCACACGGCAAGGGGGCCGAACGCATGAAACCGATCTTCGGCAGAGGTCGCTACGCGAACGTCACGTCGACGATGGCCTTGGTCGTCGCGCTCAGCGGGACGAGCTACGCGGCGATCAAGCTGCCAGCCAACAGCGTGACGTCCAAGACCGTCAAGGACAAGACGCTGCTGCGCAAGGACTTCAAGCCGGGGCAGATCCCGGCCGGCAAGGCGGGGCCGGCGGGTGCGCCGGGCTCCCCCGGAGCCGCGGGCCCGCAGGGGCCCAAGGGTGATCCCGGTCCCGCCGGCGCCCCGGCCGCCGTCTACAAGGCCACCGTCTCGGGACCGACGATCCAGACGGGCTCAAACCAGACGATCCAGAGCATCACGCTGCCGGGCGGCGGCAACTGGGTCGTCACGGCGAAGTTCATCGTCAACAACACCGGGACCCTCGACCCCGCCAATCTCAACTGCGCCCTGCAGATCGACGGCATCGCGAGGGACACCCTCGGCAGCGGTGGCACCGATTTCGGAGTCGGCGCCGCCTCGCCGACGCTGACCGCTGCCGCCTCCGGCAGCACGGCGGCGATCGTCTGCAACACGACCGCGACCGCCGGCAACTACGAGGCGATCAGCATGACTGCGGTTCAGGCGTCGTCGATCAGCTGACGCCGAGCAGCAGACGATTCGACCAGCGGCCCGCCCAACGGCGGGCCGCTTGCGAGGCGGAGCCCGCTACGACTCGGGCGACTCCACCGCGGCCTTCTCGACCGCGCCGTCCGCGGTACCGCCCTTCGGCTCGCTTCCCGGCTTGCGCGTGTACGTCGCGATGAAGTCCTCGGTCGCCGTGTGCGCGAGGTCGTCGGGGCGCTGGTTCATCGGCGACTTCATGAGGTAGGAGGACGGGCCGTCGAGCTGGCCACCGAGCCCGTGGTTCAGCGCGAGCTTGCAGCAGCGCACGGCGTCGATGACGATCCCGGCGCTGTTGGGCGAGTCCCAGACCTCGAGCTTCATCTCGAGGTTCAGCGGCACGTCGCCGAAGGCCTGGCCCTCGACGCGGATGTGCGCCCACTTGCGATCCGTGAGCCACGGCACGTAGTCCGACGGGCCGATGTAGACGTCATCGGCGGGGAGCTCGTGGCCCATGATCGACGTGACGGCGTTCGTCTTGGAGATCTTCTTGGACTCCAGCCGCTCGCGCTCGAGCATGTTGTAGAAGTCCATGTTGCCGCCGACGTTGAGCTGCGAGGTGCGCATGAGCTTCACGCCGCGGTCGTGGAAGAGGCGCGCCAGCGAGCGGTGGACGATCGTGGCCCCGACCTGGGACTTGATGTCGTCGCCGACGATCGGCAGGCCCGCCTTCTTGAAGCGCTTGTTCCAGTAATCCTCGCGGGCGATGAAGACCGGAATGCAGTTCACGAAGCCGCAGCCGGCCTCGAGCACCTGCTCGACGTACCACTTCGTCGCCTGTTCGGAGCCGACCGGCAGGTAGGAGACGACGACGTCGGTGTGCGTGTCCTTGAGGATCTGGACGATGTCGGCCGTCTCGCCCGGCGCCTTCTCGATCTTCTCCTTGAGGTACTTGCCCAGGCCGTCGTGGGTCATGCCGCGATAGACGGGCACGTCGAGCTTCTTCGGCACCTCCGCGAACTTGATCGTGTTGTTCTGGCCGGCCCAGATCGCCTCACCAAGGTCCCTGCCGACCTTCGTGGAGTCGATGTCGAACGCGGCCGTGAACTCGATGTCGGAGATGTGGTAGCCGCCGAGATCGACGTGCATGAGGCCGGGGACGGCCTGCGTGGCATCGGCGTCGCGGTAGTGGTGCACGCCCTGGACGAAGGCCGAGGCGCAGTTGCCGACGCCGACGATCGCGACCCTGACCTTGTCCTGCTGGTATCGCGATGCGCCGTTCGCCAGGCCGTTGCCGTTACTGGGGCTCATGTGCTGTTCAGTTCCCTTCGTAAGGCCGTTCGGGGGCTAACTCAACACCCCGTCACTTATGGCTCGTTACACGGAGGCCGGCTGCGCGAGCTCGCGCCGGACATGGAGGATGCGCTGCACGACGGTGACGCTCGACAGGGCCGCGAGCACGTAGACGGCGGGCTCGAGCGCGCCGAGATCGGCGAAGACCAGCCCAGCCGCGAGGATGATGACGCGCACAAGGCGGTCGGCGATGCCGACCTTGCACTCGACGCCGAGCGCCTCGGCGCGGGCGCGTGTGTAGGACACGACGAGCGACGCCATGACGGCGACGACGACCGCGGCGACGGCGACCTTGTCGCCGCGCTCGGTGAACGTGGCCGCGACCGCGGTCAGCACGATGCCCTCCACGATGCGGTCCAGCGTCGAGTCCAGGAAGGCCCCGAACGGCGTGCCCTTGCCCGACATCCGCGAGTAGCCGCCGTCCAGCGTGTCCATGATCGACCCGACGATGAAGACGACCCCGCCGAGGAAGAACTCGTTCTGCCAGACGAGCACGGCCGCGACGACGTTGAGCACGAAGCCCGTCATCGAGATCTGGTTCGGCGTCAGCCGGGAGGCGACGAGCCGGTCGCGCAGCAGCTCCAGACGCTCGGCGCCGGGTCTGTCGCGCCGCTCCCGTCCCCCCCGCCGCCGGGGGTGGGGGGGCTCAGGACCGGTCGGTGGCGGCGGCTGCTGCGTGCCCGCCCGCATCACGTCGCTGCCGGTGCGACGTCGATGCGGGGTGGCGAGCGAAACGACCACACGCCCGGCCGCAGGCGAGCCATGCCCCTGGCTGCCAGGGCGCCGATGCCGGCGGCTGCGGCGCCGAGCACGGCGTCGGCGAGGAAGTGGTTGGCGGTCACCACGATGACGAAGACTACGAGCAGCGGATAGAGCGCCCAGAAGACCTTCAGCGAGCGCCAGCGCACGAGCCGTGCGAGCGGGACGCTGATCATGAGCGCGAAGCCGACGTGCATCGAGGGCACCGCCGCGTAGGGATTGAAGAGCCTGCCGATCGTCACGCTGTCCTGCGGCACGCCCGTGAAGTCCGAGACGGCGTCGAAGAAGCCCCATTCCGGGAAGAAGCGCGGCGGCGCGGTCGGATAGACGCTGTAGCCGATGAGGGCGACCCCGAAGGCGATGAGGAACATGTTGCGCACGAAGTAGAAGCTCGAGTTGCGAAAGAGGTACAGCCAGGCGAGCGCCCCGACGGTGATCGACGTCTGCGCGTTGATGTACAGCCACGACGCGCCGTCCAGCAGCCACTGCTGGCCGGCGATGAACGTCTGCAGCGACGGCTCGACGAAGACGTTGAGCGTCCGCTCGATGCCGATGAGCTCGCGAGCGTTCTGGAATGCCGCCGTCGCCGCCTCGGGGTGGTCGACGAGCCCGCGCGTGAGCCGGTAGAGCAGGTAGGCGGCCAGGAACAGCAGCACCTGGCGCACGACGTCGAGCGGACCGTGGGGCAAGAGGCGCGCCTGGAACGTGCTGAGGCGGGCGGTCATGAAGCGAACGCCATCCTATCCACCGGGCACCGGTGTGACGAAGGTTCACACCCCGCCGCCGGTCGTCGGCGGCGTCTTGGAGCAGCGCGCGTCGGCGTCGAGCAGGCGGCGCGGGTCGAAGCCCGCGTCGATCCGCAGCGCCGCGCTCAGCGCGTAGACGAGCGTCCAGCCGTCGCGTCCGCGCAGGACGCAGCCGCGGCCGCTCGCGACCCGCCAGTACGGTGTGAAGCGCACGCGCACGAGCGTGAAGCCCGGCTGTCGCATGCGCAGCTCGAACGACTGCGGGGCGATCCGCGCCACCTCACCGGCGCCGTCGGCGAGGCCCGGCGTGCCGAGGACCTCGAAGATGCGCCAGTGGCGGTCACGGAAGACAGGTCGTAGGAACGGCAGGCCGGCCCGGATGAGCCGCGCCTCGCCGCGCCCGCTGGGATCGAGCGCGACGTCGGGCAGCGCCACGTAGCGCACGCCCTCGCGATCGAGCCACGCGCGGTAGCGCGCGGGTGTCAGCCGGTGGGTCTTGGAGCGAAAGAGCGCGTTGTACTTGCGGTCGAGCTGCGTGACCCACCCGCGCGCCAGCGGAATGCTGCGGGCGACGTAGACGGCCTCCCAGTGCAGGCGCGTGAACGGCACCTCGACGCGGACCGCGCCCCCGGCGCGGTCCGCGTCGACGAAGCTCACGAGCGGCCGGAAGTACGCCGCCTGCGCCGACGGATCGACCGCGCCCTTGACGGTCTCGCGCACCGGCGCCCACCACTGCCAGACGAGCAGCCCGAGCGCGACGGCGAGCACGTGGCGCCGCCGGCGCTCGTGCGTACTCGGCGACAGCGCCGCGCACAGCAGCAGCGGCCCCGCGAAGGCGACGCCGAGGCGGCTGGCGTTGTCGCCCATCGGCGACGCGACGGCGAACGCCAGCAGCGCCGACGCGAGGTACACGATCGTGCCGGCGCGCACCGTGCGCTCCTCGCCCGGCACCAGCCACAGCAGCAGGACGCAGGACAGGACGATCGACGCGAGCGCGTTGGCGTTGAACGGCTGGCTGCCGCCCTCCGGGAAGAGGATCGAGAGCGCGACGGCCGGCGCGAGCGCCAGCGCCGCGAGCCACAGCCCGATGTGCTCGCGGCGGTGCAGCGCAAGCCAGCGCGCGACGCCGGCCAGCGCAAGGAAGAGGCCGGCGACGGGGCTGGCCAGCGTGCACGCGACGCCGAGCCCCAGACCGGTGCGCCGGTACCCGCGCTGGAGCGCGAACACGGCCGCGAGGGCGAGCGTCACGCCGACGGCGAACGTGAGGCGGCCGATGAGCAGGTCGGCGACCGTGCCGGCCCCGAACCACAGCGCGCCCCAGCGCGCGCGCTCGCCGAAGTGCCGGCGGGCGATGCGCTCGAACAGCACCGCGGAGCCGACCGCCGCGAGCGCGCCGGCGACGCGGACACCGACGAGGGCGCCGAGCGGCGGGAAGAGGATCGAGTACGCGGGCGTGTGATGGCCGCCGTACCAGTTGGCGTTGAAGAGCGTGAAGCCCTCGCGCTCGAAGAGCCCGGTGCGGTAGACGGCGGCGGCGAGATCGGGCGTCGCCGGCCCGAGCACGAGCCAGGCGAGAGCGAGCGCCGCCGAGACCAGCCAGGGGGCGGTGCGGGCGCGGGCCATCTTGCGCGAAGGTAGAGCCGTGGGGGCGAGCCGGTGTATCCGGCGTGTCACCGCCGGCAGGACGTTCCCGTCAGCCGCGCCTGCACGCGCACCGTCCCGGGTGCGAGGACGCGGATCCGGGTCATCCCGCGGGGGCCGCGCTCGACGCACGCGTGTCCAGCCGTCACGCGCCACCAGCGCGAGTGGCGCACGCGCACGAGCGCCGCGCCCGGCCGCCGCGCGGTGAGCGCGAAGCCATCGGCGGTCAGGGCGATCGCGCCGCGCGCCGGGCCCTCCACGAGCGGCACGGGGTCGCGGACGGCGAAGACGCGCCAATGCTCGTCGTGCCACACCGCGCGCAGGTACGGCAGGCCGGCCCGGATGAGCCGCGCCTCGTCGCGGGCGGCGTAGTCGAGTGCCACGTCGGGCAGCGCGACGTACGCGACGGCGTGCTCGTCGAGCCACGCGCGGTAGCGCGCGGCGGTCAGCGAGCCGTCGTAGAAGAGCCCCCCGTAGCGGCGGTCGAGCTGGCGCTGCCAGCCGCGGGCGAGGGGAATCTCGGGCGCGACCCGCGCCGCCTCCCAGTGGTTCTGCGTGAACGGGACCTCGACGCGGAACGCGCCCGGCTCGCGCCCGAGGAAGTGGACGAGCGGCGCGTGGTAGGCGGTGGCGACCGAGGGGTCGCCCGCCGCGCGGGCGACGTCGCGCACCGCCGGGTAGAGCTGCCAGTACGCCAGCGGCAGGGCGATCGTGGCCAGCAGCGCCGGGCGCCGCCGGCCGGCGAGCGCGCCGAGCACGACCGGGCCCGCGACGAGCGCCCCGAGACGCGTGATGTTCCCGCCCAGCGGCGTCGCGAGCACGAACGCCGCGACGCACGCCAGCGCGTACAGCCCCGCGCCGATCCGCAGTGCCCGCTCGCGTGCGGGCAGCAGCGCGGCGACGAGCGTGATCGCCGCGAGCGCCGGCCAGAACGCCGACGCGACGAACGGCTCGCTGCCGCCCTCGGGAAAGAGCGCCGCGAGCGCGGCCGCCGGCGCGAGCGCGCCGCCGGCGACGAGCGCCGCCGCGGCGCGGCGTCCGGGCGCCGCGAGCCCCCAGGCGACGGCCGCCAACGCCACGAAGAGCCCGGCGACCGGGCTTGCGAGCGTCGTCAGGACGGCCAGCGCGGTGGCGAGAGGCGCGCGCCGGCCGCCGAGCGCCAGCAGCGTCCCGAGGCCGAGCGCGACCCCGAGCAGGAACGTCAGCCGCCCCGTCAGCAGCGTCGCGACCGCGGCGAGCGCGAACCACAACGCGGCGGCCGACGCCGGCTCCGGCGCCCAGTGGCGCCGCGCGAGGCGCGCGAACAGCGCCGCCGCCGCGACGGCCGCCAGCGCCCCCGCCAGGCGCACCCCGAGCGCCGCGCCGAGCGGCGGGAAGAGGACGCTGTAGGCGGGGGTGTGGTGGCCGGCGTACCAGCCGTTGTCCCAGATCCCGAAACCGGCGCTGCGTACGAGCCCGGCGCGGTACTCCTGCGCCGCGAGATCGGCGCTCGGCGGGTCGACGAGGAGGTAGGCGGCGGCGCCGAGCGCGGCCACGACCCACGGGCTGAGCAGCACGCGCCGGCTCACGCTCGAACCCTCGCAGGATCAGCCGCCGAGGTGCTCGACGATCCGGCCGCTGAGCTCGGGCCGGTCGATCCACGGCCAGTGCCCGGCGTCGTCCACGATCTCGAGCGTCGCATCGCCGAGCGTCGCGGCGTAGCCGGCGCCGAAGCGCGCGGGGATGTAGGGGTCTCGCGCGCCCCACAGCACGAGCGCCGGCGCGCTGATCGAGCCGAGCTTCGCACCGGCCCTCGCGAGCAGCTCGGGCGAGGCGCTGCGCCACAGCCGCAGCACGGCGCGCTCGGTGCCGAGGTCGAACGCCTGGGCGACGCTTGCGACGAACGGCTCGGGCATCGGGCCCGGCCCCGCCCACGCGCGTCGTGAGAGCCTGCGCAGCACAGGCTTCGTCGCCGCGCCCACGGCGATCGGTCCCAGCAGCGGCGCGCGCACGAGCCGCGCCGGCCCGCGCCAGCGGAAGCCGCGCAGCAGCGGCACGCCGTCGATGACGACCAGCCGTTCCACGCGCTCGGGCTGGCCCATCGCCCAGCGCAGGCCGACCGCCGCGCCCCAGTCGTGCAGGCACAGCCGCACACGCTCGAGCGCGAGGCGCTCGAGCAGGCGCTCGACGAACGCGGCGTGGCCGGCGAGCGAGTAGTCGAGGTCGCCGCGCTTGCCGCTGCGCCCGAAGCCGGGCAGGTCGACGGCGATGCCGCCCCCGAGCGCCAGCGGCTCCAGCCAGTCGAAGGAGCTCGTCGGGATGCCGTGGAGGTAGAGGATCGGCACGTCGTCATGCCCTGCCCGGCGCAGGAAGACGGGCTGGTCGTCGAGCTCGATCGTCTCCTCGGTGACGGCATGCACGGCCGCGGAAGATAGCCTGGCGGCCGTGCGGACCCTCTGCTTCGGCGAGGCCATCGTCGATCTCATCTGCCGGTGCCCGGTCAACTCGTTGCGGGCCGCCGACGCGTTCGCGCCGTACCCCGGCGGCGTGACGGCGAACGTCGCCGTGGCGGCCGCGCGCGCGGGCGGCGACGTCGCGCTCGCCGGAGGTGCCGGCGACGACCGCTGGGGCGCCTGGCTGCACGACCGGCTCGCCGCGGAGGGCGTGGACCTGCGCTGGTTTCACCTCGCAAGCGGCCCCACGACCGCGCTGGCGTTCGTGACCGTCGACGAGCACGGCGAGCCCGCCTACGAGCTCTACGGCGACGGGATCGCGGCGGCGGTGCAGGGACTCGACGGGCGCCTGCTCGAGGCCGTCGAGGCCTGCGGAGCGCTCATGTTCACCTCCAACACGCTCGCCGACGAGCGCGGGGCGCAGCTCACGATGGCTGCGCGTGAGCGCGCGCTCGAGCTCGGTCGCCCGATCGTCTTCGACGCGAGCGTGCGCCTCGGGCGCTGGGACGCCAACCCCGGCCGCGCCGGCGCGGCGGCCGAAGCGTGCGTGCCGGGTGCGTTCCTCGTGAAGGTCAATCTGGACGAGGCGCGGCTCATGACCGGCGAGAGCGAGCCCGAGGCGGCGGCCGCCTCGCTGCTGGCGGCAGGCGCGCAGCACGTGGTCGTGACGCGCGGCGCGCGCGGCGCGATCCTGCGCGCGAAGGGCATGCGCTTCGACGTCGGCGCCCGCCCGGTGCTGGTGCGCAGCACGGTCGGCGCCGGCGACGTCTTCCTCGGCGTCCTGCTCGCGGGCCTCGGGATGACGGACTTCTATCCGGCGGCGCTCGCCGCCGCCCTGCCCGAAGCCGCCGCGCAGGCCGCCTATGCGTGCGAGCACTGGGGCGCTCTGGGGTGAGTCGCGCGGGTTGGCGGGCGCCTGCCCGCGCGCGCGTGGCGCGGATCCGCGAGCGCCTCGCCGAGGTCTACGGCGTGCCGGTGCCCAAGCCCCACGGCGACCCGCTCGCCGAGCTCGTCCTCACCGTCCTGTCGCAGTCCACGAACGACCGCAACCGCGACGTGGCGTTCCTGCGCCTGCGCGAGCGCTTCCCGAGCTGGGAGGCCGTCCGCGACGCGCCGGTCGAGGAGATCGAGGAGGCGATCCGCCCCGGCGGGATCTCGAAGGTCAAGTCGGTCCGCATCCAGGCGATCCTGCAGGCGATCGGCGACCCGCTCGACCTCTCCTGGATGCGTGACGCGCCGGTCGCCGAGTCGCGCGCGTACCTCTGCGCGCTGCCCGGCGTGGGGCGCAAGACCGCCGCGTGCGTGCTGCTGTTCGCCTACGGCCTGCGCGACGTCCCCGTCGACACGCACGTCTCGCGGGTCGGTACGCGGCTTGGGCTCCTGCGCCCGAAGGCGCCGTCCGAGGAGCTGCACGACGCGATGGTCCACCTCACGCCCGCGGGGGCCGAGCTCGAGCTCCACGTCAACCTCCTGCGCCACGGCCGGCGCACCTGCCATGCCCAGCGGCCCGCCTGCGACGCGTGCGCGCTGGCGCGGATGTGCCCGAGCCGGCGGGAGCTCAGCCCTGGCGCGCCGCGAGCTGGAGGTCGCCGAGCGCCTTGAGCACCTCGTCGTCGTGGGTCTTGGGCGAGGCCTTCGGGATGACGTGGGCGATGATCCCGTCGGGGCGGATGATGAACGTCGAGCGCTGGGCCCCCCGGTACTTGCGGCCGTACATCGACTTCTCGACCCAGACGCCGTAGTCGTCGCAGACGGCGTGGTCGGCGTCGGCGAGCAGCGTGAAGTTCAGCGACTGCTTGTCGTGGAAGCGCTTGACCTTGGCGACCGGGTCGGGTGAGACGCCGATGACCTTCACGCCGGCGGCGGAGTAGTCGGCGTCGCGGTCGCGGATCGAGCAGGCCTGGGTCGTGCAGCCCGGCGTGTCGGCCTTCGGATAGAAGTACAGGACGATGGTGCGGCCCCGCAGGGCCGACAGGCGGACGGGCTCGCCGTCCTGGTCGGGCAGCTCGAAGTCGGGTGCGGACGCGCCGGGGCCGATCATTCGCCGGATCTTGCCACGTCCGTAGCATCGGCAGGGTATGACGACGAGCATGAGCCACACGGACGAGACCACTGCTGACAGCGCGGCGCAGGGGCGTGCGCGCGATGCCGCGGCCGCCGCGGCCGCCACGGCGCTGCTGAACTGCTATATGCGCGAGGGCGGCGAGTGGCGCCCGGTGCCCGCCGGCGACGTGCCCGAGCTCGCCGAGGAGGGCGACACGTACCTCGCAGTCATGCGGTTTCCCAGCGAGCGCACGATGCTGCTCGCCGGCGTGCGCCATCTCTCGCCGACGCACCGCCACCGGTTCCGGCTGCCGGTGAAGGTCGCGATGGCCGGCGGCATGCCGTGGGGGGTGACGCTCGACACGCTCGCCGGCATGCTCGCCGACGAGCTCGGCGACACCGGCCTCGGCGACGATCTCAGCTCGCCCGGCTCGCGCGGCCCCGACCCGACGCTCCTGCTCTCGCGGGTCCGCCAGAGCGTCGCCGCCGCCAGCTCGTTCCTCCAGGCGCGCGACGCCGACGTCGACGTGCTCTGGAGCGCCGAGCCGCTGAGCTTCATCGCCAGCGAGCAGGCGTCGCTGCTCGGCGACATCGCGCACCCGACGACGAAGAGCCGCTGGGAGATGAGCCCGGAGCAGGTCGAGGCCTACGCGCCGGAGACCGCGGCGCGCTTCGTGCTGCGCTGGCTGGCGGTCGATCCGCAGCTCGTCGAGCACGACAGCGCGACCGCCACGAGCGCGCCGGAGCTCAGCGAAGCGCTGCTGCGCGACGACCCCGCGGTCGACGTCGCCGCGCTGGACGCCGCGCTCGAGGGGCTCGGGGAGCGCGTGCTCCTGCCGGTCCATCCGTGGGAGTTCGAGTACCTGCGCGGCCAGGCGAACGTCGCGGCGCTCTTCGACGAGGGCCTCGCCGTCGACCTCGGCGAGCTCGGTAGCGCGGTCACCCCGACATCGTCGGTGCGCACCGTCTACAAGGGCGACTGGCCGTGGCAGCTGACGTTCTCGCTGCACGTGCGAATGACGGACGCGATGCACCTCGCGCGTGCGCAGGAGCTCGAGCGCGCCGTCGACGCCGCCCGCGCGCTCGATGGCGAGATCGGCGAGCAGGCGGCGCAGATGGCACCACAGCTCGTGCTGCTCTCCGACCCGGCCTACCTCGCCGTGCGCCACAACGGCGTCCTCGTCGAGGGCCTCTCCGTCCAGCTGCGCGAGAACCGCTGGCGCAGCGGGTCCGACGCCGACGTCAGCGCGGTCGGGATCCTCGCGCAGGACCATCCCTACGGCGGCGCCAGCCGGCTGGCGCAGATCGTCGCCCGCGTCGCCGCCGAGGCCGATCGCAGCGAGGAGGAGGTCGCGCGCGAGTGGTTTCACCGCTACTGCGACGTCGTCGTCGCCCCGCTCGTGCGGCTGCACCTCGAGCTCGGCCTGGCGATCGACGGCGACCAGCAGGGGATGCTGCTCGAGCTCGAGGGCGGGTGGCCGGCGCGCGGGGTGCTGCGCGACGGCCACGGCTACGGCGAGCCCAGCGCCGACGTCGAGGCCGGGATCGAGGCGCTCGTGCCGCTCGCGGTCATCAACGCGCTCGGCGTCGCCGGCTTCGTCGACGAGCGGGTCCTGCTCGGCGACCTCAAGGCGCTGCTCGAGCGCGAGCGCGAGCGCGGGGGGCGCTACCCGACGACGCTCCTGGACCGCCTGCTCGACGACCCGACGTGGCGCTGCGCGGCCAGCCTGCGCCGGCGCCTGCAGGACTCAGACGACGTCTTCGCGACGATCGCCAACCCGCTGCACGGCTTGGATGGCTGAGCCGGGCTGAGCCGCGGCGTCACTTCAGCAGCCGCGACAGCCGCCGGTCCTTGAGGACCTTGCCGCCCGTCTGCTCGGCCGGGCAGTAGCACATGACGTAGTCCTCGTAGTGGACGGCCTCGATCGTCGCGCCGCAGCGCGGGCACGGCTCGCCGGCCCTGCGATGCACCTGCAGCGGCAGCGGCAGCTTGTCGGGGATCGGCAGCGTCACGACGCGCTCGTAGTGCTCGATCGCCCCGTCGAGGACGCTCGCGATCGCCGCGCGCAGCGCCTCGGCCTCCTCCTCCTCGAGGTCGTCGCCGCGCTTGAACGGCGACAGCCGCGCGGTCCACAGGATCTCGTCGACCCACGAGCGGCCGATCCCGGCGATGACGCGCTGGTCGCGCAGCATCGAGTGCAGCGGGCGCGGCGCGTCGAGGCGCTCGCGCAGGTCCGCGGGCGGCTGCGGCCAGGCCTCGGGCCCGAGCGTCGCGAGCACCTCGTCGGCATCGAGCTCGCCGGCGCGCAGGAGCTTGACCCACGCCGCCTGCTTCGTGCCGAACTCGCGCAGGCGCAGCTCGCGGCCGTCGTCGAAGCGCACGAGCAGCCGCGACGTGCGGTCGCGCGGGCCGGCGCGCTTGTCGTAGAGCTGCAGGCGCCCGGCGCTCATGAGGTGGACGAGCAGCACGAGGTCGCCGGTGACCTCGACGACGAGCTGCTTGCCGCGGCGGCCGATCCCCTGGAGCGCCCGGTCGGCGAGCGCCGACAGCGGCGGATCGAACGTCTTCAGCGCGTTGATGCCGGGCGCGAGCGCGGACTCGATCCGCGCGCCGCGCAGCGCGGCGTCCAGGCGCCGCGCCGTGATCTCGACCTCGGGCAACTCGGGCATGCGCCCACAAGGCTACGCTGCCGGTCATGGCGCGAAGGCTCGCGATCGTGGGGGGCGACGCGGCGGGGATGAGCGCCGCCAGCAGCGCCCGCCGCCGCGACCCGGAGCTCGAGGTCGTCGCCTTCGAGCGCGGCGCCTACACGTCGTACTCGGCCTGCGGAATCCCGTACCTCGTCGGCGGCCTCGTGGCGGACGCCGACCGGCTCGTCAGTCGCAGCCCCGACGAGCACCGGTCGCGCGGCATCGACGTGCGCACCCGCTGCGAGGTCGTCGCCATCGACCTCGGCGCGCGGACGCTGACCGTCCGCGCCGCGACCGGCAGGGAGTCGACCGAGCCCTTCGACGAGCTCGTCGTCGCGACCGGGGCCGACGCGGTCGCGCCACCGATCGAGGGCGCCTGGGCGATCGAGCCGGCGCGCACCGTCGGCGCCGCCGAGCGCCTGCGCCACGCGCTCGAACGCGGCGGGCGCGCCGCGGTCGTCATCGGCGGCGGCTACATCGGCCTGGAGATGGCCGAGGCGTTCGCCGACCGGGGCCTGCAGGTCACGATGATCGAGCAGGCCGACCAGGTCATGAGCACGCTCGACGCGGACATGGCCGCTCACGTCCAGGACGCCGCGGAGGGTCACGGCATCCGCGTGCTCGTGGGCGCGAGCGTCGAGGAGATCATCGTCGACGAGGCCGGGGCGCCGGTGGCGGTCCGCACGAGCACGGAGACCTTCGACGCCGACCACGTCGTCGTCGGGACCGGTGCCCGGCCGGCGGTGGCCGTCGCGCGTGAGGCGGGCCTGCAGGTCGGCGACAGCGGCGCGCTGCGCGTCGACGACCACCAGCGCTGCCCCGGCCACGACGGCGTCTTCGCCGCCGGCGACTGCGCCGAGAGCCACCATCGCCTGCTCGACCGTCAGGTCAACATCCAGCTCGGCACGCACGCCAACAAGCAGGGCCGGATCGCCGGCGTCAACGCGACCGGCGGCGACGAGCGCTTCCCCGGCGTCATCGGGACGGCGGTGTCGAAGATCTGCCGCTACGAGGTCGGGCGCACCGGGTTGGGCGAGGCCGAGGCCGCCGGCGCCGGCATCGAGGTCGTGAGCGCGACGATCAAGGACCGTACGCGCGCGGGCTACTACCCGGGGGCGGGGCCGATCTGGGTCAAGCTCGTCGCCGAGCCGGGGAGCGGGCGGCTGCTCGGTGGGCAGATCGTCGGCGTCGAGGGCGCCGCCAAGCGCATCGACGTCCTCGCCACGGCGGTCTGGACGGGCCTGGCCGTCGAGGAGCTCGCGCTGCTCGACCTCGCGTACGCCCCGCCGTTCAGCGGCGTCTACGACCCGCTGCTCATCGCTGCGCGTGCGACGGCGAAGCTCGTCTGATCCGCTTGAGCTCGCGCGGGCGCAGGAGCACGATGAGCTCGCCGCGGCGTCCGTGGAGGCGCACGGCCGCGACGCCGCCCTTCTTCAGGTCGATCGTCCCTGAGGTCAGGTCGCCGACGATCTGCACGAAGTCCGGGTTGTGGCCGACGAACAGGACGCGCGTGTCCTCGCCCGCGGTGGCGGCGAGCCTCAGCGCGTCGTCGACGTCGAAGCCGCCGGCGAGCGCCTCGTCGACGACCGGCTCGCACCCGAGCGCCTCGCCGACGACCGGCTCGCACCCGAGCGCCTCGCACGCCAGCCGCGCGGTGTCCAGCGCGCGTACGAGCGGGCTCGTCACGACGAGCTGGAAGGAGAGCCCGAGCGCGGCCAGCGCCCGGCCGGCGGCGCGCGACTGCTCCTCGCCGCGCGGCGTCAGGCGCCGATCCGGGTCCGGCCGCGCGTCGTGCGGCTCGGCCTCACCGTGGCGCAGGAACCAGAGCTGCTGGGCCATGGACTGCAATGTAGGCCAACGGCGTCAGCAAGCGAGCGGCCGGACGCTCACCCAGCTCTTGACGAGCGGGCCGAGGCGCTCGGCCAGCGGCGGGCCGAAGAGCGCCTCCATCTCGGCGCGGCGCAGGAGCGCGATCTGCTCCCAGGAGCCCGCGACGCCGAGGCGCCAGTAGGGGCGGCGCAGCGCGGGCGGCAGCCAGTGCGCGAACGGCAGCAGCGCGTGCGGCTCGACCGGGAACGAGAACGCCGGCGTCTGGACGTACCAGCCGCGGGCCACGCGTCGCAGCTCGCGCGCGAAGGCCGAGCGCTGGGCGGGCGCGACGTGCTCGATGACGCTGCTGCAGTACGCGAGGTCGAACGCGGCGTCCTCGAACGGCAGGCCCTCGAGCACGTCGGCCTGTACGAACGGGCCGGGGTAGTCTGGCCGCGGGGCGAGGTCGAGGCCGGTGATGTCGTGGTCGGGCGCGTGGCGGCGCAGGCCGAGGCGGCCGCAGCCGATGTCCAGGATGCGGGTCTCGGGCGTCGCGCCGGTGAGCGCGAAGAGCCGCTCGTGGCGGCGCTCGCGCGCGCGTCCGCTCGCCACCGCGGCCGCCCGCGCCCGCAGCCCGGGCCTGGCCGTCCCGTAGACGTTCTCTGGGGCCCACCGCGACATGACAGCTAGCCTACGGCGGGCCGCATGAGCGAGATCTACACGCCCGAGAACCTGCTCGACCGGCGCAGCGATCCGCGGACGCTCGCCGAGCAGTACGAACGTGGCAAGCGGCGCGAGCGCGAGCTGCTGGCGCGCCATCTCGGCATCGACGGCGGCGACGCGCTGTCGGTCGGCTGCGGCTGGCACCCCGGCCGCCACCTGCTGCCCAGGCCCAGGTGGCGGCTCGTCGCCGCTGACATCGACCCCGAGCGCCCGCGCCACGCGGTCGCCACGGGCGAGGCCGACGAGGGGCTGCAGGGCGCGGCCGGCAGGCTCGACAGGCTGCCCGACGCCTCCTTCGACGTCGTCCTGCACCGGCTCGTGCTCCACCACGTCGCCTACGCCGGCCCGCTGGAGCCGTGCCTCGCCGAGGCGCGGCGGCTCCTGCGTCCCGGCGGCGCGCTCGTCGCGATCGAGCCCAACCTCCTGCACCCGATCGGCGCCGCGCTCGCCGTCGCCAACCGCGCCGGCCTCGGCGTGCGGGTGCACGGCACGCCCGACGACATCCCGCTGTCCCCGCGGCGCCTGGCTGCGACCGCGCGGGCGGTCGGCCTCGAGCCCGAGCTGCACGCGGTGAGCTACTCGTGGCGGCGGCTGCCGGTCCGCGCTCAGCAGGCGGTCGGCGCGCTGGATCGCTTCGGCTCGGCGCCCGGGCTGCGTTGGCTCGGACACACGTTCATGCTCATCGCCCGGCGGCCGGCGTAGGGCACGGCCGCGGGGTGCCTCAGCGCTTGTAGCTGCCGACGGGCGTCCCGGAGAACGTCTGCCAGCGGACGTTCCAGCGCCGGCCGGCGCGGTAGCGCGAGGTGAAGCGGAAGTAGCCTCGGCGGTCGGTCTTGACCGTGCGCAGGACCTTGAACCGCGGCGACCCGCGGTCGGCGTAGAGGATCGTCGCCGACCCACGGGGCGTCGTGATGGCTGTCGGCGGCGCGACGCCGCCGGGGGCCGGGCGGACGAGCCCCCACCCCGACACCTTCGAGCCCGTACGACGCACCGCCAGCGGCAGGCGGAACGCCGCCAGCGAGGGCTTCGGGCGCCCGTTGGCGAAGCGCAGGCCCGACTCGAAGCCGCCGTACTGCTTGGGGCCGGTCGGCTCGCTGTCACGCAGGAGGTACTGCGAGAACGCGGCCACGCGCGGGTTGTCGTAGGCGATGCGCTCGGCGATCGCCCGGTACTCGACCTGCTTGGCGAGCGAGACGCCGCTCTGCGTGTCGGGCGTCGACTGGATGCCGAACTCCGTGAGGTAGATCGGCAGTCGGCTCGTCAGCGCGCCGGCGCGGCGGGCGCGGTCCAGGGCCTTGGTCAGCCGTGACAGGACGCCGATCGTCACGTCGTTGGGGTTCGCCGGCTTGAAGAACGGCCCCTGGCGCGTCGTGTAGGCGTGGTGGGCGTAGCCGCCGGCGCGCACAGGGCCGCAGCTCTTGCGGCGCTTGTAGCGCTTGTCGAGGCACAGCGTCCCGCGCAGGAAGCTCAGCGGGGCGACGACGCGGCCGGTCCCGCGCGGCGAGGTCTCGCCGAGCAGGATCCGCTCCTTGCCCTGGCCGGCGGTGATGAGCCCGCGCACACCGGCCTTGTAGAGCGCGCGATAGAGCGCGGGCGAGATCGCCTTGCCGCCGCGTGCGAACTGCGGGCGCAGGAACTGCGGCTGGTTGGGCTCGTTCCAGATCGCCCAGGTGTCGACCTGGCCGCCGTACTTGCGCCCGACCGCGGTCACGAACGCCTCGAACGCCGACGCGCTCGGGCGCGTGAGGTTGTCGAGCTTGGCCTTCGTCGCCCATTTCGGCACCGGCCCGCTGATCGTCAGCAGGACCGGCCAGTTGCGGACCTTGGCGGCCGCCATGAGCGGGTCGTACTCACCCCAGTCGTAGGCGTCGGGATCGGTGGCGTCGAAGCTCGGGCGCTGCGCGGAGCCGGGCGACGGCGCTACGACCGACCAGGTGAGGATCACGCGCAGCGAGCGCACGCCGAGCGACTGCATCTCGTCCATCGCAGCGGGACGGGTCGCGGGGTGCAGCAGGTCGCGGGGGGCCTCGAACGTCAACGTCTGCAAGCGCCCCGCGCTCGCCGGGGCCGCGAGGAGGAGGCACAGCAGGACCGTGACGAAGAGGAGTCGGCGCACAGGGTGCATAACCCACCGTACTGGGGCAAGGTTGCGGACGGCAGCCTAACCTCGCCACGACGCATGAGTGCCTCCGCCCCCGATGACATCGTCGCGACGCACGCCGCGGCGGCCGGTAACGAACGCGAACCGCTGCTCGTCCTCGAGCCGCTGCGGGCGTTCCTCGACGAGCACGGGTTGGACGGCGAGGAGCTGTGTGCGACTCCGCTGGGCGACGGCCACTCGAACGTCACCTACCTCCTGCGCAGCGCCGGGGCCGAGCTCGTGCTGCGGCGGCCGCCGCGTGGGCCCCTGCCCCCCAGCGCCCACGACGTCCTGCGCGAGGCGCGGCTGCTGCGCGCGCTGGCACCGACGGGCGCCCGCGTCCCGCGGGTGCTCGCCGTCGGCGACGACGAGGCCGTCATCGGCGCGCCGTTCTACGTCATGGAGCGCGTCGCCGGCACGGTCGTCTCCGCCGCGGTGCCGCCGGCGCTCGACACGCCGGCCGATCGCCGGCGGATGAGCGAGGAGCTCGTCGATGCGCTCGTCGAGGTCCACGCCGTCGACTGGCGCGCGTGCGGCCTGGAGGGCTTCTCGCGCGATCCCGACGGCTACCTCGAGCGCCAGCTGCGCCGCTTCGGCGGGCTCTGGGATCAGCTGAAGACGCGCGAGATCGCGGCCGTCGAGCACGTCGGCGGGTGGCTGCAGGCGCACGTGCCGCGGTCCGGACCGCCGGCGATCGTCCACGGCGACTACCGTCTCGGCAACACGATGATGGCCGCCGACGCGCCGGCGCGGCTCGTCGCGATCTTCGACTGGGAGATGGCGGCGATCGGCGACCCGCTGGCTGACCTCGGCTACCTCTGCGCGATGTGGGCACAGCGCGGGGATCCGGAGCTGCCCGCGCTGCTGCAGTTCGGCGGGGTCACGCGCCAGGAGGGCTTCCTCACGCGCGAAGAGCTCGTGGCGCGCTACGAGGCGCGCAGCGGCCGCGCGATGACCGACATCCGCTGGTACCGCACGCTGGCGCTCTGGAAGGCGGCCGTCTTCATGGAGGGCAACTACCGGCGCGCGATCAGCGGCAGCACCGACGACCCGTGGCTCAAGGGCTTCGGCGCCGGCGTCGTCGAGCTCGCCGAGCGCGCGCGTGCGCTGACGCTCGGCGGCTGAGCCTGGATCCGTGTACCCAGAGTTCGGAGGTGGTGCTGTTGGTGACCTGATCTGGACATAAGCTCGCATTCGCCTGCCGGGGTAGGTCCGGTCCGGGTAGCTGTCAGGAGGCCCGGTAGCAG
>Ga0136631_10000012_pt1 | contig 51268 bp, 57 predicted proteins | sample AntDrymUQ6012206_2_FD_104655 | JGI IMG/M metagenome (GOLD analysis project Ga0136631, IMG submission 104655) | Polar desert sand microbial communities from Dry Valleys, Antarctica - metaG UQ601 (22.06) | ecosystem: Environmental > Terrestrial > Soil > Desert | place: Antarctica: Dry Valley... | reverse complement strand
TCTCGCAGGCTGCGTTGAGACTCGACAGCGCATCGCTGGCCTTGAAGCGGACCGTGATGTCGCTGTTGTGCCAACCCGCCCCGTTGGCTGCCGGGCTGAAGTCGTGCTGCACGATCGAGGGCTTCGTCTTGTCGAGCTTGATCGTGAGCGCGCTCGCATTCGTCGTCACACCCGCGTCGTTCGTGCAGGAGCCGTTGAACGGCTGGCCCGAGGTCTCGGTCGTCTGGAACTGATCCGCGGTGCATGTCACCGGGCTCGAGATCGAGTCCGTCCCGGCGGTATGCACGGTCACGTCGCTCGTGTACCAACCATTCGCGCCGAGCGTCCCGGCCGTCACCGACAGGGCTGCACTGGGTCCCGTGAGATCGATCTTGAACGTTGCGCTCGTGATACCCGGATTGGTGTTGCCCGCGAGGTCCGTACATGGCCCAGAGCTGACGGTTAGCGACGTTCCCTCGGAGCTGCCTGTTGAGACATCGCGATTGCCGGACGGGAAAGCCGCCTGACAGGCTGCGTTGAGCCCCGAGCCGGCGTCACTCGGAGTGAAGCGGTTTGTCACAGCGCTCGTGTACCAGCCGTTCGATCCTGTCGTGCCGCTCTGAACTCCCGCGTTACTGATCGTCGGCGCTGAGGTGTCGAGCACGATCGAGTCCGTGTACGTCGCCGACTCGTTCCCCGCGGCGTCCTTGTACTGCACGCATACCGTCTTCGACCCGTCGCTCGCCGGCAGCGAGTGGGGCAGATCGAGGCTGAACGCGGTGGCCGACGTGACCGAAACGTACGTCGCGCCCGAGCAGCTCGAACCGTTTGTCATGCGATAGGCGGTGACTCCGACCGCATCGGCCGCAGCGAGGTTCAGCGTCGCGGTGGCGCTGTTCGCGTAGGCAGCGTCGCCGTTGATCGTGATCGAGCCCGTCGGCGCCGTCGTGTCCGCCGGCACGGTCAGGGTGAACGTAACGCTAGGCCCGGTGCCGGTAACGTCGGAGGACTCGGGAGCGGAAATGTTCCACTTTGGGATGAAGTTGTAGGTGCCAGGCGCCGTAGGCGCTGTGATCGTGACGGTGCTGTTGCCGTTGTCTTGGATGGGCGTAGGGGGTGAAGCGCCACAGCCGTTTGCGTCGTCGGGCCAGGCCGAGGGGATCGGACCTATGGTTGCGCTCGTAGCGGTCATACCTCCGCCAGACGGAATCGTCGATGCGCTGGAGGAGTACGCGACTGTCACGGAGCCGGCGTTGTCGACGTGTTGGCTGCCTGCGCACTGCAGCTCAAAGCTGACTGGCGGCATCAACGTGGCTCCCGCGGAGACCACGCCAAGATTCCTCGCCGCCTGGTCGCCGACAGCGATGACGTCGGCGTCGGGGGCGATGATGTCGGCGTACCCGACTGCTACGAGCAGCAACGCAGCGAGCAATGTCCCGATGACGAGCGACCACCGCCCGCGCCTCCGGATCTGATCCGGTGTTGCCATGAGTTCCCCCGTTCCTCTCCCGTTGTCAAGCCACAGGCGGCGTCCCCACGCCGCACCCCGGACCTTCGCCGTTGTCGGTACGAAGTCAACGGCGCGACGGTCCTGACTTACCCACCCGAACAGCCAGGCGTTCGTTGCTACAATCTCCCGCCGGCGGACGGCAAGTCCGCCCTCTTTCTGTGATGAAGACGTATACGGCCAAGCCCGGAGAGATCCAGCGCGAGTGGTTCCTCGTCGATGCCGAGGGGCAGACGCTGGGGCGCTTGGCGACCCGCATCGCAGACACGCTCCGCGGCAAGAACAAGCCGGCCTACACGCCGCACGTCGACACGGGTGACTTCGTCGTGGTCGTCAACGCCGAGAAGATCACGGTGACGGGCTCGAAGCTCGACACGAAGATCTACTACCGTCACACCGGATACCCCGGCGGGATCAAGCAGCGCACGCTGCGCGAGCAGCTCGAGCGCCGCCCGACGGAGGTCATCCGCAAGGCGGTGAAGGGGATGCTCCCCAGGAACAAGCTCGCGGCGGCGCAGATCACGAAGCTGAAGATCTACGCCGGTCCCGAACATCCGCACGCCGCCCAGGCGCCGAAGCAGCTGGAGCTCTCATGAGTGAGATCGCCCAGTACCTCGGCACGGGAAAGCGCAAGACGTCGATCGCCCGCGTGATCCTGCGGCCTGGCGACGGCAAGACGTGGATCAACGGACGCACGCTCGACGAGTACTTCCCGCGCCCGCTGCATCGCAAGATGATCCTCGCGCCGCTCGAGGTCGCGGAAGCCGCGTCGACCTACGACCTCCGCGTTCGCGTGGCAGGTGGCGGCCCGTCGGGCCAGGCCGGAGCGATCAGGCACGGCATCGCCCGCGCGCTCGTAGAGGCGGATCCCGAGATACGCATCCCGCTCAAGCGCCAGGGCTTCCTCACGCGCGATGCGCGAATCGTGGAGCGCAAGAAGGCCGGCTTGCACAAGGCGCGCAAGGCGCCCCAATTCTCGAAGCGGTAGCTTCGCGAATTGGTGTAGGGGCGAAGCATGCTTCGCCCGGGCGACGCAAGCGCCGCCCCTACGAGAGACATGTCTAGGCGCTACTTCGGCACAGACGGGATTCGAGGTGTGGTCGGCGTCGACCTGACGCCCGACCTCGTGGAGCAGATCGGCAAGGCCGCGACGCTGTGGGTCGGCGGCGGGCGCGTGCTCGTCGGTCGCGACACCCGCGAGTCGGGACCGGAGCTCGAGCAGGCAGCCGTGCGCGGCATCGTGTCGGCGGGAGGAACCGCCGTTCTGGGCGGTGTGCTCCCGACTCCTGCGGTCGCCTACCTGGCGGACGAGCTCGGACTCGTGATCTCTGCCTCGCACAACCCGCCCGAGTACAACGGTGTCAAGCTCTTCCGCGACGGAGGGAAGCTCGTCGACGAGCAGGAGGAGGAGGTCGAGGGCCTCCTCGATGCGAGCGTCACCGGTGGCGGGTCGGTGGAGGAGCTCGACGACGGTAGGGACACGTACCTCGCGCGCGTCATCGCGAGGTGCGGATCGAATCTCGCGGGCATCCGGATCGGCATCGACTGCGCGAACGGGGCGTTCTCGGAGCTCGCGCCGTACGCGTTCTCCGCGCTCCGCGCCGAGGTGCGCGCGATCGGCACGGAGCCCGACGGCACGAACATCAACACGGGCTCCGGCGCCACCGACCTCGCGGCCTTGCAACAGCTGGTCACGCGAGAGTCACTCGATCTCGGAGTCGCGTTCGACGGCGACGGCGACCGGATGCTCGCGGTCGACGAGCGCGGCGAGGTCGTCGACGGCGACCAGATCCTCGCCATCCTCGCGCTGGCCCTCGGCGTCGACGTCGTCGCGGTGACGGTCATGACCAATCTCGGCTTCCACCGGCTCATGGCGGAAAACCGCGTCCGGGTCGTCACCACGCCGGTCGGCGATCGCTATGTGTCGGAAGCTCTGGCCCGCGAAGGCGGGCTTCTCGGCGGCGAGCAATCAGGTCACGTCATCTGGCTCGGAAACCACGCGACGGGTGACGGGCTCGGCGCCGCGCTCTTGCTTTGCCGGGCGCTCGCGGGCCGTCCGCTGAGCGATGCTGCCGCAGCGATGGCGCGGTTCCCGCAGGCGAAGAGGAACGTCGCCGTGTCGCGGCACGAGCTCTCGCAACCCATCTTCGACGAGGTCGACCGCCTCAACGCCGAGCTTGGCACGGGAGGCCGTATCCTCGTCCGTCCGTCGGGTACCGAGCCCCTCGTGCGCGTCCTGGTAGAGATGGAAAATGCCCAAGATGCAGAGACAATGTGTGCTAGCATCGCCGCGCTCGTGGAACGAGAGCTCGGTTGAGCCCGACGGAGGGCGCTGCCGGGCTCTTTCGCATTTACTGAGACTCTTCTGTGAGAGAAACCTCGTCCATCACAAGCACCGCGGCCGCGAAGCGGACAGCTAGAAGCTGTGTTGGGGTCAGACTTAAGTCTGACCCCAACCCCGTGTTCATCTTCGCGCGATCGGCGTTCGCGCTAGCGAATGCCGATCTTGCGCCGTAAGCATGTGCGGAATCATTGGATACGTCGGATCGCGTGAGTGCAAGCCGCTGTTGCTGCAGGGCCTCGAGCGGCTCGAATACCGCGGCTACGACTCGTCGGGCATCGCGCTCCTCGAGGCGGATGGGCTCGACTACGTTCGCGCCGTCGGGCCGCTCGGCAATCTGAAAGCCCGCGCCGGCTCGAACGGCTCGACCGCGACGACCGGGCTCGGTCACACGCGGTGGGCGACGCACGGCGCGGTCACCGAGGCGAACGCGCATCCGCTCGCCGGCTGCCATGCCTCGAAGCTCTCGATCGTCCTGAACGGAATCGTCGAGAACTACCGCGAGCTCACGGCCAGTCTCGTTGACGACGGGCACACGTTCACCTCCGAGACCGACGCCGAGACCGTCACGCACCTCATCGAGCGCCACTACGAAGGCGATCTCGTCGAGGCGGTGCGTCGCGCGTTCAACGAGCTCGAGGGACATTTCGCATTCGTCGTCATCCATCACGACCACCCGGGTCTTCTGGTCGGCGCACGCCTCCAGGTGCCACTCGTCGTCGGGATCGGCTTGGACGAGATGTTCCTCGCATCGAACGCGGCCGCGTTCCTGCGCGAGACGCGCAACGTGCAGTTTCCAGGCGACGGCGAGATCGTCGCGCTGCGGCCCGAAGGTGCGAGCTTCCAGCACGCGGACGGAAGCCCGATCGAGCACGAGCCCGTCGAGCTCGACTGGGACGACGAGGGCGCCGAGAAAGGCGGCTTCGAGACCTTCATGCTCAAGGAGATCTTCGAGCAGCCCGAGGCCGTCGCCGAGACGATCGGCGATCGCGTTCGCCACGGAACCCTCGTCCTCGAGGGCCTCAACATGTCCGGCAAGGACGTCAAGGAGCTCCGCCGGATCGTCCTCCTCGCCGCCGGCACGGCGTACCACGCGTGCGTCGTCGGCCGCTACGTGATCGAGGAGTGGGCCCGCGTCCCCGTGGAGTTCGACATCGCGAGCGAGTGGATCTACCGCAATCCCGTGATCAACGAGCACGACCTCGTCGTCGGGATCACGCAGTCGGGTGAGACGCGCGACACGATCGAGGCGCTGAAGCTCGCGCGGAAGGCCGGAGCACGCACTGTGGCGATCACGAACATGATGGGCTCGCAGGTGACGCGCGAGGTCGACTCCGTCCTGTACACGCGCGCCGGCATCGAGATGGGCGTCGCCGCGTCGAAGACATTCACCGCGCAGGTTGCTCTCCTCTACCTCGTCGCGCTGAAGCTCGCGCAGATCCGCGAGACGCTCCCGCCGGGAGAGATCGAGTTCATCCTCGACTTCGTCTACAAGCTCCCGAGCAAGATCCAGCAGTTCCTCGACGGCGACCACCCGATCGACGAGATCGCGCAGCGCTACCACGATGCGCACTTCTTCCTCTACCTCGGCCGCCATATCGGTCTTCCGGTCGCGCTCGAGGGCGCGCTCAAGCTGAAGGAGATCTCGTACATCCCGACCGAGGCGTACTCGGCGGGGGAGATGAAGCACGGGCCGATCGCGCTGCTCGACGAGCAGACGCCGGTCGTCGTCGTCGCGACGAACATCCACGTCTACGACAAGATCGTCTCGAACATCCAGGAGGTTCGCGCTCGCGGCGCGCATGTCATCGCGATCGCCACTGACGGCAACGAGGACATCCAGCACCACGCGGACGACGTCATCTACGTCCCGAAGACGCCGGCCTTCCTCCAGGTCGTCCTCGCGATCCTGCCCCTGCAGTTGCTCGCGTACCGCATCGCACGCCTGCGCGGCCTGAACGTCGACCAACCGCGCAACCTCGCGAAGACCGTCACGGTGGAGTAAACCCGCGGGCGCTCCCCGCGGAACCACTAACAGAGCCGTCATACCCGCTGGGTACGGTCGGGGCTCACTTGACGACCACAGGAGGTTCTCGATGAGGATTCCCATCCGGCGACCGTCGCCCGCGCTCGTCATCTCGTGCGTTGCTCTTTCCGTTGCGCTCGGTGGCACGGGCTACGCGACCGTGCTGCAGGTGCCGAAGAACAGCATCGGCCCGGCGCAGCTCAAGACTGCTGCCGTCACGAACAAGAAGATCGCGGCCAACGCGGTCACATCGGCGAAGGTGCGGAACGGCTCACTCGTGAGGGGCGACTTCCGAGCCGGCTCACTCCCCGCCGGCCCCGCAGGGCCCGCTGGACCAGCCGGCCCTGCGGGGCCGTCCGGACTGAGCGGCGTCGAGCGGGTCGAGACGACCTCGGCGAACACGTCCGCGACGTCGAAGTCGGTCTTTCTCGCCTGCCCGACCGGAAAACGCCTCATCGGGGGCGGAGCCCGGGTCACGGGTGGGAGCCCGAGGGTCGCGATCCTGACTTCGTACCCCGACAACGACAACATCTGCCACGCGCGCGCTGCCGAGACCACGGCCACGGCGTCGAACTGGACGCTCACCGTGTACTCGATCTGCGCGACTACGAGCTGACCGAGCTCAGCGTCGGACGATCTCGATGTCCGGCCGGAACGCCGCGACCGCGAACCAGAACGGCTCGTGGAACGGCACCGGCCGGCCGTCGAGGGTCACCGTGACCGATCCGACGTCTCGTCCCGAGGCGATCCCGACGCCGTCGAGTGCCGACGCGACTCCGCCCGACCACCTGACAGCGACCTCGCCGTCCGTCGTGTCGAACGTCACCCTCGGTTCCTTGGCGAACCGCGAGAAGGGGACGCCGTACGCGGAGTCGCCCACCTCGACGTAGACGACGCGCTCCTTGGGTGGGAGCCGGTCGTCATCGTCGTTCGACGTTGCGAAGATCGGCGACGAGTCGATCGAGTCGTAGCCGACGTACGGGTTCTGTCCGTACTTGCGAGCGAACCCCGTGTCGCGGTTGAGGACGGGCGCGTCGGGATGCTCGGTGAGGAAGTCCTTCCAGGCGACGATCCGCGCGGGGATCTCCGCCAGATCCTTCCCGGCGAGCTCGCCCACGAGCGCCTTCCCGGAAAACTGCTGCCACCAGGACTCGGTCTGACGGTCGTACATGACGAGGTCGGACTCGCGGAGCTTCCCTGTCGTCCCGAAGTCGTACGTCGTGCCGTCGAGTCGGCGGTCGAAGACGATCGCCGTGTTGCAGAGCGGGCAGAACGTCACGGCGACAGGCGTCGTCCCGATGATGTCGTTCGCGATCTCGTGCCACATAAGGATCTGGATCGGGTACGCGCGTGTCTCGCCCTCGGCCTGGACGATGATCACCGGCTCGCGGTCGCCGAGCCAGTCGACCTCGTCAGCGCTCGTGAACTGGGGGATGTCGATCGGCGGGATTCCGTCCTTAGGCGGGCCGCCGGACTGGAACTCGTCGAGCGGCACGAGCGCCTTCGAGAAGTCGGTGTCCCAGGAGGCCGCGTCAGGGGGAGGCGGGGAGCCCTCGCCGAGCCCCGGCCCGGGTGGGTTCTTCGCGAGCTCCTCCTCGAGGCTCGCGAGCGCCTCGTCGACCTTCTCCTGGTCGCTCGCGCTCGAATCGCCGGAACCGCCGCAGCCGGCTGCAATGGCGGCGACGGCCAGGAGCAGCGCGGCACCGCCGAGGGCACGGATGGGCATACCTCTTCGATGTTGCCGCAGGCTGGGGCGATTCACCGCGCCCGCACGATCGTGTCGCGGAGCCAGCGCTCGTCCGGCAGGCCCGAGAACCCGTCGCTCGTTCGATAGACGCGGCACGCGAGCACGTAGTCGGTTCTCTCGTCGGCTCCCGGCTCGACGTCGCGGCCGTCGATTCGTATCGTCGGCGAGCCGAGGAACCGCAACCGCTCGGCGTCACGGGGCCCCGGAACGTCGATGCGCTCGATGACTGCGTCGCGGCGCAGCTCGCCAACGATCCGCTCGACAAGCTCGGTCGCCGAGCGGGCGTTCGGACAGCCCTCGAACGTGAGGATCTCGACCCGCATGGTCTCCTTCATATCGAGAATCCCGTGAACTGCGCCAGCGGTCGAGTCAATCTGCCGACCATCCGGAGGCGCCTCTCATCGGAGTCGACCTCCAGGACTCCCGAAGCGGCGCCCGCGACTTCTACGCGGACTTCGGCTGGACGCACCCGAGCGTCTGGGATCCCGACGGTGAGATCTCCCACTCGCTCGGCGAGCCTTCCCGCCGCGACTTCCCCGGCCGCGCCGGCCGCGATGACGATGACGTCGAGCTCCCGAGGCATGCCGTTTGTTCCCATTCCTTCCTCCGTCCGTGGACTGATGTGTTCTGGGGTTAGACCACCGAAGCCGGCATTGGGATTCAGCGAGCCCGCACCGGGACGGCAAACGGCGCAAATCGCGAGCCGCGGTGAGATCGGACGCGTATGGCGACGCAAGGCTCTGTTCACGCGTCGGTAAGCCGGTCGCAAGACCGCTGCGGTTACCTCCCTACGACACTCGAATGGGAGAGGAGTTCCCGTATGAGAGCACGTGGAATTGCCCGCACAGCCGCGCTCGCGGCCGTCGGAGCGCTCGTTCTCGCGGTATCAGCCGGCGCGGTGGGCCCGCCGGTGGCGACGTACGAGGTGACGATCGAGAACCTCACGAAGGGCCAGCCCTTCACACCACCGGTCGTCGCAACACATCGAGCAGCGACGGACGTCTTCGACGTCGGGAGCGCGGCCAACCAGGGCGTGAAGGAGATCGCGGAGAACGGGAACCTCACCCCACTCCTCGCCGCCCTCGACGCCGACCGGCACGTCTACGACGTCGCAAGCCTCACAGGGCCGGTCGTGCCCTCCGGGCTTCCGCGTTCGGGTGTGGGGCCGGACACCGTCACCGTCACGGTGACCGGCGCGCTGGGAGCAAACCGCCTCTCGTTCGTGAGCATGCTCATCTGCACGAACGACGGCTTCACGGGTGCAGACTCGCTGCTTCTTCCGAATCGCGTGGGCGAGACGGCCATGGCCTACACGAACGGTTACGACGCGGGCACCGAGCGGAACACGGAGGACTTGGCGGACATCGTGCCACCGTGCCAGGGTCTCGTCGGCGTTTCCTCGGGCGAGGCCGGAACGGGCACGAGCGACCCGGCGCTCGCCGAGGTCGGCGTCATCCGCCATCACCCGGGCGTCGCTGGGGGCAGCGATCTCCTCCCCGGCATTCATGGCTGGGACGACCCGGTCGCGAAGATCACGATCGAGCGCGTCAGCTAGCCGGAGTCATCGGAGCCGGGGTGTCTCGTGCGCCCCGGCTCCACTCGTTCACCCCTCGGTGTCGCGAATCCTTGCGAGCACGGCCGCTTCGACTCCCGCGGTCAGCATATGTTCCGGCGTTCCGAGGGAGCGAAGCCCGTCGAGCGTGCGCGTGAGCGAGTCGAGCATGGCGCGGCAGCGCTTGCAGCGCCCGAGGTGACGCCGGACCCGAAGCAGACTGCGACCCTCCAGCTCGCCGTCGACGTAGTCGGAGAGATGGTCGCGCGTCTCGGAGCACGTCGCGACCCAGGGCTTGCGTAGGAGATCGAGCACGTTCGGTTAGACGTCTCCCGCTGTCATCGCGATTCCGAATCGTACGATCCCCGGATGCCGCTGGCCGAGCAGAGCGACCGCGAGCTCGTCCGGCTGGCGGGCGACGGCGATCTCGAGGCCTTCGCCGAGATCGTCCGCCGGCACGAGCAGCGGCTTCGCATCGTTCTCGTCCGGATCCTCGATGACGCGCGTGATGTCGAGGAGGCAGTACAGGACGCGTTCGTCCAGGCCTGGCGGAATCTGGATCGCTACAGGGGAGACGCCGCGCTCTTCACCTGGCTCTACCGCATCGGGGTCAACACGGCACTCGCGAGAGGCCGCCGGCGCGAGCTGTCCGCGGTCGACCTCGAATTGGTGGCCTCCTCCTCTGACGGCGTGGCAGGTCCCGTGGAGGCGGCGGAGACGGGTGAGCTCCGCGCCCGGATCGTGGATGCGCTGAGGGCGCTCCCGCTGGATCACCGCGAGGCAGTTGTTCTCCGCGATGTCGCAGGGCTCACCAACAAAGAGGTTGCCGACGCTCTCGGGATCGGTCTCGCGGCCGCGAAGAGCCGCATCCACCGCGGGCGGCTCCAGCTTCGCGAGCTGCTCGACGGGTCGGATCACTGATCCGTGCGGGAATCCCCTCGCGAACACTCGGCATCGAACGGAACGTGAGTCGCATCGCGGTGTGCACCGACTCGAGTGCGCTGCTCTCGCCCGCCGAGGCCGCGCGGCTCGGCGTCGCGGTCGCGTCGGTGGCGGTGGCCGTCGACGGCGTGCCCTGGAACGGGCGCGAGGGCACGAATGCCTTCTACGAGCAGCTCGCCTCGGGCGCGACGGCCACGACCGCGCCGCCGAGCCCCGGCGAGTTGCTCGCTCTCTACGACGAGCTCGCACGCGAAGGCGCCGACGAGGTGCTCTCGATTCACCTCGATCGGCGGCTGTCGGGCACCGCAGACGCGGCCGAGCTCGCGGCCCACGGGGCTTCGCCCGCGGTCCGAGTCGTCGAGGTTGCGACCGCGAGCTTCGGTGTCGCGCTGTGCGTTCGAGCGGCTGTCGGGGCGCTCCACGTCGGGGCTACCGCCGTCGATGCCGAGAAGGAGGCGCGCGCCGTTGCGTCGAGGCTCCGAAACGCATTCGTCGCTCCGACGGCGACCGGGGGCCGCGTCCCCACCGATCGCGGCTGTGCGGTGCTGGAGCTTGCGGACGGTACGACCGGTGTGCTCGCGACGGCCGACTCGCTCGAGGCCGCGACCGGCGCGATGGCCGAGCTCGTCGAGGCGGACGGCGCGACGCAGGCCGCCGTGGGACACGCCGCGGAGCACATGCGACCGAGCGCGGACGCGCTCGCGAGGCAACTCTGCTCGCTCGTCGCGGTCGAGCGTTATCGGATCGCCCCCGCGGTGGGAGCTCACATTGGCGGAGCCAGCTTCGGGCTCTTCTGGTGGTCGGAGGCGTGAGGGCCGTCATCGCGCTCCGGAAGCGCGAGGTCGTCGGGTTGCCCGCGGCGATGCGCCGTGACGAAGCGCGACGCGACGATCGCCACGGTCGCACAGTTGGCGACGACGAGCGCCGCGCTTGGCCTCGGGCCCCACGAGTTCGGTAGCTGGCGTCTCCACCAGACCAAGCTCATCGCCAGCCAGCCGATCGACGCGGCCGCGGTCGAGACGAGCCCGGGACGACGCAGCCCGGGGACACGCGCCACGCCGACGGCGAGCCCGAGATCGACAGGCGCGGCGACCGGGAACGTGTGCAGGCACTGGCCGAAGCTCGTTGCGAGGCCTTTCCCGCCGTCGAAGTCGCTCCAAATCGGGTAGCAGTGACCGAGCACGGCCGCGGTTCCGCCGACGTGCGCGCCGAGCTCGCCTGCCACGACCTTGCCCGCGGTGCAGCCGAGAAACCCCTTCGCCACGTCGGCGATCAGCACGGCTCGGCCAGGGTTCGCGCCCAGGACGCGCCCAGCGTTCACGGCGCCGGGGTTTCCGCTTCCGGCACGCCGGATGTCGACGCGGCCGTTCGTGACGCGCCGCGCGACGATGTCGGCCGAGGGTACGGTCCCCAGGAAGTACCCGAGGACGGCCGCGGCGAGGAGGCGAGCGACGCGCATGGAGGGTGAATCATGAGGATCCGCACGCTTGCCGGTGTTACGGGAGTGGGAACGGTCGCGTGGGCGCTCACCGTTCGGGGCGCGCTGACGCTCGATATCGGCGTCGGCAGGCGTGTTCGCGCGCTCGGCCCGATCACCGTCCGCATGCGCGCTCCGCGCAATGTCGTCTTCGACGTCGTGTCCGGCCCGTACCTTGGCCGCACCACGCGTGCGCTCAGCCGGAAGCTCGAGGTGCTCGAGCGCGGTGAGGACGTCGTGCTCGCCGCGCACTACACGCGCGCGTACGGACTGACCGCGACGACCGTCGAGACCGTGCGCTTCGAACCGCCCGAACGCGTGCACTTCCGGCTCGTGCGCGGCCCGGTTCCGCATGTCCTCGAGACGTTCGAACTGCGCGACCTCGACGGCGAGACCGAGCTCGAGTACACCGGCGAGCTGGGGGCGGACCTCTGGCTGCTCGGGTCGCTGTGGGGTGCGGCCGTCGCGCGGACCTGGGAGGCGACGGTTGCGGCGTCGCTCGAGGCTGTGCGCACCGAGGCCGAGTGGAGGGCTGTTCACGGGGAACGTTCTTCCCCGTGAGTCGCGAGTCGAGCGAGGCGCCTCCGTACTCGACGAGGGTGGTCGACGTGCTTCGCCTTCCGTACGGCTTCACCGAGACCGACGTCGTCGCGGTCGAGGAGCCGCTGGAGATCCGGATCGGTGGCGAGCCCGTTGCGGTGACGATGCGGACTCCGGGACACGATGAGGAGCTCGCGCTCGGGTTCTGCGTCACCGAAGGGCTCGAGCCCGTTTCGGCGCGCGTGCCCGACGACCTGGCTGCGAATGCCGTCGAGGTCGACGCGGGCGGGTTCGACCCGGAGCGCCTCCGCCGGTACTTCTACACCTCCTCCTCCTGCGGCGTCTGCGGGAAGGGAGCAATCGAAGCTGTCCACGTGAGCGCGCCGCGCGTGGAGAGCTCGCTCGAGGTTGCGCAGGACGTCGTCGCGTCGCTTCCCGGTCGACTTCGCGACGCGCAGCGCGCGTTCGCGGCGACCGGTGGGCTCCACGCGACGGGCCTCTTCGACGCCGCCGGCGAGCTGCTGTGCGTGCGCGAGGACGTGGGGCGTCACAACGCGATGGACAAGGTCGTGGGGTGGGCGTTCTCGCAAGGTGTGCTACCGCTCTCCACGCACGTGTTGTGCGTCAGCGGGCGGTTATCGTTCGAGCTCGTGCAGAAGGCCGCCGTCGTCGGCTGCCCGGTGCTCGTCGCGGTCGGCGCGCCGTCCTCGCTCGCAGTCGAGCTCGCGTCGGATCGTGGCGTGACGCTCTGCGGCTGGGTGCGCGACGGCCGGGTGACGGTCTACTCGGAGCCGTGGCGAATTCGACCGTAGCGACGGGGTCTGACCCCACGGGTCTGACCCCGTCCCCTTCTTTTACGACTGGCGTGCTCCTCGTCGGCGGTGCGTCCGAGCGGTTCGGCTCGCCGAAGGCGCTCGCGCCGTTTCGCGGTGAGACGCTCGGCGAGCGGGCGTGGCAGACACTGAGTTCGGTCTGCGACGAGGTCGTGGCGGTCGGGAAGGCCGAAGACGGACAGCTCCCGTTCCCCGTTCTCGACGACGGGACGGTGGAGCGCGCGGCCGTGTTCGGCGTGATCGCAGGTCTTCGTGCAGCGATGCACGAGACGTGCGTCGTCCTGCCGGTCGACGCGCCGCTCGTCACACCCGAGCTCCTCCGCGAGCTGGCCGCAGCTCGTGCGATCCCGCAGACGGGACCGCTTCCAGGCGTGTACGCGAGGTCGATGCTCCCGGAGCTGGAGTCTCGAGTGGCGCGCGGCGAGCTCTCGCTGCGCGGCGTCAACCCTTCGGTGCTCGAAGTCGACGAGAAGCTGCTCCTCAACGTCAACACACGGATGGATCTTCTCGCCGCCGCCATCGCCGACTGGGCGCGCGAGCGCGAGGACGTGCGAGGCGTGCTCGTCGTCGGATCGCAGGCGCGCACCGACACGCCTGCCGATCGCTGGTCGGACCTCGACGCGGTCCTGTTCGTCGACGAGCCGGAGCGGCTCGTCGACGACGCGAGCTGGGTCGAGGAGTTCGGGCAGCCGGTTCTAACGTTCGTGGAGCCCACAGCGATCGGCGAACGCGTCGAGCGGCGCGTCCTCTACGAGCACGGTGAAGAGGTCGACTTCCCTTTGGTTGCTGCAGCCAAGTGGCGCGACCTACGACCGACTGCCACCGTGGTGCTCAGTCGGGGATATCGCGTCCTCTACGACGAGCTCGGCCTGGAGGACGAGCTTCGCACGCTGGATCCGCCTCCCGCCCCGGCGCTGCCGGACGCGGCTGCGTTCCAGCAGCTCGCGAGCGACTTCTGGTTCCATGCGCTGTGGACCGCGAGGAAGCTCCGCCGAGGCGAGGTGTACACGGCGATCGAGTGTCTCGACGGGTACCTGAAGGGGCGACTCGTGACGTTGCTCGAGTGGCACGCGCGCGTCGTGGATCCCGCCGTCGACACGTGGCACGAGGGGCGCTACCTCGAGCGCTGGGCCGATCCGGGCGCACTCGCCGCGCTCGAGCGCGCGTACGCGCACTACGACCTTCGCGACGTCGCGCGGGCGCTGTGGGAGACGATCGACCTCTTCCAGGGCCTCGAGGAGGAGACGGCGCGGCGGCTCGGACTCGCCGTCGCGCTCGATCACGCCGATTTGAGGCGACGCGTCGGAGAGGTCGTCCGCGACCCCAGGCACGGGGCTACGCTTCGACCGTGAAGCGGGCTCTGCTCCTCGTCGCGGCCGCGCTGCTTCTCGTCGGATGTGCCGGCGATGACAGCGCTGCCGAGGAGACCAGCACGGTCACGCTGCCGGCCGTCAGCAACGCTCGTGTGTACTGGTTGCTCGACGGGAAGGTGTGGCCCGTGCTCCGCGAGGTACAGGCGTCGGGAGACGCGACGAGCGCGGTCATGGACGACCTCGTCGCCGGACCAAGCCCTCAGGAGCAGGTAGAGCTCGAGCTCACGACTGCGATTCCCGCGCAAGCCACGCCCGAGGTGTCGGTCGAAAACGGTGTTGCAACCGTCGAGCTGGACGAGGAGCTGTCGATCGAGGCTCGTGCTCAGGTCGTGTACACGCTTACGCAGTTTCCGACTGTGGAGTCCGTCGAGGTCGAGGGCCAGAGCTACACGCGCTTGGACTTCGAGGAGCAGACGCCGTCGGTTCTCGTCGAATCGCCGCTGGCGTTCGAACAGATCACGAGCCCGCTTCGCGCTGAAGGAACGGCGAACACGTTCGAGGCGAACTTCCACTACGAGCTCACCGACACCGACGGGCTCATCGTCGACGAGAACTTCGTCACGGCCACCTCTGGCACGGGCACCCGTGGCACCTTCGAGTTCACGACGAAGCCCTACACCGTGCCCTTCGACGGGATCGGCTCTCTCATCGTCTTCGAGCGCTCGGCCGAGGACGGCTCGCGGATGAACGTCGTCGAGATTCCCCTTCGGATGTCTCGGTAGCCGGGTCGGCTGCCTAAGCTCTTACCGTGGCGGACGCTCCCTGGCGGTGTTCTCAGTGCGGCACGGTCAACGAGCCGGTGGCGAACGCCTGCCGGGGGTGCGGCCGCTGGCCGAGTCTCTTCGAGCTCGAGGGCTCGACGCTCGAGAGCGAGCCGCAGGTCAGCGCGCCGCCCGAGCTGTACGAGCCCGACGTGATCGAGGTCGACTACGCCGAGCCGGAGGTCTATGACGCAGGCGAGCCGACAGGGCCGTACGACGAGGTCGCGGACGACGAGGCCGAGCCGCCGAAGCCGCTCTGGCAGCGCCTCGCGTCGCTGATCGTCCCGATCGGGGTCGTGCTGTACATCCTCGTCACCGCGCTGGCGAACCGCGACGCTGGCTAGGGATCCTCGGCGGGTCGGCTCGGGGCCATGTGGCCTTCGCCGTCGGCGTCGGGTTGGTCGGCGTCCGGGACGCGCTCGACCTCGGGCGCGTCGTCGGGCGGCAGCTGCTCAGGCGTCTTCAGCCCCGGGATGCCCGGATCCTGGGGGATGTCGGGGTCCGGCCACTCGCGCTCATCGGGCATAGACGACCTCGCCGCTCGAGACCTTGACGTTCTCCCCGTGGCCGACTGCGATCTCGAGCCGGCCCTCCCGGTCGATCATCGTGGCAACGCCGCTCGCCCCGTTCACGGTGACCTGGCGTCCGCGGAGGAAGTCGCGCGGGCCGAGGCCGTCGAAGACGGCGTCGAGTCCTCCCGTGCGCCACGCGCCGTAGCGGCTGCCGAGATCGTCGAGCACCGTCGCCAGGAGATCCTCCCGGTCCCAGCCGCGACCGGTGAGCGTGCGGATGGAACCGGCGTTCGGCGGGAGCTCGTCCTTCGCCTGCTCGACGTTCACGCCGATGCCCAGGACAACTGCGCCGTCACGTGCCTCGGCCAGGCAGCCCGCGATCTTCTGGCGCCTGAGCATGACGTCGTTGGGCCACTTGATCTGCACCGAGAGACCGAGGATGCGCTCGAGCGCGTCCGCGACCGCGATTCCGGCGAGCAGCGAGAGCTCGGGTGCGTGTCGCTCAGGCGGCGGCTTCAGCAGCACGGAGAAGAGCAGGGCGGTTCCGGCCGGTGCCTCCCAGCTGCGGCCGAGCCGGCCGCGTCCAGCGGTCTGGTGATCGGCGACCACGAGGGCACCTTCCGGCAGGGACGTGTCGACGAGGAGCTGCGTGGATTCGCAGGACTCGACATCGAGGCGCGGCTCGCCGAGCTGCTCAGTCACCGCTACTTGCGAGCATTTCGACGCGAACGGCGCTGACCTTGTACTCGGGCGTTCCGATGAGCGGATCGCCGACGTCGTGCGTGAGCCAGTTCACCTTCTGCTCGGCGAAGTGGAGCGACATCCAGACGAGCCCCGGATACACGCGCTCGGAGTAGTGGGCCTCGGCCTCGAGTGCCCCTCGTCGTGAAACGAGCCGCGCGACCTGGCGATCGGCGATGCCGAGCGCGCCGGCATCCTCCGCGTGGATCTCGAAGAACGGCGCCTGCTGCTTGTCCGTCACTCCCGGCTCGCGCATGGTCATGTTCGCCGAGTTGTAGTGGTAGAGCGTTCGCCCGGTGGTGAGCACGAAGGGGTACTCGGAGTCGGGCTCTTCGATGGGCGGCTGGAACTCGACGGGAAAGAAGCGACCGCGTCCGCTGGCGAGGGCCGGACGCGGCGCGTGCAAGTACGGCGTGCCGGGATGGTCGAGGTCGGTGCACGGCCACTGCATGCCGTTCTCCTCGATGCGGTCGTAGCGGATCCCGAACCAGTTCGGCGAGAGGTCCGCGAGCTCGTTCCACACCGATTCCGCGTCGGGGTACTCGGGCCATTCGGCGCCGAGCGCCTTGGCCATCTCGATGACGATCTCGCGGTCCACCCTGGCCTCGCCGGGGAGCGGTGCGGCAGCCCGGACGCGGCTGATCCGCCGCTCGGTGTTCGTGAACGTGCCGTCTTTCTCGGCGAAGCTGGACGCGGGGAGGACGACATGCGCGTACTTCCGCGAGGAGTCGTTCAGGAAGATGTCCTGCGACATGAGGAAGTCGAGCCCCTCGAGCCCTTCCTCGACGTGGCGCGCGTTCGGCTCGGTCTGCGCCGGGTTCTCGCCGATGAGGTAAAGGGCCTTGATGCGCCCGTCGTGCAGGCCCGAGACGATCTGGTCGAGGCGGTAGCCCGGCCGCTCGGGAACCTCGGCCCTCCACGCGTCGGAGAACTTACGCCTGATCTCGGGATCGTCGACCGACTGGTAGCCGGGAAGGTACGACGGGTTCGCGCCCGAGTCGTTGAGTCCCTGCACGTTGTTCTGGCCGCGCAGCGCGTTCAGCCCCGTCGACTCGTAGCCGAGGTGCCCGGTCATGAGCACGAGGTTCGAGAGCGACCAGATGTTGTCGACCCCGCACGCGTGCTCGGTGATGCCGAGGGTGTAGAAGATGCCCGCGTGGCGCTCGCTCGCGTACTCGCGGGCGGTCGCACGGATGTCCTCGGCGGGAACGCCCGTGATCTTCTCGGCGTCCTCGGGCGAGTAGCGCATGACGATCTCGCGCACGGCGTCGAAGTCGTCGGTGACGTCGCGGATGTACTCCTCGTTCTGGAGCCCCTCCTCGAGGATCGTGTGCATCATCGCGTTCAGAAGCCAGACGTCGGTTCCCGGCCTGAGCTGGAGATGGCGCTTGGCGAGCTTCGTCAGCCAGATCTTGCGCGGGTCGGCGACGACGAGCGTTGCACCCTTGCGCACCGCTTTCTTGATGCGCAGCGCGAGCACTGGGTGCGCCTCGGTCGTGTTCGAGCCGATGACGAAGAGGAACCGGTCGTTCTCGATCTCCGGGATCGAGTTGGTGCTGGCTCCTCTGCCGAACGACCTGACCAGGCCGTAGAGAGTGGGAGCGTGTCAGGTCGACTCGCACGAGTGGACGGAGTTCGTCCCGACTCCCGTGCGCGCGAGCTTCTGGATGAGGTAGTTCTCCTCGTTCGTCAGGCGTGCCGATGCGAGGAAGCCCACAGACTGCGGGCCGTGCTCGGCCATGACCTTCTTGAGCCCGATCGCAGCGGTCTCGAGCGCATGCTCCCACGTTGTCGGATGGAGCTCTCCGTCCTCTCCGCGGACGAGCGGCTGCGTGAGCCGGTCGGGGTGGTGCACGAAGTTGAACGCAAAGCGGCCTTTGACGCAGAGGTTGCCCTCGTTCGGGAGGTACTCGTCCTTGGAGGTGACCTTCACGATGTGCTTCGTCTTCGGGTCGAGATTGAGGTCGATCTGGCAGCCGACGCCGCAGAAGGTGCAGGTCGTGCGCACCTGCTCGAGTGCGCGCTCGGGCTGTGACGTGCCCTCCTCGAACTTCTCGTAGATCGCCCCGGTCGGGCAGACGGAGAGGCAGCCGCCGCAGAGCTCGCACTCGGTGTCGAGCCAGCTCAGCTCCCACGTCGGGACGATGCGCGCGTGCCCGCCGCGGCCTTCGAGGCTCAGGGCCGAGCACTGCATGACCTCCTGCGTGTACCGGACGCAGCGGTTGCAGAGGATGCACGCGTCCGGGTCGTAGCCCATGAGCCGGTTGCGGTCGTCGTACTCCTTGCGCTTCGCGTCGGGGAGGACGAGCGGCGCGGTCGCATCGAGATCGTTGGCGAGGTCTCGGAGCTCGTTCGGGCGGCCTCCGGGAGACTCGTTCAGGTGCTCCGAGAGGAGCATCTCGGTGAGCGTCCGCTGGAACTCGGTGATTGGGCCATTCGTGGAGACGACCATGCCCTCGTTGACGCGGGTGGCGCAGGCAGGCAGAGGCCGCGGCGCGCCCTCGACGTCGACCACGCACATCCGGCAGCCGCCGTACGGATCGAGCTTCGAGTCGTGGCAGAGAGTGGGGATGAACGTGCCATGCCGCGCGGCCGCGTGGACGAGCAGCTCGCCCTCGGGCGCGCTGACCGACCGGCCGTCGAGGGTGAACGCGACCACGTCGCCATCGTAACCCTCGGTGTCAGACACCGACGAGGCCGTCGACGCACGCACGGTACTGAGCCGTGCCTCGTTCGGACACGTCGCCAAAGAACGACAGGAGGCGGCCGACATCCAGGAAGCTTGGCGGGCGATCAAGCCCGACCGACGCTCGGTAGCTGCTCCAGCGCCACTCCTCCGGCCGGCCGCAGAGACCCTGCTCGACCGGCTTCATGACCGTGTAGCGCAGTGTCCAGATGAGTTGTGACTCGGTCTCCTGTTGAACGGCTCCGAAGCGGTTCTTGAAGAGATGGGCATCGCGGTCGTAGCGGCGGTTGAATCGGAGCGCATACGTCCCGTTCAGCGCCTTCAGTGCTCGAGATAGCTCGCCGTCGCCTGTCTCCAGTACCAGGTGGTAGTGGTTCGTCATGAGGCAGTACGCGAGGCAGCGGAGCTCGGCTCGCGCGACGACGCGATCGAGGCATCCGAGGAAGTCGATGCGATCGGAGTCGAACGTGAAGATCGCTTGTCGGTTGCTCCCTCGGGCAAACACGTGGTAGATCCCACCGGCGATGAACTGTCGAGGTGCTCGTGCCACGCTCGCCAGGCTAAGGGGGCCAGGCGTGCCGTCGGGCCGTGTGGATGAATCGTTCGGGTCCTTTGACGACTTAACAATCGGTGTCTGACACCGATTGTTAAGGCCGGGCCGCTGCGCCGAGCGGGGCAAAGAGCTCCGGCCAGTGTGCCATCGCGCCACGCACCGGGAACGGTGACGCTTGGCCGAGGCCACAGATCGACGTCTTCTCCATCGCCAGGAGCCACTCGTCGACCTTCTCGCGCGTCATCGCCGCCTCGCCACGTTGGAGCTCCTCCGCCACGTGATGCAGGGCGCGGTTGCCGATCCGGCACGGCGTGCACTTCTGGCACGACTCCTCGGCGAAGAAGCGCATCGTCTCCGAGAGCAGGCGGAGAGGGGAGTACGACGCCGGGAAGATCTGAACGGCAGCGGAGCCCGGGCCGGCCCCGTACTCGCGAAGGCCGTCGCGCGTGAGCGGCGCGTCGAGCGCGGCCGGCGGCAGGATCCCGCTCGCGGCGCCACCGGGAACGATCACGCCCACCTCGCCAACGAAGCCGCCCGCGTAGTCCTCGACGAGCTCTCGTGTCGTCGCGCCGTTCGGCGCCTCGTAACAGCCCGGCTTGGCAACCGCACCGGTCACCGACCACAGTCGCGTGCCCGTCATCCCGCGCGTCCCGAGCCCGGCCCACCACTCGCCACCCGAGCGAAGGATCGCCGGGATGTGCGCCAGGGTCTCGACGTTCTGGATCAACGTCGGGCGCCCGAGATAGCCGACCTGGCTCGGGAACGGCGGCTTGAGTCGGGGCATCGCGCGCCTGCCCTCCATCGACTCGAGCATCGCCGTCTCCTCGCCTGCGATGTACGCGCCCGCACCGACGACCAGCTCGAGCATGAGGCCGTCGAGCAGACCTCCCCCCCGGAACTCGTCGAGCGCCTGTTGGAGCCGCACGCGAGACGTCGCGTACTCCTCGCGGAGGTAGACGTAGCCCTCAGACGCGTCGAGCAACCGCATGGCGAGCACGGTCGCTTCGATCATCAGATGCGGTCGAAGCTCCATCACGTAGCGATCCTTGATCGTCCCCGGCTCGCCCTCGTCGGCGTTCACCACGACGTATCGCGGCCCCGGCTCGCGCGCGACCGCTTCCCACTTGAGCCCCGTCGGGAATCCGGCGCCACCGTAGCCCGTGAGCCCCGATGCTTTCAGCTCCTCGACGATGCGTTCGAGCGACGGCAGCTCGCGGAGCAGCGAGAGCCCTCCGCGCGCCTCGTAGTCCGCCAACGTCGCATCGCCCGAGCCGAGCCCCACCGCCGGGCCGTCGTTCGTCGCGTGCGTCACCGCCGGGACGATCTCGTCGCCGCGCGTCATCGCCGGTGCGAGGTCGCAGTGGCCGAGGCAAGCGACTTCGATCGCGCCCGGCGTCCGCTCGAGCAGCTCCCGTGCGCCGAAGCAGTCGCACACCGGCCCGGTGCAGACGCGAACCGCGTCTGTCGGTACCTCGAGGAAGGAGTAGAACGAGACGACCTCGTGCACCTCGCCGCGGCGGATGTTCATGTGGTCGGCGACGGCGTCCGAGAGCTCCATCGTGATCGGACCCACCTCCCGGCGCACGCGCCCGAGATTGTCGAGGAGGCGTGTCCGCTCGCGTGGGAGCTCGGGGAGCAGAGATGCAAGCCGGAGCACGTCCACCCCAGCGAGTCTATTCCGCGCCCGGAGGCCTCCGGAGCGCCTTCGTCCGCGCGCGGCGACGCTTGCCCTCGAGCCGTCGCTCGCGTGCGGACTTGCCTGGACGCGTGGCCACGCGGCGACGCGGCACTGCCAATGCGGCGCGCAGTTTCTCGACGAGCCGCTCGACTGCGAGCTCGCGGTTCCGGGCCTGGCTGCGCTCGTCCTGCGCCACTGCGCGCATGACGGCGCCTGCACGTGCGACCACACGCTGCTTCTGAATCTCCGTCAGCGCCGTCGACCCCTCGACATCGAACAGCGCTTCGACCCGTGTAGAGGACTTCTGCGCATGCTGCCCGCCGGGCCCGCTCGAGCGCGAGACACGCAGCTCGATCTCCGAGACGGGCAGGAGGACCGAGCGCGTGACCCGAATAGACTCCCGCTCCATGGCGTGCATTCTGCTCGACATCGACGGCGTGCTGCACGTCTCAGGAGACCCGATTCCGGGTGCCTCGGATGCAGTCTCGGAGCTCCGTCGCGCGGGCCACGCTCTCCGGTTCGTCTCGAACAACTCGACCCGGCCGCGATCCCGCCTCGCAGAGGAGCTTCGCGACATGGGCTTCACCCTCGAGGACGAGGAGATCCAGACGACGCCAGGCGCAGCCGCGCGCGAGCTCGCCGGCAAGCGCGTCCTCGCGCTCGTGATGGCCGACATCGTTCCCGATCTCGAGGGCCTCGAGCTCGTGGGAGATCACGCCGAAGCCGTGCTGATCGGCGGGTGCGACGAGACGCTCGAGCCGAACCAGGTCTTCAGCTACATGAACCTCGCCCGTGCCTTCGACGAGGTCCAGATGGGCGCCTCGCTCTACTGCCTGCACAAGAACAAGTGGTGGCAGACGAGCCGTGGCCCGATGCTCGACTCGGGTGCGTTCGTCGCGGGGCTCGAGTACGCGACCGGGGTCGACGCCGTCGTGCTCGGGAAGCCGAGCCCGTCCTACTTCGCCGCGGCGCTCGACGCGCTCGCTGCCGAGCCCGAGCTGACCTGGCTCGTCACGGACGACGTCGAGGCGGACGTGCGCAGCGCGCAGCTCTTCGGGATGAAGACCGCGCTCGTGCGAACAGGGAAGTTCCGTCCCGAGGCGCTCGAGTCGGCGGACACGTCGCCCGACATCGTCGTCTCGTCGCTCGGCCACTTCCCCGCGCTGCTCGAGGAGGACCTCACGGGCGGCTGGGCTCCGTGAAGGTCGGGGTCGACATCATCGAGATCGAGCGCATCGAGCGCGCGCTCTCACGGCCGGGGTTCCGCGAACGGTGCTTCACGGTCGCCGAACGGGAGTACTGCGACTCGCGTGCCCGCCCCGCGCAGAGCTATGCGGGACGCTTCGCCGGCAAGGAAGCGGTCGGGAAGGCGCTCGGCTGCGGGGTGCGATTCACGTGGAAGGAGATCGAGATCGTCGGCCGGCCGAAGCCGGGAGTGCGGTTGTCGGGGCGGACAGCCGCCTTCGCCGAGCGCGTCCAGGCCGGGCCGATCGATCTGTCGATGACGCACTCGCGCGAGATCGCGGCTGCCATCGCGGTCGTCTCGCCCCGCCAGGATGGCTGAGCGCTTCGAGCCTCTCTACTCGGCTGCGGAGATGCGCGCGGCCGAGAAGCGCTACCCCAACTATCCGGACAGCATTCCCGAGCTGATGGAGCGCGCGGGTGCGGCTGTCGCCCGCGAGGCGATGCTCGCGTTTCCCGCGGCACGCAGCTTCGCCTGCGTCTGCGGCGGCGGATCGAACGGCGGAGACGGACGTGTCGCCGCGCGCGTTCTTCGCGAGGCCGGGCACGTCGCCGACGAGACGGACGACCTGAAGGGGTACGACGTGATCGTCGACGCGCTCTTCGGTACGGGGTTCCGCGGTGAGCCACGCGCGGACGCCTGCGAGCTGATCGCGCGCATGAACGACGCTGCGGCGCCCGTCGTCTCGGTGGACGTTCCCTCCGGTGTCGACGCCTCGACCGGCGAGATCGCGGGAGTCGCCATCGAGGCCGATCTGACCGTGACCTTTCACGCACAGAAGGTCGGGCTGGCCGTGTCGCCAGGTCGCTTCTCCGCGGGCCGCGTGGTCGTCACCGACATCGGGCTCGAGCACACGTCGACAGCAATTCGGCGCGCGACGCACTCACTCCTCGACGTGATCCCTCACCGGAGCGCGGGCGATACGAAGTACAAGGCCGGCGCCGTTCTCGTCGTCGGCGGCCAACCGGGGATGACCGGCGCGGCCTGCCTGACCGCGATGGCAGCGCTGCGCGCGGACGCCGGCTACGTGACGCTGGCAGTTCCGGAGAGCTCGCTCGCGGCAGCCGAGGTCATCGCGCTCGAGCCCGTCAAGCTCGCGTGGAGCGACGACGACGCCGTGGAGACGATCGTCGCTGCGGCCGAGCGTACGACTGCGCTCGCTCTCGGACCCGGTCTCGGCAGGAGCCCGCATCGCCACGCCCTCGTCCGCGCACTGCTCGAGCAGGTCGACCTCCCCGCGGTCGTCGACGCCGATGCGCTGTTCGAGCTCGAGCCGGTCGCTCGCACCGCTCCGACTGTGCTCACGCCTCACGCAGGCGAGCTCGGCCGGCTCCTCGGCCGCGACTCGGAGTGGGTCGACGCGCATCGTCTCGAGGCCGCGCGCGAGTCGGCGGAACGCTTCTCGGCGATCGTCCTGCTCAAGGGCGCCGACACGATCGTCGCCTCTCCCGACGGAGCGGCGATCGTGTGCGATCTCGGGCCGCCCTCCCTCGCGACGGCGGGGACGGGGGATGTGCTCACCGGAATCGTCGGCGCATTCCTGTCGAAGGGCGTCGAGCCGATGACCGCCGCCGCTGCCGCATCCGTTACTCACGGGCTCGCCGCCGCTGCCGCGCCGCATCAGGCTGGTCTCGTCGCGAGCGATCTCCTCCGGTACCTCCCGGAAGCGATCGAGCACTGACTCGACGTCAGTTCTCCCCAGTGCGAGATTTCCTGCGAGGCGCAGATCCAGTAGAGAATGGAGCTGTGGAGAGGTCGTGCTTCACTCTCGACCTCGGGGCGATTCGCCGGAACGCCGCCACGCTGCTGCGCGCCGCGGAGGGGGCCGAGCTCTGGGCGGTGGTGAAGGCGGAGGGGTACGGGCACGGCGCGGTCGACGTCTCGAAAGCGGCGCTGGACGGAGGCGCGTCCGCCCTCTGCGTCGCGACGCTGCCCGAGGCGCTCCACTTGCGTGCGGCGCTCCGCAATGCGCGGATCATCGTGATGGGACCCGTGTCGGAGCGCGAGATCGGGGAGGCGCGCGTCGCCCGGCTCGAGCTCGTGGCTGCCGAGGAGCGAATCCCCGAGGGCGTTCGTGTCCACCTCAAGCTCGACACGGGGATGGGCCGATGGGGCGTAGCCGAGCTTCCCGCTCCGACCCGTGACGTCGTCGGCGTCATGAGCCACCTCGCCTCAGCGGAGGCCGATCCGGCGTTCACCCAGCTTCAGGTCGAGCGCTTCCGAGAGGCGACCGCAGGCTTGAGCTCGTTCACGCGCCATCTCGCGAACAGCGCCGCTGCTCTTCGATTCGCCGAGGCGCGCTTCGACGCCGTGCGCTGCGGCATCGCGCTCTACGGCATCTCGCCGTTCGGCTCGGATCCGGCCGCCGACGGGCTCGAGCCCGCCTTGCGCTGGGAGTCGTACGTCGCGCTCGTGAAGAAGCTCGAGCCGGGCGAGAGCACCGGGTACGGCCGCAAGTTCGTGGCCGACCGGCCGACCTGGATCGGCGTCGTGCCGGTCGGCTATGCCGACGGGTTCCGTCGCGACATGACTGGTACGGAGGTTCTCGTCGAAGGCGAGCGACGCCGCGTCGTCGGCGCGATCTCGATGGACGCGCTCGCGGTCGTGCTCGACCTGCCGGTCGCCTCGGGCACTCCCGTCACGCTCCTCGGCGACGGCATTCTCATCGAGGAGCACGCACGCGTCGCGGGCGCGATCGCGTACGAGATCGCGACAGGCTTGAACACGCGCTCGGGCCGTGCCCGGCGGGTCTCGACCGATGGATGAGCGACTCCGCGAGATCCTCGGTGACGAGGACGCGTGGGTCGTGGGTGGGGCCGTGCGAGACGAGCTTCTCCGGCGGCCCGTTCTCGACCTCGACGTCGCGTGCGCGGAGCCCCGTGACGCCGCGAATCGCTTTGCCCGTCGCTTCGGCGGGTCGGTGTTCCCGCTCTCCGAGCGACACGGAGCCTGGCGGGTCGTCGCGGACGGCATCGACGAGACCGTCGACTTCACGCCGGTCGGCGACGGGATCGACGCCGACCTCGCGACGCGCGACTTCACGTTCAACGCGATCGCCGTGTCGGTGCGAACCGGCGAGACGCACGATCCTCACGACGGACGCGCCGATCTGGCCGCGGGCGTCATCCGGGCGGTCTCCGAGTCGATCTTCGTCGATGACCCGCTCCGGCTTCTGCGCGCGGTGCGGTTCGAGGACGAGCTCGGATTCGGCATGGACGAGCGCACCGAGGCTCGCCTCCGCGCGTCCGCGGCGCTCGTGACGCAGCCGGCCGGCGAGCGGACGCTCGCGGAGCTCGAACGGCTCTCTCCGACCGGCTACCGCCGCCTCGACGAGGTCGGCCTGCTCGCGGCGCTGGGAGGCACCTTGGACGACCGGTTGGATGCGCTCGACGATCCGGACTTCAGGCTCGTCGTCGTGTTCCGCGAGAACCTGGCGCGACTGCCGATCTCGAACGAGCTCAAGCGCTACTCGTCCGCGCTGCGCCGTGCGCGGCGTCCCGAGGATCCTTCACCGCGCGCCATCCATCGGTTCCGCCGCGATACCGAGCCGTGGGCTCTCGACGCTCTCGCGTTCGTCGGTGCGCTCGAGCTCGTCGGCGTCGTCGAGGCGGGTCGTCTCGCCGATCCACCGGCCCCGCTCGTCCGGGGTGACGAGCTGGGTCTCGAGCCGGGCCCGGAGATCGGGCGTATCCTCGCCGTCATCGAGGAGGAACGGGCAGCGGGGACGATCTCGACGCGCGAGGAGGCGCTCGCACTCGCGCGCGGGCTCACCGCAGAGGTGCGCACGTGAGCGTCGAGCTGCGGCTCGCGCTTCAGGAGCGGCGAAGCGACGACCTCGCGCAGCGGGTTCGGCGGCTGCTGGGGCCGTTCACCGGTAACGAAGGGGTGCTGGACGCCGGGTGCGGTACCGGTGCCGTCGCCTTCGCACTCGCACCGAACGTCGCGGAGGTCGTCGGTGTCGATGCGCGCGCGGACTACCTCGAGGCGGCGCGCGAGTCGGCACCGGCGAACGTCCGCTTCGAGGAGGCCGACGTCATGGCGCTCCCGTTCGGGTACGCCGAGTTCGATCTCGTCTGCTGCCACCGCGTGCTGCATCACGTGCGTCGGCCAGAGCTCGCCGTCTCGGAGCTCGCGCGGGTCGCGCGTTCCGGCGGGAGGGTCTTCATCGCCGATCAGCTCGGCTCGGTCGACCCGCTCCTGAGCCTCGAGCAGGATCGCTTCGAGCATCTGCGTGACGCGACACACCAGCGCCTGCTCCCCGAGGCGGACATCCGCGGCTACCTCGATGCCAACGACCTCGTGCTCATCTCGTCCGAGGTCACGCGCGAGCGTGTGGATCTCGAAGAGCGCCTCGAGCTCGCCGGGTTCGACGAGGAGGAGCGCATCCGGATCCGCGGGCGGGCTCCGGCGACGCCGTACGACATCGAGGTCGGCTGGTACGTCTCCCGGAAGCCGGGTCCCTAGGAGCTATTCGTCGCGGTGCTGCCCGGCGCGGCGCGCGACGAGCCGCGAGAAGATCCCCGGGACGAGCACCTGCCCGATCGTCGCAAGGCGATACGGGAACCACGGCACCGTGACCTCGTGCTTGCCCTTCTCGACGGCGTTGACGACGGCCTTCGCGACGTCCTCCGCCTCGATGACGTAGCGCCGGAGCAGCGGGCTGCGCAGCTTTGCGCGCTGCGGGAAGCCTTCGGTCTCGACGAAGCCGGGCATGATCGTGTGAACCTGGATCCCGCTCGGCCCGAGCAGCGCGGCGGCCGAGCGGGAGAAGGCGAGCTGGGCGTGCTTCGACGCCGAGTACGCGCCCGCCGGGGCGAAGGCGACGGTTCCGGCGACCGAGACGAGATTCACGACATGCGCGCGCGGTGCCGCCGCGCGCAGCCCGGGCGCAAAGGCGCGCAGGCACCAGACGCCGCCGAGGTAGTTCACGTCGGTCACGCGCTCCACGAGCTCGGGGTCAATGTCGAGGAAGCTCCCGCGTGCAGGAATCCCCGCGTTGTTGACGAGCAGGCCGATCGCAGGATGGCGCGCGAGCACGCGCGCAGCCACCTCGTCGACCTGGGCACGGTCGGCGACGTCGCAGACCTCCCACTCGCCGCCGATCTCGCCCGAGATTCGTTCGAGCTCGTCGGCGCGGCGAGCGAGCAGGACGCAGTGCCAGCCGGTGCGGGAAAGCTCGCGCGCGATCGCCTCTCCGATCCCCGAGGAGGCGCCAGTGACCACTGCGATTCGCTCCCCGGCCATCGGCGGGCCACGCTATCCGATTAGGATCGCCGCGTGACCGGCAGGTTCGAAGGCAAGCAGGCGCTCGTGCTCGGTGTCGCGAATCAGCGCTCGATCGCATGGGCGATCGCGAAGCGCCTCGCCGACGAGGGCGCGACCGTCGCCTTCACGTACCAGGGAGAGCGCATCGAGAAGAACGTGCGCGACCTCGCGGCGACCATCGAGAGCCCGCTCGTCACCGAGTGCGACGTGCGCTCCGACAACGACGTCGCGCGTGTCTTCTCCGAGGTGTCGGACGTCTTCGGCGGAGGGCTCGACGTCCTCGTCCACTCGGTCGCCTTCGCGGCTGCGGAGGATCTCGAGGGCCGCTTCGTCGACACGCCCCGCGACCGCTTCTGGATGGCCGTCGACATCAGCGCCTACTCGCTGGTCGCGTGCTCGCGCGCGGCCGAGCCGTTGATGGAGTCGCGCGGCGGCGGCTCGATCGTGACCATGACGTACCTCGGCGGCGAGCGCGCGGTCCCGCACTACAACGTCATGGGTGTGGCGAAGGCCACGCTCGACGCCAGCGTGAAGTACCTCGCCTGGGACCTCGGCTACAAGAACATCCGCGTGAACGCGATCTCTGCAGGCCCGGTGCGCACGCTCGCCGCCCGCTCGATCGCCGGGTTCACGACCATGCAGTCGATGTTCGAGGAGCGCGCCCCGCTTCATCGCCAGATCGAGTCGGAGGACTGCGGCGGCGCCGCGGCGTATCTCCTCTCGGACGACGCCGCGAACGTCTCCGGCACGACGCTCTACGTCGACGCCGGGTACCACGCCATGGGCATGTAGATCGGACCGGAACCCTGCGTCGTCGGCCGGTAAGTGATCGGCGGGCGCCCGCATGGTCGTGATCACGAGCACGATGGGCCGCTGGCGACGAGGGAGGTCGACTCGGTGCTCTACACACGGGCGGGCATCGAGCCGAGCGTCGCCGTTTCGAAGACGTTCACCGTCCAGGTGGCGCTCCGCCACCTCATCGCGCGAGCTTCGCGAGCCAGCGGAAGCGGCGGGCATACCGGTACGCAGCGTCCGCCGCCAGGAGGTTAACCGACGTCGTCATCGTCGGATAGACGTGGATCAGCGACGCGAGGTCACGAAGCTTCAGGCCCTTGTCGATCGCGAGCGCGAGCTCGTGGATCATCTCGCCCGCCGCGGGCGCGAGGATGTGCGCGCCGACGATCTTCTCTCGCACGGTCACGAGGACGATCCGCCCCTCGATCGTTCCCTCTGCGCGGGCGCGGTCCGAGTGGGCCAGATCGACGCGCTCGACGCCGACGTTCTCGACGCCCTTCCGTTCCTGCGCCTCCGCCACCGTCATGCCCACGTGTGCGAGCTCGGGGTCGGTGAACGTCGTCCACGGCACGAGCTCGGAGGCCTTGCTCTTCCCCGGGAAGAACATGTCGCGGACCGCCATCGCGCCTTCGTGCGCGGCGGTGTGGGTGAAGTGATGCCGGCCGGCGACGTCGCCGACCGCGTAGATCGAGGAGACGTTCGTTCGCATGCGGTCGTCGACGACGATTCCACGCCGCTCGACCTCGACGCCGATCTCCTCGAGTCCAAGACCGTCGATCGCGGGGGACCGGCCGATCGCGACCAGGATGCCGTCGGCCTCGAAGCGTCCACCGTTCTTGCTCTCCACGACCTTGACGCCGTCGGTGGTCGTCACGCCCGTGGCCTCGACGCCGAAGTGCAGGTCGACGCCCTCGTCGCTCAGGACCCGCGACAGGATCTCCCCGAGCTCCGGCTCGTCGCGCGGCACGAGGCGGTCGCCCTTCTGCAGGAGCGTGACGCGGACCCCGAGGCGGTTCAGCCCCTGCGCAAGCTCGACTCCGATCGGGCCTCCGCCCAGCACGACGACGCTGGATGGCGGCCTCTCGAGCTCGAAGACGTTCTCGCTGGTGAGGTAGCCGGCCTCCTCGAGACCCGGCACATCCGGCGTCGCCGGATGGCTCCCGGTGCAGAGGAGGATGCGTCGCGCCTCGAGCGTCCTACCGTCCACTTGCACGGCGTTCGCGCCGACGAGCCGGGCCTCGCCGCGGACGAGTTCGACGCCCATCGCCTCGAAGCGCGCGGGATCGTCGTCCGTTCCCGCGATCTGCGCCTGAACCGCGTGGATCCGGCGCCAGACCGCGCCGAGATCGATGTTCGGCTCGACGGGGCTCATTCCGTATCGATCCGCCGTGCGCAGATGGTGAGCGACCTTCGCCGAGGCGAGCAGAGCTTTCGACGGGACGCACCCCGTCCAGAGACAGTCGCCGCCGACACGATCCCGCTCGACCGCGGCGACCCGTAGCCCGAGCGAGGAGGCGAACTCGGCGGCGACGAGGCCGCCAGAGCCCATGCCGACGATTACGAGGTCGTACCGCATCAGCGTCCCCGGCCCGTGGAGGCGCTCCTACTGGCTCTACTCACTACGAGGCGGTGAGCTCGGTCTTGGCGAACGACGCTCGCGACGAGTGGCGGCGTGAAGGGCTGGCCGCCGGTGAGGTTCTCGATCGTGACCACGTAGCTCGCGACCGCCCTTGCAGCGGCGGGGGCGACGGCGAGCACGCTTCCGCACGCGAGCGCCCCCAGAACGGCCAATATGTCCTGTCATGTCTCTCTACTCTTTTGTCGTTGAGATGCCAGGGCTTACCCCTCCGATTCTGTCGCTACGCGGTTCAAAGGTGAACAAACCGTGAAACGGGCGACGACGAACGTTGGGCGCCGGACGTGCTCGAGCGCGGCGACGCAACGTGCTCGTCGCCCACTTCACGCCGGAGTACTGCCTCACGGCGACGACCGTCGACACCGTTCTCTTCGAGTTGCCCGAGCGCGTCCGGTCGGCGTACGAAGCCTGCCGTTCGGCCTCTCGGTCGAGATCGAGGCCGTAGTCGAGGTGGAGGTCGAGTGAAGGCCGCGCTGATTCGGGAGGTCGGCGGGATCCCGGAGGTCGGCGAGACCGCCGAGCCGTCCGGCGAGACGATCGAGGTGCTCGCAGCGCCGATCAACCCGATCGATCTCGCGGTCTCGCGCGGCATCCTCGCGACCGGCCACCCCGATCTGCCCTACGTCCCAGGCTGTGAGGCCGTTGGTCGTACCGACGACGGCAGAGTGGTCTGGATCTTCGGCGGGTCGCTCGGACGAACGTCGCCCGGCACGATCGCCGAGCGCGCGCAGATCGGGGACGCGCATGCGATCGACGTGCCCGAAGGCGCGGATCCTGCGCTCGCCGCGGCGCTCGGGATCGCGGGCCTCGCCGGCTGGCTGCCGTTCGCGTGGCGCGCGCCACTCACGGGCGGTGAGACCGTTCTCGTGCTGGGCGCGACGGGATCCGTCGGCCTCGTCGCCGTCCAGACGGCGAAGCTCCTGGGTGCGGGCCGGGTTGTAGCGGCGGGTCGCAGTGCCGCGGGGCTCCACCGGGCGGTGCAGCACGGCGCCGATGCAACGCTCCGCCTCGATGAGCCGGGCGACCTTGTGGCGGTCTTCAAGGAAGCGTTTGGCGGCGACGGCCCGAGCTACGTCTTCGACCCACTGTGGGGAGAGCCGGCAGCGGCCGCGATCCAGGCCGCCGCGCCGCGCGCCACCATCGTCAACCTCGGCCAGTCGGCCGGCGCAACGTCAGAGCTCGCCTCGGCTGCGGTTCGTTTCAAGAACCTCTCGATCCTCGGCCACACGAACTATCTCGTTCCCGCTCCCGAGCTCGCGGAGCACTACCGGCGGCTCGTGCAGCACGCGGTGGCCGGCGACATCCGGCTCGAGGTGGAGCCGGTGCCGCTCGACTCGGTCGCCGACGCCTGGCGACGTCAGGCGGAGGGCGCCGGAACGAAGCTCGTCGTCGTCCCCTAACAACGGCCCGGTATCCGGCACGGAGTCGTTTCGGTCGAGGCTGCGCCGGGTACTCAGAGAGACATGCGACGCCTTTACTGGCTGGTGGGTTGGCTTGCCGTCAAGTACGGCCGGCGCATGCTGAAGCGCCGCATGCAGATCAAGCGCTGAGGTTTCCTGCAGCGGCGATGACCGCGTCGATGTCCGGAAGCTCGCCACCGAGCGGCCACGCAGCCTCGATCGTCTTGCCGTCGCGAATCAGAAACGCCGATCGAACGGCGACGTCACTCATGCCCAGCGGCTCGAACGCGACGTCGAACGCACGGATCGCCTCGCCGTTCCAGTCCGAGAGCAGAGGAAACTCGACGCCGAGCGTCTGCGCCCATGCTCGGTGCGACCACAGTGAGTCGCGCGAGATCGCGATCGGTCGAATTCCTGCGGCGGCGAGATCATCGCTCCTGTCACGCAGGAGCAGCAGCTCGTTCGTTCAGGTGGTCGACCAGTCGTGCAGGTAGAAGCAGAGCAGCGTCCAACCCTCGCCGAGAACGTCTCGCAGCGGCCTCGCCTCTTCGCGTGGCGCGGCCCAGATGCGCACGTCGGGTACGGCGCCAGCCTCGAGCACGTCGCGAGCCTAGCCACGCTGCGCTCAGGGAGCGCAGCACCAGCCCTGGACGCGCGGGAACGATCGCGAGCGGAACTGCTCCGAGACGTTGGCCACTGCTCGGAAGTGGCGTCCGCCCGCTCGCGCGAGGATCCACTGGTCGGCGGTCTCCCAGCTGACGAGTAGCCAGCGTCCGTCAGGCGCCCACTCGACCTCCCCGACGACACCGGTCACGTTGGTGAGCCGACGTCCGCTGAGGATGTACGCGCTGCTTTGCGAGCCGTGGACGCGCGCGACCGCGACCTCGGTCGTTCCCGGCCGGAAAGCGGCGTCCACATCGGGCCAGCCCTCGGCTGCGCTCTCCTGATCGACGAGTCGACCTCGTGCGCCGTAGACACGCAGGTGGTGCGGCGAGAGAACGAGCACGCGCGTTCCGTTCGACGACCATTCCACGTTCGTCACGCGGCCGGCGGGCCGCGAGGATTGCCAGATCAGAGTCCCTGTCGTCGCGTCGATCGCGCGGACGCGCTTCATGTTGGTGTACGCCAGCACGAAGCCGGGACCGGGCCGCCACGCGATCGGTCCCCTTCCGCCCGGGACGAGCAGCCGATCGCTCGTCCCGTCGCCGGCGATGACACGGACCCCCGAGCGATCGACGTACGCGATCTTCGTATCCGTCTCCGTGCCGGTCCACCGCGGGAAGCGAACTCCCGGACGGGAGAGCGTCCAGCGCACGTCCCCGTCCGGCTCGAGCGCGGCGAGCTCGTTCTCCCGAGCAGCGACGACGAAGCGGCCGAACGGCGACCAGCTGCCCTCGCGATACGGTCCCAGGAGGCGCTTCGAGCCGTTCTCCTGCACGACCCAGAGGCCCGCGTCCGACGTGACGAGGAGCTGCCCGGGAGACGGAAGAGAGAAGAGCGCAGGCTGTGCTCGCTCGATGCCAACCGTCTCGCGGATCTCGTCGAGCACGGCCTGGCCCGGCGAGCTCAGCACCGCTGCGAGAGCAGCAACGACGACGGCGACCGCAAGCGCGAGGCGCAGCCTGCGAGAGGGACGCTCGACCGGTTGGCGGTCGGCGAAGGCAGCCGAGACGACGTTCCACGCTCGCGCCCGGGCCTCGGTCTCGCCTGGGATCTCGATCGACTCGAGCTGGCGTCTCACAGCTCGTCCCCCAGCGCGTCGAGGCCGCGCCGCAGGCGCGAGTTGACCGTGCCGCGCGGAAGGTCGAGCGCGTCCGCGATCTCGCCCGGCGTGAACTCGAGCAGGTAGCGCAGCACGATCACCGCGCGGTGCTCGGGAGCGAGCCGGCCGAGTGCGGCGTAGGTGTCGTCAGTGCGCTCCGGCGCGTCCGGCGCGGGCAGCACGTCGACGAGCTCCACCTCGCCGCGAAGCTTCCGTGCGCGTGTCCAGTCGATCGCACGATTGACGACGATGCGGTGGAGCCACGGCCCGAACGGACGGCTGCGGTCGAACCGATCGAGCGCACGAACCGCTGCGAGAAACGACTCCTGTGCGATGTCCTCCGCGGCCGCCGCGTCGTGCGTGACGAGGTGTGCAGCGCGAAACGCGCGCGGCCAGTGCATCCGGAAGAGCGCCTCGAGATCCGAGACCGATCCTCGCTGCGCGCCTCGCACGCGGGCGCGTTCGTCCCGATCCGCGCGCATCCCGTGCCCAGACTACGACGGAACCTGCCCGAGAGGTCCATGCCCGAGATACGTGGCTGGAGCCTCGAGAGGTCCGGGACCCGTTGGCCCACCACAGGCGTATAGGGATCATGGATCGGAGGGCGTTTCTTCTCACGGCAGCCGCGCTTCCGTTTTCGCTCGCCTACGGGCCACGTGCCACGGCCGGCGGGATCCCCGATCGGCCGTTCGCTCTCGTGACCGCGGACCTCGACGCGCATGTCGTTGCCGTCGACCTCTCGAACGGCCGCGTCCTCGGACGGATCCCGACGCAGTTAGGCCCTCGAAGCATCGAAGCGCTCCCGGGCGGCGGGGCGTTCGTCGCGCACACCGACCTGGGCCGCGTCACGCTGCTCGACGCTCGCTCGTTCAGGGTTCGACGCGTGATCGGCGGCTTTCGAGCGCCGCGCTACACGGCTGCCTTCGGAGATCATGCCTATGTCACCGACTCGGCACGAGGCGAGGTCGTTACGGTGAATGCGGCGCGAGGGACGGTCGTCTCTCGCGCGTCGGTGGCCGGGCCGGCGCGCCACGTCACGATCACACGCGACGGCGAGATGATCTGGGCGGCGCTCGGATCGAAGGCACGCGAGGTCGCGGTGCTCGATGCGAGCGTGCCACGGCGGCTACGTCCTGTGCGGACACTCGCGACGCCGTTTCTGGCTCACGACGTCGTTGCCGCACCAGACGGGGAGCACATCTGGGTCACGTCAGGCGACTCGCGCCGCGTTGCCGTCTATCACCGGTCAGGCCGACGTCCTCTCGAAACGCTTGCGGCAGGCGCGCCGCCGCAGCACATCGCGTTCGTGCGGCAGTTCGCGTTCGTCGCGAGCGGCGACGACGGAACCGTTCGAATACATCGCCTGGACGGGACGCTCGTTCACGAAGCCGAGGTTCCGATCGGCTCGTACAACGTGTCGTTCGGGGATCGCTACGCGATCGCGCCATCGCTCTTGCGTGGAACCGTCGCGGTGCTCGATCCGCGCGGACGCATAGGCGCGGTGCGATGGGTCGCCCGCGCCGCTCACGACGCCTGCATCGTCGTCGACACCTGAGGAGGTAGTCATGAAGAAGCTCGTGATTCTCGTCATCGCAGCACTCGCGGCGAGCGGTGGCGCCGCGGCAGACGCCCAGAAGGGCGGCCCGTCGACGGTTCTCAACGGTGGCCGCGGCGTCGTCTCGCCGAACGAGAAGATCCGGTACGTGGCTCTGACGACAGGGCAGCAAACGATCGTCTCGTTCGTGCGTACCCGAGACGGCCAGGTCCTGGGATGGCGCCAGCTCCGTGGGTACTTCGGCATCCCGCAGGTCGCGCTCGACGGCACCACTGACGGCATCTCCCGCAACGGGCGCACGCTCGTCCTCGCATCGCCTGCCGGCGCAGGAACGCCGTCCGGCGAGGTCGCGACGCAGTTCGCCTTGATGGACACTCGCACGCTGAAGCTTCGGCGGCTGACGTTCCCGGGAACGTGGTCGTACGACGCGATCTCACCCGACGGAACGGTTCTCTACCTGATCGAGTACGCATCGTTCGGACCGAGCGTTGCGTACAAGGTTCGTGCATACGACCTGGCTTCGCGCAGGTTGCTCGCGCGCCCGATCGTCGACCGCAGCATCGGCGAGCGACTGATGCGCGGCTGGGCGGTGACGCGGAAGACGAGTGCCGACGGCCGCTGGGCGTACACGCTCTACGCTCGGGCGAAGCACGAGCCCTTCGTGCACGCGCTCGACACCGTGAGTCGCCGGGCTTACTGCATCGACGTCCCGCTCAACTTGAAGCGGGCCGCACAGATGCGCCTACGTCTCGCCTACCGCGGAGAGCGGATGCTCGAAGTGCGTCAGGGCGGCGCGAGCGTCGCGTCGATCGATAGGCGAACTTTCGCCGTGCGCAGGCACTAGAAACGGCAGGGAGAGTGCGGCGAGCTCCGTCTACGCGAGGGTGACGTCCCAGATCACGAGGCCGTTGTGGAGGACGGGAACGCTTGCTTCCGCGTCATGGCAGAACGGCTTCGACCTCGATCTCGACCTTCCATCTCGGATCGAAGAGGCCGGCCAGGACGGTCGTGTTCGCGGGGCGCACGTCACCGAAGACCTCCGCGTGTGCGCGGGCGAAGCCGTCGAAGTCGTCGGCACTCACGAGGTACACACGCGTGCGCACGACGTGCTCGAGGCTCGACCCTGCCTGTTCGAGCGCGGTGCCGATGAGCTCGAGACAGACGTGCGTCTGGTCGTAGACGTCCTCGGGTGGCGGCGACCCGTCGGCCGGGTTCGCGGCAGTGCCCGAGACATGCACGCGGTCGCCGACGACGACGGCGCGTGAGTAGCCGACGATCGGCTCGTACGCACCCGTCCCGGAGATGTTCCGCCTCTCCATGCGACTAGTATCGCCGCGCGTGCAGGCGTTCCGCCAGATCGACGGCTGGCCAGTCGAGTTCGCGGCCGCCGGTGTCGTCGATCCTGACGGGCAGGTCTCGACACGCGGCGACGCATCGCGCGCGGTTCGACTCGCCTCGGTCTCGAAGCCGGTCGCCGCGCTCGCGACGCTCGTCGCCGCAGAGGAAGGAGTCGTCGATCTCGACGAGCCCGCCGGTCCTGCCGGCTCGACCGTTCGCCACCTGCTCGCGCACACATCCGGTCTCCCCTTCGAGGGGACGGAGCCGATCGCGCGCCCGGGCCACCGACGGATCTACTCGAACGAGGCGTTCCGCGTGCTCGCCGATCACGTCGCCGAGCGCGCCGAGATGCCGTTCGCCGACTACGTGCGCGAGGCGGTCTGCGCGCCGCTCGAGATCGGGCTCGACCCGAGCGGCGACCCCGGCTCAGGGATGGACGCCTCGCTCGCGGACGTGCTTACGATCGGACGCGAGCTGCTCTCGCCACGCCTCGTCGCGGACGAGACGCGCGACGAGCTGACGAGCGTCCAGTTTCCGGGGATCTCGGGCGTGCTGCCGGATCACGGCCGCTTCGACCCGCTCGACTGGGGACTCGGCGTCCAGCTCAACACACGTCCGCCCTCGTGGATGGGCGGGCGGGCGTCGTCGCGCACGTATGGGCACTTTGGCGGCTCGGGAACGTTCTTCTGGGTCGACCCGGAAGCGCGTGTCGTCTGCGCCGCGCTCACGACCCGCGAGTTCGACGAGTGGGCGAAGGATGCGTGGCCTCGGTTCGCGGACGCAGTGCTGGCGGAGCTCTCCGGGGTCTGACCCGTGGGGTCAGACCCCTCCCCGCACGCCGGGGTCAGGCCTCGTCGCCGTCGTCGGCAAAGAGTGGGCGCACGAGCTGGTCGAACGTCTGCTCGTCGCAGCTCGCGACGACGCACGGTGTCATCGCCGTGATCGTCGCCGTGCGCGGAACGTTCATCGTGAGCGCCACTTCGCCGAAGAAGTCGCCGGCTTTCAGGATGCCCCGCTCGCCCAGTGTTGACTGCGAAACGCCGGCGAGGCCCGAGAGGAGGACGAAGAAACGCTTTCCCGGCTCGCCCTCCTGGATGAGCACGGTTCCGGACGACACCTCTTCGCGATCCATCCGGTCGGCGAGCTTGCCGAGCGTCTCGCCCGTGAGATCTGCGAACAGACCCACACGCGCGAGTTCGGTCACGGACGCGGGGACATGGCGCGGCGACACGGCAGTACGGTACCCGCGTGGGTGTCCTTCGAGGCTGGCTGTACTGCCCTCGCTGCCGCGCCGAGTTAGCGCACCACGGCTCGAGAGTCGAGTGCGCAGTCTGCGGGTTCGAGCGCTACGCGAATGCGCTTCCTGCCGTGTCGGCACTCGTGGTTGACGGAGACGGTCGTGTTCTTCTCGCGCGGCGCGCGCACGAGCCCGATGCAGAACTGTGGGACACGCTCGGGGGCTTCCTCGAGGAGGACGAGCATCCGGTGGCCGGGCTTCGGCGGGAAGTTCGCGAGGAAGCCGGCGTGGAGATCGAGGTCGGCGACTTCGTCGGCGCCTATCCCGATCGCTATGGCGACGGCGAGGACGCGCCGGTCGCGCTCAATCTCGTGTGGGAAGTGACCATCGGCGGTGACGAAGTCGAGCTCGTCCCGGCCGACGACGTCTCGGAGCTGCGCTGGTTCGCTCGGGACGAGCTGCCGGGCGGCGACGAGCTCGCGTTCCGCTGCTCGCGCATCTTCTCGGAGACCTCGCGAGCCGTCCCTAGACGCACCGAAGGGCCGGCGAACCGGCCCTTCAGCTAGGGGAGGGGGAGGGGGAAGCTTCGAACGAAACTTGCTGCAAAGAGTTTCCTATCAGGTTACGGCCCGAAGGGGAAGAGCCGCGTTGCGCTCAGGCTGCGAAGCCGAACGAGCGCTCGAGCGCCGACTTGGGCTGCGCCCCGACCGCGGCGGCGGCTGGTTCGCCGTCCTTGAAGAGGATCATCGTCGGAATCGACATGACCCCGTACTTCTGCGAGAGACCCTGCTCCTCGTCGATGTTGACCTTCACGAGCTTGACCTCGTCCTTGCGCTCCTCCGCGATCTTCTCGAGGACGGGAGCGACGGCGTGGCAGGGACCGCACCATTCGGCCCAGAAGTCCACGATGACGGGTGTTTCGCTTTTCAGGACTTCCTGCTCGAAGGTTGCTTCCGTGACATTAAGTGCCATGAGACTCATTCGTTCCTTTCATGCGTGTCATTTGCGAATGCCCTGGTGTGAACGAGAAGGTCGCCGAAACCCTTCCCTAGACTGATTCCTCGTGGCGGCGATCTTCACACCTCTGCCGGACAAGCCGGATCACAACGCGCTCGAGCTCGAGCTGCTCGATCTCTGGGAGCACGAGCAAACGTTCGCCAGGCTGCGGGAGCAGAACGCCGAGGGTCCGCGCTTCAGCTTCGTCGACGGGCCCGTCACCGCGAACAGGATGGTTCTCGGTGTGCACACGGCCTGGGGGCGAACGCTCAAGGATGTCTTCCAGCGCTACAAGGCCATGCGGGGGTTCCATCAGCGGTACCAGAACGGGTTCGACTGCCAGGGGCTCTGGATCGAGGTCGGCGTCGAGCGCGAGCTCGGGCTGAACTCGAAGCGAGAGATCGAGGAGTACGGCTTGGCCGAGTTCGCGCGCCGTTGCCGCGACGTGGTGGTGCGATCCTCGCACGCGCTCACCGAAGGATCCGTTCGTCTCGGCCAATGGATGGACTGGGGACGCGACTACTTCACCTTCTCGGACACGAACATCGAGTACATCTGGCGGTTCCTGCGCGAGATGTACGAGCGCGGCTACCTCTACAAGGGTCATCGCTCGACCGAGTGGTGCCCGCGCTGCGGGACGTCGATCTCGCAGCATGAGCTGACGCAGAGCGGCGTCTACCAGCAGCGCAGCGACCCGTCGCTCTACGTTCGCTTCCCACTCCTCGACCAGCCCGGCGAGTCGCTCCTCATCTGGACGACGACCCCGTGGACGTTGCCCGCGAACGTCGCGGCCGCCGTCCGGCCCGCTGCGGACTACGGGCTTCGCGAGAACGGCGAATGGGTCGCGGTCGCGCGCTACCCGGACGCTGCGTTCGGGCGGACGGTCAAGGGCTCGGACCTCGTCGGGCTCCGGTACCGCGGGCCGTTCGACGACCTCGGTCCGGGCTCCGAGGTCGCGCACCGAGTCATCCCCTGGGATGACGTGTCCCTCGAGGAGGGAAGCGGCATCGTGCACATCGCGCCGGGAGCGGGCCAGGAGGACTTCGAGCTCGGCCGGATCCACGACTTGCCCGTGCTCGCTCCGGTGGACGAGGCAGGCCGCTTCTACGACGCGTACGGCTGGCTTCACGGGCTCTCGACCACGGAATCCGCCGATCGGATCGTCGGTCGCCTCGCCGAGACGGGCTTCCTCCTCGAGGCTGGCACGTACGAGCACCGCTACCCGCACTGCTGGCGCTGCGACACGCCGCTCATCTGGCGGGTGACGGACGACTGGCTCATCTCCGTCGACGAGCTAAGGCAGCCGTTGCTCGACGCGAACGCCACGGTCGAGTGGACGCCGGCGTACATGGGCAAGCGCATGGACGACTGGCTCCGCAACATGGGCGACTGGAACATCTCGCGGCGCCGCTACTACGGGCTGCCGCTGCCGATCTACGAGTGCGAGTGCGGACACGTCACCGTCGTGGGCTCGAAGGCCGAGCTCGCCGAGCGTGCCGTCTCCGGGCTCGAGCAGCTCGAGGAGCTCCGCCGGCCGTGGATCGACGAGGTGCCGATCCGCTGCGAGGCGTGTGCCGAGACCGTGCGACGCATCCCGGAGGTCGGCGATGTCTGGCTCGACGCCGGCATCGTCCCGTTCTCGACGCTCGGCTGGGAGAGCCCCGAACGGGTCCCCGAGGGCTACGCCACGGGTGCGGCGAAGGGGCTGACGACCGCCGACCTCCCCGATCACGCCTACTGGGAGGAGTGGTTCCCCGCCGACTGGGTGTCGGAGATGCGTGAGCAGATCCGGCTGTGGTTCTACTCGCAGCACTTCATGGCGGTCGCCCTGACCGGGAACGCGCCGTATCGGCGAGTCCTCGGCTACGAGAAGATGCTCGACGAAACCGGCCGTGAGATGCACAGCTCGTGGGGAAACACGATCGATGCGCCGGACGCGTTCGCTCGCATGGGTGCAGACGTCATGCGCTGGCAGTACTGCTCGCAGCCGCCGGACCGCAACCTCCTCTTCGGGTTCGGCCCCGCACACGAGATCCAGCGAAAGCTGCTCACGCTCTGGAACTCGTGCAAGTTCTTCGCCGACTACGCGAACGTCGCGGGTTGGAAGCCCGACTGGGACGATCTAGCGTCCGGGCCGAGCGGCGAGCTCGAGCCGCTCGACCGTTGGCTCGTCGAGCGAACGCATGCGCTCGTCGCGGAGGCGACCGCCGGGTACGAGAGCTGGCTCACGGTCGACGTCGTGCGTGCATACGAGGCGTTCGTCGACGACGTCTCGAACTGGTATATCCGGCGCTCCCGCCGCCGGTTCTGGGATGGCGACCCTGTGGCGCTGCGGACGCTCTGGTACGCCCTCGTCCAGGGCTTACGCGTGGTCGCGCCGCTCATGCCGTTCCTCACGGATCACCTCTGGCGCGTGCTCACGGCGCCGTGTGAAGCCGCGCCTGTCTCCGTTCACCTGGCGGGCTGGCTTGAGGCGGTCGAGCCGGACGCGGCGCTGCTCTCGGAGATCGCGGAGCTCCGTCGCGTCGTGGAGCTCGGGCGCCAGGCGCGGGCGAGCTCGGGGCTGAAGCTTCGCCAGCCGCTGCGCGCGCTCGTCGTCGAGGGCGCGCCGCTTGTCGGAGCTCACGCGGAGGAGATCGCGGACGAGCTGCGGATCCGCGAAGTCTCGTTCGGATCCGTCGAAGCGAGCGAGCTACGCGTCAAGCCGAACCTTCCGCTCCTCGGCCCGAAGCTCGGGAAGGAGCTCGGCGCCGTTCGCGCGGCGCTTCAGGGTGGCGACTTCGAGGAGCTTCCGGAGGGCGGGATTCGCGTTGCCGGCCACGATCTGACGCGCGAGGAGGTGCTCGTGGAGCGGCACGGCAAGGACGGCTGGGCGGTCGCCGCTTCGGACGGACTCACGGTCGCGCTCGATCTGCACCTCGACGACGACCTCGTTCGCGCAGGGCGTGTCTACGACCTCATCCACGGTGTGAACACGATGCGCAAGGAAGCTGGCCTCGAGCTCACCGATCGGATCGGACTCACGATTCCCGAGGCTGACGCAGACCTGCTCGAGCACGAGGACTGGATCGCACGGGAGACGCTCGCGGTCTCGGTCGGCGTCGGCGCCGAGCTCGGCCTCGCCAAGGTCTGACGGCGCGTCGTATGCTGAGCGGGTGGCTCGGTGCAGTCACTGCGAGGCAGACGTCGCGGGAGAGTTCCGCTACTGCCCGTGGTGTGCGACGCCGACGCGGAGCAAGCTCGTCGAGTTCTTCCGCGGCGTCGACGCCGACGAGCACCGAGCGCTGCGGGTGTCGCGGTACGTGCCCGAGCGGCGCGTTCGCTTCAGCGTCTGGGACGAGAGCGGAACCGCGCGGGCCGCGGTCTCGCTGGACGAAGAGGAAGCGGCGCGCCTAGCCGAGTTCGTCGCGCGTCCCCGATCGCGGCGACCCAGCCTGATGGACGACCTGCGCGCCTTCGTTCGGCGCTGAGTCAGTCGCCGGCCGTGAAGAACGCTCACGGCCCGGTCTGGGCTTTACGCCGATGGTGAGGAAGCCGGTTGCGTCGCATGGTCAGGCGGCGTCGCTCGACGCGGGTTCGTGTCCGGCGCCGGGGGTGACGAGGCCAGTTTCGTACGCAAGTGAGACGAGCTGGGCGCGATCGCGGCAGTCGAGCTTGCCGCGGATCCTGCTGACGTGCGTCTTCGCAGTCAACGGACTGATCACGAGACGACGCGCGATCTCGCCGTTGGACAGTCCGGCGGCGACGAGGCGAAAGATCTGAAGCTCCCGGTCAGTCAAGTCGGCGAGCGCTGCAGGCGGTTGCTGCGGATCCGGTCGTGCTGCGAACTCGGCGATCAGCCGCCTGGTGACCGACGGAGCAAGTAGGGCGTCTCCGGCAGCAACGGTCCGGATCGCGTGCAGCAGCTCGCCCGGCCCCGCGTCCTTGAGCAGGAACGCGCTGGCCCCGGCGCGTAGCGCGGCGTAGACGTACTCGTCGAGATCGAAGGTGGTGAGCACGAGCACGCGGGTGTCGGAGAGGGCCGGGTCGGTGCAGATCAGCCGGGTCGCTTCCAGCCCGTCGAGCACCGGCATGCGGACGTCCATCAGGACGACGTGCGGGAACGTGCGCCGCGCAACGTCGACAGCTTCACGACCGTTGCCGGCTTCGCCGACTACCTCCATCTCGTCCTCGCCTGCCACAAGCGCGGCAAAGCCGGCACGGACCGCTGCCTGGTCGTCGGCGACGAGGACGCGGATCACGTGCCGAGGCGGTACGGCAGCTCGGCGACCACGTGAAACTGCGCCCCCGACAGCTGGGCTTGCAGCGTGCCGCCGAGCGCCCTGGCGCGCTCGCGCATGCCGACGATGCCGACGCCGGGAGTGCTGCCGGTGGCAGTGGCGGAGTGGCCGGTGTCGTTCTCGATCTCCAAACGGAGCCGATCGGCGCCGTAAGAGAGGTTGACGCGGGTTCCCGCTCCCGGCGCATGACGACGGGCGTTGGTGAGCGACTCCTGGAGGATGCGAAAGGTCGCGAGCTGGACGGCCTCGGAAACGCGCTGCGGCTGCTCGCCCTCGACCTCGTAGCCGATGTCGAGGCCGGTGAGGCGTGCCTGCTCGATCAGCGCGCCGACCGCTGCGAGATCCGGGGCGGGCTCCAGCGGGACACGTTCGTTGCCTGGCTCTCGGAGCACGCCGAGGATGGCGCGGAGCTCGTCGAGGGCCTCGTGGCTTGCTGTTTCGATCATCGCGAGCGCGTCCCTCGCGTTGCCTGGGTCACGTTCGATGAGGTGGGCGGCGACGCCCGCTTGCACGTTGATCGTGGTGAGCGTGTGCGCGGCGACATCGTGCAGGTCACGGGCGATCCGCAAGCGCTCCTGCTCCGCGCGACGCTGCGCCTCCTCCTCGCGCGTGCGTTCGGCGAACTCGACTCGCTCGAGCAGGAGCCGGACGTAGGCGCGGCGACTCCGGATCGCCTCGGCGGCGAGCACGGGAATGGCGATCAGCGCCACGTGAGCCGCGGTCTGCAGCGTGAGCGCGTCGGCGCTGTGGCCGGCGAGGAAGAGATCGGCGACCACCACGGCGGCGGCTGCCGCGACCATCGCCGCAACGAGATGAACGCGGCCGCGCGTGACCGCGAGCGAGTAGAGCGCGACCGCCGGTGCGATCACGGCGACCGCGCCGGCAGCCTGGTCGATCGCAAAGAGGACGAGGACGAGCCCGCCCGAGATGGCAAGCGTCGCGGTCGGCGCCTTCCGGCGCATGACCAGGATTGCGGCTGCTGCGAGTGCGAGCGCCAGCGCCAGCGGGCGCGTCGAGGCGTCGGCCCGCACGGCCACACCGACCGCGATGATCGCGCCCACCAGGAGGAGCACGACGGCGTCGAGCTGATGCGGGCCATCGTGCTTCACGAACCGAATGTAGCTCGACTCCGCGCGCCGCACGTACTCCCGCGGGAGTATTCGAGTTACTCCGCGTGGCAGATGCGGACTCATCCGGATGCGGCGACTATCGACCGTGGATGCAGTCCGAGACGACAGCACAGCAGACGCTCCCCGTTCACGAGCCGATCGAGGCGTCGGAGCGCACGGTGGTGACCTGCAAGGCGCTGACGAAGCGCTATGGGGACCTCCTGGCGGTCGACGGAGTGACCTTCTCGCTGAAGTCAGGCACGGTCACCGGCGTTCTCGGGCCGAACGGCGCCGGCAAGACGACGACGCTTCGGCTCCTTCTGGGGCTGGCTGAGCCGACCGCGGGCGAGGCGCTCGTCTTCGGTCGGCGCTACCGGGAGCTCGAGCAGCCGCTCCGCAGTGTCGGGGCCGTCCTCGAGTCGGGGGACTTCCACCCGAGCCGCAATGGTCGGGACCATCTGCGCGCGCTCGCCCTCGCCGCCGGGCTCCAGCTCGGCAGGGTCGAGGAAGTGCTCGAGCTCGTCGAGCTGACGGGTGCAGCCAAGCGCCGGGTAAAGACGTACTCGCTCGGCATGCGCCAGCGACTCGGCCTCGCCGCGGCGCTGCTCGGAGACCCCGAGCTCCTGATCCTCGACGAGCCGGCAAACGGGCTCGACCCTGTCGGCGTGCGCTGGCTGCGCACCTTCCTGCAGGCGTTCGCCGCGCAGGGTCGCACGGTGCTCGTCTCGAGCCACCTGCTCGCTGAGGTCGCCAAGACCGTCGACCGGGTGCTGATCATCGACAAGGGGCGCCTGCTCGCGAGCGGACGTCTCGACGAGCTCACCGACGATCGACGGAGTCTCGAGGACGTCTACCTCGAGCTGACGGCTGGTGAGGAGTCGTGAGCGGCCAGCTGCGCTCGGAGCTGCTCAAGCAGCGCTCGACCGATACGACGCTCTTCCTGTTTCTCGCGATGTTCGGTCTGGTCGCCTTCGCGGTCGCGCTGCACGTGTTCGCGCTCGGCGCTGACCAGCTTTCGACCCGCTCCAATCAGCTCTCCGTGTTCCAGGTCGGCACCAGGGCCGGCATGCTCTTCGCCGGACTCGTCGGCGCGATCGCGATCACGGCCGAGATCCGCTACGGCACGATCCGCCCGACCTTCCTCGTCACCCCGCGGCGCGGACCTGTGATGGCGGCCAAGCTCGGCATCAGCGCGCTGGTCGGGGTCGTCTTCGGCGTGCTGGCCGAGGGCCTGATGGCCGGCGCGGCCGCGATTGCCCTCGCAGCACGCGGGATAGACAACCAGATCGCAGGCGGCGACTACCTGCAACTGCTCGTCGGAGGGGCGTCGGCTGCAGCGTTGTGGGCCGCGATCGGCGTGGGCGTGGGCTCTCTCGTCCGCAACCAGGTGGGCGCCATCGTGGGTCTTTGCGTCTGGATGCTCCTGGTCGAGAGTACGTCCGAGTCGTTCGTTCCTGGCTTCGGCCGCCTCATGCCGGGCGCGGCCGGACTCTCGCTCGCCGGGAACGTCGACGAGCTGTCGGCCGCAGTCGCCGCAGCCATCCTCGTTTTCTATGCCGCGGCGGTCTCGGCTGCCGGCTGGCTCGCGATCCTCCGCCGCGACATCGCATGAGCGCGTTCCTCGCAGCTCAGCTCGTCGGGCAGCAGCAACACACTCCGCCCGGAGGAGCCATTCATCTCGTGATGGTCGCGGGAGTGGTCGTCACCGCGCTCGCAATCTTCGGCGTCAGCCGGTGGCGTCGACGAGGCGACAGCGCAACAGATGAAGAGCAGTTCCCTCTCGATCGCTCGGCCGACAGTACGCGTTCGTCGGAGGACGAGTGACCACGCTACGGAACCGCTGGAAGCTCGGCGTCCTCGCGATCCTCGCCGTGGCCGTCGTCGCCGTCATCGTCTCGCTGACCGCCTGGAACTCGTCGGACTCGGGCGCGTCCAACCCGCCGGCAACCGACACCGAGCAGGCGATGCTCGAGTTCTCGCAGTGCATGCGCGACAACGGCGTTCCGAGCTTTGCCGACCCCGTGGCCAATCCCGACGGCACCTTCGGCTTCACGCGTCCGCTGGGCGTAGCGCAGAGCGCGCTCGACAACGGGCTCGCGAGGTGCCAGGACGAGCTCCAGGCGACTGGAAGCGCCCTCGGCCCGTCGGCGCAGGACGACACGGACGTACAGGACGGGCTGCTCGAGGTCTCTCGGTGCATGCGCGAGAACGGCATCGCCGAGTTTCCCGACCCGGAGGCGGGCAGCGACCTGCTCGGCGGATTGCACGGGCTCTTCACCGACATCGATCAGGAATCGCCGCGCGTGCAGCAGGCCATGCAGAGCTGTCAGTCCGTCCTCAATCAGCTCTTCGGGCCCTCTCACGGAGGAGGCAGCTGATGACGCGGTTGCCACGCAAGCTGGCTCTCGGGGCTGCGGGCGCAGCTGTCGCTGTCGCCGCGCTGGCGGCCGTCAGCTCCATCCTGGGCTCGGACGCGAGCGCGGAAGCCGCCCCTCCGACGACTGCGACGGCGAGCGTCGCTCGCCGAGACCTCGTCCAGCGCTCCACGGTTTCCGGCACGCTCGGCTACGGCGATCCACGCGTGATCGTCAACTACCGTCAGGGGACGATCACGCTCCTGCCGGAGGAGGGCCGCGTCCTCCGGCCCGGTGCCGTCCTCTACACCGTCAACGAGAAGCCCGTCGTCCTCCTTTCGGGCATTCAGCCCGCCTGGCGACCGCTCGCCCACGGAGTCAGCGACGGACGCGACGTTCGCCAGCTCGAGCAGAACCTGCGTGCTCTCGGTTACGACGCCGGCCGCGAGCTCGTGATCGACGAGCAGTTCAGCGCCTCGACGACGGCCGCCGTCGAGCGCTGGCAGGCAGACCTCGAGCTCGAGGCGACGGGACGAGTGGAGCTCGGCGACATCGTCTTCCTGCCCGGTACACGCCGGGTCGGAACGGTGGCCGCCTCGCTGGGTGACCCGGCTCGGCCGGGTGCTCCCGTCATGGCGAACACCTCGACGAAGCGGCTGATCAGCGCCGAGATCGACGCCGACAGCCAACAGGACGTCGCGGTCGGGGACAAAGTGGTCATCGATCTCCGAAACGGAACGACGACCACCGGGACGATCACGGAGGTCGGCAAGGTCGCATCCGTCGGCGACGAGACGGGCGGCGGCCAGCCGACGAGTGGCTCGACGATCACCTTCGCGGTGCGACCCGACCGGCCGGCGGTCGCCGGGAGCCTCGACCAGGCTCCCGTCGACGTCGGCGTCACGAGCGAGCGGGCGAAGAACGCGCTCTCGGTTCCGGTGAGCGCCCTCCTCGCACTTCGCGGCGGCCGCTACGGAGTCGAGGTCGTGCGCGCGGAGACGATGATTGTCGTCCCGGTCACCCCCGGCCTCTACTCCGACGGCGGCTACGTCGAGATCAACGGTGGCGCGGTCGAGGCCGGCGACATCGTCGTCGTGCCCGCATGACCACGATCCAGGCGGCGACCGTCGTGGGGCACGCGCCAACCGCGACGACGCCCGCCCTCGAGCTGCGCGGCGTGAGCAAGGTCTATCCGGGCGGGGTCGAAGCGCTGGGCGGGGTCGATCTGACGATCGCTCACGGGGAGCTGGTGGCGATCGCCGGGCCCTCCGGCTCGGGCAAGTCGACCCTGCTTCACATCGCCGGCACGCTCGAGCGGCCGAGCGCAGGCGAGATCTGGATCGACGGCCGAAACGCGGCGGACCTAACCGACGGAGAGGTTGCCTCTCTTCGCGCCCGCTCGATCGGCTTCGTCTTCCAGCAGTTCTTCCTTCTCGACGGGATGAGCGCGATCGACAACGTGGCCACTGGGCTGCTCTACACAGGCACGCCGAGCGTCGAGCGCAGACGACTGGCGCGTGAGCTCCTGCAGCGCGTCGGCCTCGGCCACCGCCTCGCGCACCAGCCGGCAACGCTTTCGGGCGGCGAGCGCCAGCGGGTTGCAATCGCCCGAGCTCTCCTCGGGCGACCCGCGATCGTCTTTGCCGACGAACCGACCGGGAATCTCGACTCCCAGTCCGGCGCCGAGATCATCGCCCTCCTCCAAGAGCTGAATCGAGAGGGAACGACGATCGTCGTCATCACCCACGAGGACAGCGTGGCGGCGGCGATGACCCGCCAGGTGACGATGCGCGACGGCGCGATCGAGACGGACAGCAGAGGCGTTCGCGACCGATGGAGCTGACGAGCCGGTTGCTCCCCGCCGACGTGGTGCGTGTCGGCTCCATCGGTCTGCGCACCCGCCGCCTGCGCGCTGCCCTCTCCGCCGTCGGCATCGCGATCGGGATCGCGTCGATGGTCGCGGTTCTCGGGATCTCGCAGTCGAGCAAGGCAGATCTGCTCGCCCAGCTCGACACACTGGGAACGAACCTGCTGACGATCACGCCCGGGCAGTCGCTGCGCGGCGACGTGGCGACGCTCCCCCTCACCGCGCCCGCGATGGTCGCCCGCGTGGCTCCAGTCGAGCAGGTCGCCTCGGAGCGCACGACCGACGCGACGTTACGGCGGACGGACTACGTTCCGGCAGCGCAGACGAACGGCATCAGCGTCCGCGCCGCAGACACCAACCTGCTTGCCACCCTGAACGGAACGATCGAGAAGGGCACCTTCCTCACCGAAGCCAACATCCGCTTCCCGGGCATCGTCCTCGGCTCGGTGACAGCAGAGCGACTCGCAATCTCGAGCTTGGAAGCCGGGCCTGCGGTCTACGTCGGCGGTCGGTGGTTCAGTGTCGTCGGCATCCTCGACCCGCTTCCGCTCGCGCCCGACATCGACCGCTCTGCTCTCGTCGGCTATCCGATCGCGCAGGAGCTCCTCGGCGCATCCGCCGACGCCACGACGATCCACGTCCGCACCGACCCCGACACGATCGAAGACACACGGACTCTCCTACCGGCGACCGCGAACCCAGAGAACCCCGAGGAAGTGCAGGTCAGCCGTCCCTCCGACGTGATCGAGGCCCGCGCCGCAGCGGAGACGGCCTTCACGTCGCTCTTCCTCGGCCTCGGCGCTGTCGCCCTCCTGGTCGGCGGGGTCGGCATCGCCAACGTGATGGTCATCTCGGTTCTCGAGCGGCGTTCCGAGATCGGGCTGCGACGGGCTCTCGGAGCGGGCAAGCGCCACATTTCGATCCAGTTCTTGAGCGAGTCCCTGCTGCTTGCCGCGCTCGGTGGCCTCGTCGGCGCGCTGGTCGGCGTGCTCGTCACGGCCGGCTACGCGCTCAGTCGCGACTGGGCGATCAGCATTCCGGCGTACGCGCCGGTCGGCGGACTCGTCGCGTCACTTCTGATCGGCGGCATCGCAGGGTTCTACCCCGCGATACGTGCCGCCCGCCTGTCGCCAACCGAAGCGCTACGGACCGTCTGACCCCAAGTCTTGTAAGGAGGAAGCATGAAGTACGCGCTACTCGTCTACGACGTTCCCGGCTCCTGGCACGACCTTTCCACCGAGCAGAAACGCGCCCTCCATGGCGAGTACCACGCTATAGCCGACGCCCCCGGCGTCATCAGTCACTTCCGGCTCCGGCCACAGGCGGCGATGACCGTCCGAATCGAGGAAGACGACATCGTTCGAACCGAGGGTCCCCTTGACAAGAGGAGGGAGAATCTCTTCGCCCTTTATCTGGTCGAGAGTGACGACTCTGACTCCGCCCTCGAGCTCGCTGCCCGGATCCCGGCCGCTCGCATGGGCGGCGCAACCGAAGTCTGGCCTCTCGCTGAGCGGTAAGGCGGGTGATTCTCGCTAGTCGCCGGCCACGAAGAACGCCCACGTCCCGTCGGGCTCGAACCCCGCGCGCCATCCCAGGTAGCCAGTCCCGTCGAGCACGAGCTCGTCCGGCGAGCCGAGCGGCGCCAGCAGCTCGCGCTCGTGCTCTGAGAGATCCGCGCGTTCTGCGACCGTGTACGCCCAGGGCCAGACGTAGTAGCCCCGCGAGAGGACGTACGGCATCTTCAGGATCGCCGCGAGGGCCTCGAGCGGACGCTCGTCCGTCGTGCGTTCGAGCGTCTGCCAGTGGGCGATCGGGCCGCCCTCGACCGGGCCACCGAACGTGTACCTGAACTCCGTTGGGAGAAGTGGTCGGAGCGCATCGTAGTCCCCGGCTTCGGCCGCTTCCAGCAGCGCGACCCTCGTCGCCTCGACGGCTGCGGGAGGTACGGCCGCCGAGATCGGCGGCGGGTCAGCTGCCTCTGTGGAATCGAGCTTGAAGCCGAGCATGACGCCCGACGCGAACGCGACGATCCCGATGAGCGTGACGACGAGCGTGCGCATCTAGCTCGGCGATGCGAGCTCGAGCTCGCGGCGGAGCTCGACTGGCAGCCGGAAAGTCACGTCCTCGTCGACGATCCGGTACGGCTCGATGCGCGTCACGCCCCGCTCGCGAAACCAGTCGCAGACGCGGGTGACGAGCTTCTCGGGGGCGGACGCGCCGGACGTGATGCCGACGGTACGCGCACCCTCGAGCCACGCCTCGTCGATCTCCGTCTCGTCGTCGATGAGGTGCGCCGGCGTTCCTGCGGCGCGCGAAGTCTCGACGAGCCGGTTCGAGTTCGATGAGTTCCTCGAGCCGATGACGAGCAGGAGGTCGATCTCGGGCAGCATGTCCTTCACGGCCCACTGCCGGTTGGACGTCGCGTAACAGATGTCCTCCTTGCGCGGCGCGCGGATCTCGGGGAAGCGGCGGCGCAGGGCTGTGATGATCTCGCCGGTCTCGTCGACGGAGAGCGTCGTCTGTGTGACGTAGGCGAGCTTCGCGTCCCGCGGTAGGTCGAGCGCCTCCGCCTCCTCCACCGTCTGGACGAGCACCGTGGCGTCGGGTGCCTCGCCCATCGTCCCGACGACCTCCTCGTGGCCTTCGTGGCCGATCAGGACGACGGTATAGCCCTCCGCTGCGTAGCGGCGCGCCTGCACGTGCACCTTCGTGACGAGCGGGCAGACCGCGTCGATGACGTTGTGTCCGAGCTTCGCGGAGTTCGCGAAGACGGACGGCGCGACGCCGTGGGCCGAGTAGACGACCGTCGCGCCGTGCGGCACCTCGGTTTCCTCCTCGACGAAGATCGCGCCGCGCGCCTCGAGGTCGCGCACGACGTGGATGTTGTGGACGATCTGCTTGCGCACGTACACGGGCGCCCCGTAGTGCTCGAGCGCGAGCTCGACCGTCTCGACGGCGCGCTCGACCCCCGCGCAGTACCCGCGCGGCGACGCAAGGAGAACTCGTTCGACCATCGACCGAAGGGTAGTCACCGGCACGCCGCGCCCGCGAATGCGGGCGCCTTTCAGGGATGCTGGCGTGACCGGAATCTGCACTGAGTTCGTCGGGCCGAGCGGGGGAGCGCAATGCACCGCTCTAATAGGCTTCGCCGCCGTGCAGGCGCAAGTGCCGGGTCGCGAAGCC
>Ga0136631_10000011_pt1 | contig 52405 bp, 45 predicted proteins | sample AntDrymUQ6012206_2_FD_104655 | JGI IMG/M metagenome (GOLD analysis project Ga0136631, IMG submission 104655) | Polar desert sand microbial communities from Dry Valleys, Antarctica - metaG UQ601 (22.06) | ecosystem: Environmental > Terrestrial > Soil > Desert | place: Antarctica: Dry Valley... | reverse complement strand
CTCGAGGATCGGCTCGTCGGCGAGCGGCTCGGATCGAGCGCGGTACGTCGCCGGCTCGAGGCGCCGGAGCTCGCGCCCCGCGAGCGTGCGTTCCTCGCGCTCATCGGGCAGACGCTCCTCGAGGTGGGTGCCGAGTCGGGACCCGAGATCTTCGTCGGCGGTGCGGCCGGTCTCGTCGAGGGCGCACGGATCGAGGAGGTCGAGGCGACGATGCGGCTCGTCGAGCTGCTCGAGCGCCGGGCGGCCGTTCTCGCTCTCGTGTCGGAGGCGCTCGAGCCGCAGCGCCCGGTGGTGCACGTCGGGCCGGAGCTCGCCGGCACCGAGCTCCCTGCGGTCTCGCTCGTCGGCGCGACGTACGGGATCCGCTCGACCCCGCTCGGCGCCGTGGGCCTCGTCGGCCCGCTGCGCATGGACTACGAGAAGGCGATTCGCACGGTTCGCGCAGCGGCGTTCGAGCTCTCGCGCTTCGTCGAGGACGTCTACGAAGACGCCTGACATGGCTCTGACGGAGGCCGACTACTACGAGCTGCTCGGCGTCTCGCGCAACGCGAGCGACGCTGAGATCAAGCAGTCGTTCCGCACGCTCGCGCGGGAGCTCCATCCCGACGTCTCGAGCGAGCCGGATGCCGAGCGCCGCTTTCGTGACGTCGCCGAGGCGTACGAGGTGCTCTCGGACGCGGAACGGCGGGCGCTGTACGACCGCTTTGGGAAGGCAGGCCTCAAGCGCGGCGGCTACGAGCCCGGGTTCGCCGACTTCGGGAGCGTCGCTGACATCTTCGCGTCGTTCTTCGGCGAGGACCTCCTCGGCGGCGGAGGCAGGCAGCGGTCGCAGCGCGGCGGCGACGTTCAGGCCGTCGTCGAGATCGAGCTCGAGGACGCGTTCGCAGGTGTGTCGGTCGTCGTCTCGCTCGACGTTGCTCTGCCGTGCGAGCGCTGTGACGCGACCGGTGCCGAGCCGGCCACGTCCACGCGTACGTGTTCGACGTGTGCGGGCGCCGGTGCGGTGCGAGCGGTCTCGCAGAACATCTTCGGGCAGTTCGTCCAGCAGCGGACCTGCCCCGACTGCGGCGGCACGGGCGAGGTGCTCGAGCGTCCGTGCGACGGCTGCGGAGGAGAGGGCCGTGTCGGCACGAGATCGCAGCTCGACGTGGAGATTCCGAAGGGCATTCACGACGGGCAGCAGATCCGCGTGCGCGGGGAGGGGCACGCCGGCTTCCGGAGCAACGAGCGAGGCAACGCGTTCGTCGTCGTACGTGTGCGACCCGATCCTCGATTCGTGCGAGACGGAGACGACCTGCACACGGCCGTGCGGCTGACCATGACGGACGCCGCGCTCGGAACGGCCGCGACGGTCGCGTCGCTCACGGGCAACCTCGAGCTGGAGGTGCCGCCCGGTACCCAGCCCGGCGAGGTGCGCGTTCTCGCGGGCGAGGGAATGCCGTCGCTGCGCGCAGCGCGCCGCGGCTCGCTCTACGTCCGGCTCGACGTCGCGGTGCCGACCACCCTGGACGCCGAGCAGCGGCGCCTGCTCGAGGACGTCGACCGCACGCTGGGCCCGGATGCCTACGCGTCGAAGTCCGACGAGGACGAGGGCTTTTTCCGCCGCCTGAAGAGCGCGCTGCGCTGAGCGGGCTCCGCCGCGTCGCGTTGCGGGTGACGGACCGCAAGCCGGACAACGCGGTCGAGGTTGCTGCGGCGTGGCTGCTCGACCGCTTCCCCGACGGGCTCGAGGAGCGCCGGCTCGACGGCGCGACGGAGCTCGCTGTGTTCACCGACGATGCCGGGGAGGCCGCCGTGCGCGACGCGTTCCCCGACGTTCGGTCGGAGCCCGTCGCTCCCGGCTGGGAGGACCGCTGGAAGGAGCTCCATCGCCCGGTGCGAGCGGGAGGGCTCTGGATCGGTCCGCCGTGGTTGCCTCCGCCGACAGACGAGGACGTCGTCGTCGTGGATCCTGGGCGCGCGTTCGGAACGGGCGCGCACGCGACCACGCGAGCGTGCATCGAGCTGCTCGCGCGCCTTGAGCGCGGGAGTCTCCTCGACGCGGGCTGTGGGTCCGGTGTCGTAGCCGTCGCGGCCGCGCGGTTCGGGTTCGCTCCCGTCGTTGCAGTCGATCTCGACGAGGTCGCCGTCGAGGTTGCCGCCCTGACGGCGCTGGTCAACGGTGTCGAGATCGACGCTCGTCGCGCCGATGTGCTGAACGACGAGCTACCCCGTACCGACGTCCTCGTGGCGAACATCGAGCTCGGTGTCGTCGAGCAACTCCTCGGGCGAGCACGCTCGACGGTTGCGGTGACCTCGGGCTACCCCGCCGCCGCAGCGCCGCGGGCTCCAGGCTGGGTCGGCGTCGATCGGCTCGAGCTCGAGGGCTGGGCCGCAGACGTTTTCGTCAAGCAGCACTAAAGAGCCTCTAACACAATGTGTTAGAGGCTCTAAGCTAGTCCCTTCGATGGCGACCTTCTCCGTGCGTTTCCTGGGCTGCAAGGTGTCGTACGCGGACGCGCAAGCGGTTCGCGAGCGACTACTCGGCGACGGCGACCGTGAGGTGTCAGGCGCGGGTGACGTGGCGGTCGTGAATACGTGCTGCGTCACGCACGAGGCCGTCTCGAAGTCGCGTCAGGCCGTCTCCCGCGCCGCGCGGACGCACGGTCGCGTGTACGTGACGGGCTGCGCCGCGAACCTCCGATCGGCCTTCGAGCAGGTCGCGCCCAACGTGTCGGTAGTCAACCGACCGAGCGAGGAGGTGCCCGCTGCCGTCGCCGGCGACGTCGGCGCGATCGGTTGCGTGCAGGCGCGTGCTGGACTCGAGCGGATCCGCGCGTTCGTGAAGATCCAGGACGGCTGCTCGTTCTCGTGCTCGTTCTGCGTCATCCCGCTCGTCCGGGGAGCGACGCGCAGCCGTTCGGCGGGAGCGGTGCTCGCCGAGATCGCGCGACGTGTCGAGCAGGGTCACCGCGAGATCGTCCTGACCGGAGTCAACCTCGGCTGCTTCCGCGACCGCGCGGCGGGATATGCACTTCCTCGGCTCATCCGCGAGGCGGGCTCGATCCCGGGCGTCGAGCGGTTGCGGCTGTCGTCGATCGAGGTGAACCACCTCAGCGAGGACCTAGTCGCTGCGCTCCGCGAGACAGCAGCGGCGTCGCTCCATCTCCATGTGCCGCTTCAGTCCGGGGACGACGGCGTGCTCCGCTCGATGCGACGCCGCTACTCATCGGCGCAGTACCTCGCGAAGGTCGGCCCGCTCCACGACTTCAACCTGACCGCCGACGTCATCGTCGGCTTCCCGGGCGAGGACGACGCCGCGTTCGCACGCACCCTCGACGTGATTCGCAAGGCCGGGATCACGCGCGTGCACGCGTTCCCGTACTCGCCTCGACCCGGCACCTCCAGCGCTGCAGCGGACACGGTGCTCAACGAGGAGAAGAAGGAGCGGAGTGCGCGCCTTCGCGCGCTGTCCGACGAGCTCTCCCGCCGTCGCTGGGCGTCGCGGGTCGGCTCGACGGATCGCGTCCTCGTCGACCGCCCGGGCCGGGGGTACGGCGCCGACTACACGCCGTGGCTCGTCGACGGCGAGGTCGGCCGGCTCCTGCAGGCACGCGCCGTCGGAATCTCCGAGGAGGGAATTCTTGCCGTCGCCGCCTGAGAGCTGCCTGTTCTGCCGGCTCGTCGCCGAGGGCGACCACGTGCACGCGGCCGACGGATTCGTCGCGATCCGCGACATCAACCCGATCGCCGAGACGCACATCCTCGTCCTGCCAGAGCGGCACATCGACACGTTCCGCGACATCGACGCCTTCCCGGACCAGGAGGCCGGCGGCATGCTGCGATTCGTTGCCGACACGGCGAAGGCCGCGGGGCTCGCCGACTACAGGGTGCTCGTCAATGTCGGCGAGGGCGGAGGGCAGACCGTCTTCCATCTCCACTGGCACGTCCTCGGTGGGCGGTTCGACACCGGGAAGCTGGCGCGTGCGCTGGAAGTGGAGACTGGATGAGCCTGCTGGCTCGCATCGAGGAGGAGTTGAAAGTGGCGCGGCTTGCGCGAGACGAGGACCGGCGTGACGCGCTGAGCCTCGTCCTGAACGCGCTACGGGGCGCCCAGAAGGAGCTCCAGCGTCCGCTCTCCGACGACGAGGAGCTGCAAGTGCTCCAGCGCGAGCGCAAGCGCCGCGGCGAGGCGGCCGAGGCGTTCCGGGCGGCGGGCCGCGAGGAGCAGGCCGAGGACGAGGAGTACGAGCTCGAGATCCTCGAGGAGTTCATGCCGGAGCCGATGTCCGAAGAGGAGATCGAGGAGATCATCGACGATGTCATCTCGGAGGTCGGCGCGACGAACATCCGCGACATGGGTCGCGTCATGGCCGGCGTGATGCACCAGGTCTCGGGCCGTGCCGACGGGTCGACCGTGTCGCAGCTCGTCAAGGAAAAGCTCGCGTAGGGGCGAGGCTCGCCTCGCCCTCGGTGTTGGCGAGGGATGAGGGCGAGTCAAGCCTCGCCCCTACACTCCGACCCGATGCAGCAGGTTCTGGATGTCTCGAACGAGGTCGCGGCCGAGCTCGCCGGCGTCGAGGACGGCGTGCTCGACGCACTACGCGAGCGGCTCCAGTGCACCATCGCGCTGCGCGGCAACCGCCTGACGTTCGGGGGCGACGACGAGCAGGTCGTTGCCGCGCGCGCAGTCGTCGACGAGCTCGTCGAGCTGGTCGAGGGCGGCCACGAGATCGGGCCCGACACAGTCGGCGTGGTGCTCGCCGCGCTCGACCAGGCCACGGACGTTCGCGAGGTCTTCGATGACGTCGTCTGGCGGCACCGCGGCAAGAACATCACGCCGAAGACCGTGAACCAGAAGCGGTACGTCGACGCGATCCGCAGCTCCACCGTCACGTTCGGCATCGGGCCCGCCGGGACCGGGAAGACCTACCTCGCGATGGCGCTGGCGGTCTCGGCGCTTTCCGAAGGCGCGGTCGGCCGCGTGATCCTCACGCGCCCCGCGGTCGAGGCAGGCGAGCGTCTCGGGTTCCTGCCCGGCGACATGCTCGCGAAGGTCGATCCGTACCTGCGCCCGCTCTACGACGCGCTGTACGACATGCTCGAGGCGGAGCGCCTCGCCGGATACATGGAGCGCGGGACGATCGAGGTCGCGCCCCTCGCGTTCATGCGCGGGCGGACGCTCAACGACTCGTTCGTCGTCCTCGACGAGGCCCAGAACACGACGCCGGAGCAAATGCAGATGTTCCTGACGCGGCTCGGCTTCGGCTCGAGGATGGTCGTCACGGGGGACATCACCCAGATCGACCTGCCGCGCGAGCAGGCGTCGGGACTGATTCAGGTGCGTGACATCCTCGCCGGCATCGACGGCATCGGCTTCATCGAGTTCGGAAACGAGGACGTCGTACGGCACAAGCTCGTGCAGCGGATCGTGGAGGCGTACAAGCGCCACGCCGAGGAGACCGGCACGGCGCGCCGCCGGTGATCAGTATCGAGACGGCAAATCGCAGCGGCGCCTCGGTCGACGAGCGGGCGGCCGAGGCGTTGGCGGAGAGGGTGTTGCGCGCCGAGGGCATGACCGACGGCGAGCTCGGCATCGCCTGGGTCGGAGAGGACGAGATGCGGACGCTCAAGCGCGAGCACCTCGGAATCGACGAGACGACTGACGTGCTCTCGTTCCCGCTCGACGGCCGCGACGAGCTTCCGGAGGGCGAGCCTCGCGCGCTCGGTGACGTCGTTCTCTGTCCCCACGTGGTCGGCGAGAGCTGGCGCGAGCCGCTCGTGCACGGGCTTCTGCACCTGCTCGGCTACGACCACGGCGAGGAGCTGACCGCGCGAGAGCGAGCGCACGCGGAGTCATGAGCAGACAGCAACCGACGTCCCTGTTCCAGAGCTTCAACTTCGCGGCCGAGGGAATCGTCCACGCCGTCCGGACGCAGCGGAATCTCTGGATCCACTTTGCCGTCGCGGTCGCCGTCCTCGTCGCGGCGACCGGGTTCGGGGCGACGAAGCTCGAGCTCGCCGTGCTCCTCCTCGCGATCACCTTCGTGCTCGTCGCGGAGCTCGTGAACACGGCGGTCGAGGCCGCCGTCGACGTCGCGTCGACGTCGTTCGACCCGATGGCGAAGATCGCGAAGGACATCGCCGCCGGCGCCGTTCTCATCGCGGCGCTGAACGCGGTCGCCGTGGGGTACCTCGTGTTCTCGGGCGAGGTCGCGACGCGGAGCTCGCGCTTCCTGACGCGCCTCTCCGACGCGCAGGCCGAGCTGACGCTCGTCGCGCTCGCCGTGACGGTCATCCTCGTCATCGCGGTGAAGGCGTACACCGGACGGGGCACGCCGCTTCGCGGTGGGCTGCCGTCGGGTCACGCTGCTGTTGCGTTCGCTGGCTGGATGGCGGTCACGCTCATCCTCGAAGACTCGGCTCGGCTCTTCCTCGTCTCGTCGGTGACCTTCATCATGGCCTTGCTCGTGGCGCAGACTCGTGTCGAATCCGGTGTGCACTCGGCCTCCGAGGTGGCCAGCGGCGCCGTGCTCGGCGCGCTCGTCACGCTCCTTCTCTTCCAGGTCTTCGGATGACCACCGCTCGCCTCCGGCTCGCGGTCGCGGGGGAAACCAGGTTTCCCCCGCGTGCCCCTTTCTTCTTGAGAGCGTGGGGAACCTCCCGGTTCCCCACACCCCTCCCCGCTCATGCGCCGGAGACCGGCGCATGAGCGACGCCGAGCTCTTGGCTCTCGCCGACGCGGTCGCCGCGCGGGCGTACGCGCCGTACTCGAGCTTCCACGTCGGCTGCGCGGTGCTCGCGCGCGACGGTCGGGTGATCGAGGGCGTGAACGTCGAGAACGCGGCTTATCCGCTCGGCGTGTGCGCGGAGCGGACGGCGTTCTCGCGTGCCGTTGCAGAGGGATATCGACCGGGTGACTTCGAGGTCGCGGCGATCACGGCGTCGCCATGCGGTGGCTGCCGGCAGTGGCTCCTCGAGATGGGTGTCGACCGCGTCGTCTTCCGCAACGCCGGCCGGGTCGTCACGATGACGCCGGTCGAGCTCCTGCCCGAGTCGTTCGACGCCTCCGATCTCGCGTGAAGAGCGGATTCGTGGCCGTCGCCGGCCGCCCGAACGTCGGGAAGTCCACACTCGTGAACGCGCTCTGCGGGGAGAAGATCGCGATCACGTCGAGCGTGCCGAACACAACCCGCCGGCGTCTCTTCGGGGTCGCGCACGGCGACGACTACGAGCTCGCGCTCGTCGACCTGCCCGGCTTCCAGCGCCCGATGGACGCGCTCACGGAACGCATGCAGAAGACCGTTGATGCTTCGTTCGACGACGTCGACGCGGTGCTCCTCGTCGTCGACGCCCGCGCCCGCATCGGCGCAGGGGATCGCTTCGTCGCGCGTCGCGTGTTCGGCATCGACAAGCCGGTGATCATCGCGCTCAACAAGGTCGACCGGCTGAAGCCCGCGCACATCGCGATGCAGATGAAGGCGGCCGCCACGCTCGGGGACTTTCACGCGCTCCATCCGGTGAGCGCGAAGACGAAGGAAGGCGTCGGCGAGCTGCGCAGCGATCTCGTCTACCTGCTTCCCGAGGGCCCCGCGTACTTCCCCGACGGGCAGAAGACGGATCTCTCGGTCGAGGAGCGCATCGCGGAGGTCATCCGCGAGAAGGCGCTGCACCTCACCCGGGAGGAGGTGCCGCACGCCCTGACCGTCGAGGTCGAGGAGATCGAAGATCGCCGGCTTCTCGCGGTCATCTACGTCGAGACGGAGTCTCAGAAGGGGATTCTGGTCGGCAAGAAGGGTGCGATGGTGCGCGAGATCGGCACGCGCGCCCGGCCGGAGGTCGAAGCGCTGCTCGCGCATCCGGTCTTTCTCGAGCTCAAGGTGAAGGTGCGACGGAAGTGGCGCCGCGACCCGCGGATGCTCGAGCGACTCGGGCTCTGAAGGCACGCGCCTGGGGCAGGACTCGCAGGACTACACTCGGATTGTGGCCACTGCCCCTGCACTCGTCGGCGGCTTCGAGCTTCCGTCCGGCCCGCGACTCCCGCGCGTCGGCTCGGTCGACGCGGTCGCGCTCGAGGAGCGCGCGGCCACCCTCGCGAAGCGGTCGATCAAGCGCGAGTCGAAGGTGCAGGCGCTCGAGCTCGCGGTGCGCATGATGGATCTGACGACGCTCGAGGGCCAGGACACGCCCGGAAAGGTCGCCGCTCTGTGCGCGAAGGCGATGCGACCCGATCCCGGCGACCCCTCCGTGCCGCCGGTCGCTGCCGTCTGCCTGTACCCGAGCCTCGTCGGGGTGGCGAAGGAGCGGCTCGCCGGGAGCGGCGTGAAGGTCGCATCGGTTGCGACTGCGTTCCCTTCCGGGCAGTCGCCGATCGAGATCAAGATCGCAGAGACACGCGCTGTCGTCGGGCTCGGTGCCGACGAGATCGACATGGTGATCGACCGCGGCGCGTTCCTCTCGGGTCGCTATTCGAAGGTCTTCGACGAGATCGTGCGCGTGAAGGAGGCCTGCGGCGAGTCGCACCTCAAGGTCATCCTCGAGACGGGTGAGCTCGGGACGTACGACAACGTCCGCCGTGCCTCGCTGATCGCGATCGCCGCCGGCGCGGACTTCATCAAGACCTCGACCGGCAAGGTGAGCCCGGCGGCGACGCTTCCGGTGACGCTCTGCATGATGGAGGTCGTCCGCGACGTGTATGCCGAGACCGGGCACATCGTGGGCATCAAGCCGGCGGGCGGAATCCGCGCGTCGAAGCAGGCGATCCAGTACCTAGTCACGCTCTACGAGACGCTCGGCCCGCAGTGGATGACACCGGATCTCTTCCGCTTCGGCGCGTCCTCGCTCCTAAACGACGTCCTCATGCAGCTCCGCAAGGAGAAGACGGGGCGCTATCAGTCCGGCGATTACTTCACGATCGACTGATGGCCCAGGTCGAGAAGCGCGCGTCCAACCTGCCTGCCACGTTCGAGTGGGAGTACGCACCTGCGCCCGAGGCGCGCGACATCGTCCAGATCCGTGAGCGCTACGGGCTGTTCGTCGGCGGGGAGGAGGTCGAGCCGCGGACGAACGAGTGGTTTCCGTCCATCTCGCCGTCGACCGAGGAGCAGTTGTTCGAGGTGGCGCTTGCGGGCGAGGAGGACGTCGCGCTCGCAGTCGACTCGGCGCGCGGCGCCTTCGAGAACGGCTGGTCTTCGCTTGCGCCGTCCGAGCGCGCGAAGTACCTCTTCCGCCTCGCGCGCCTGATCCAGGAGCGCTCGCGGGAACTCGCCGTGGCCGAGTCGCTCGACGGCGGCAAGCCGATTCGCGAGTCACGTGACGTCGACGTCCCGCTCGCTGCGGCGCACTTCTTCTATTACGCGGGCTGGGCGGACAAGCTCGAGTACGCGTTCCCGAACCGCACGCCGCGCCCGCTCGGAGTGGCCGCACAGATCATCCCGTGGAACTTCCCGCTCCTCATGCTGTCGTGGAAGATCGCCCCTGCGCTCGCGTGCGGGAACACGGTGGTGCTCAAGCCGGCCGAGACGACGCCGCTGACGGCGATGATCTTTGCGGACATCTGCCGCCAGGCAGAGCTTCCTCCGGGCGTCGTCAACCTCGTCACCGGCGACGGCACGACCGGCGCGCACCTCGTGCGCAACCAGGGAATCGACAAGGTCGCGTTCACCGGCTCGACGGACGTCGGGAAGCTGATCATGCGCGAGCTCGCCGGCCGCGACGTGCGCATGACGATGGAGCTCGGCGGCAAGGCCGCGAACATCGTGTTCGACGACGCTGCGCTCGACCAGGCGGTCGAGGGGATCGTCAACGGGATCTACTTCAACCAGGGACATGTCTGTTGCGCTGGGTCGCGGCTCCTCGTGCAGGAGTCGATCTACGAGCCGCTCCTCGAGAAGCTGAAGCGGCGTCTCTCGACCTTGCGCGTCGGCGACCCGCTCGACAAGAACACCGACGTGGGCGCGATCAACTCGAAGGCGCAGCTCGAGAAGATCCGCGAGCTCGTCGCGAGCGGGGAGGAGGAGGGTGCGGAGATCTACCAGCCCTCCTGTGACCTGCCCGAGCGCGGGTACTGGTTCGTCCCGACGCTCTTCACGAACGTGGCGCAGAGCTACCGGATCGCGCAGGAGGAGATCTTCGGGCCCGTGCTGTCGGTGCTCACGTTCCGGACGCCGGAGGAGGCGATCGAGAAGGCGAACAACACGCCGTACGGCCTCTCCGCCGGGGTGTGGACGGAGAAGGGCTCGCGGATCCTGTGGATGGTCGAGCGGCTGCGAGCCGGCGTCGTATGGGCGAACACGTTCAATCGGTTCGACCCCACGTCGCCGTTCGGCGGCTACCGCGAGTCGGGCTTCGGTCGCGAGGGCGGCCGCCACGGCCTCGAGCCGTACCTGAGGTTCGACGAATGAGCACTCCCACTTCCCCACCCTGGGTGGGGAGTTTGGCCACCCTCCACCCGGCGTCGAGCCTATCGCTCGAGTCCCGACGAAAGTGGAACTGCTCCGTGTCGAGTTGGCACAAACTCGTCCACGCCGACGGAAGCCCACACACGCCATGACCCGGCTCTCGGTCAAGAAGACGTACAAGCTCTACATCGGCGGCGCGTTTCCGCGCTCCGAGTCGGGGAGGACGTTCGACGCCGACGGGCACAACGTTGCGCGAGCCTCACGGAAGGACGCCCGCGACGCCGTGCGCGCAGCGCGCGCAGCGCTCCCGGCCTGGTCCGGCATGACCGCCTACAACCGCGGCCAGGTTCTGTACCGGCTCGCCGAGATGATGGAGGCCCGTGCTTCCGATCTCGAGAGCGCGTCCACCGGCCGGGCGGAGGTGGAAGCCGCGATCGATCGCACCGTCTGGTACGCGGGCTGGGCGGACAAGCTGGCGCAGGTGATCGGCAGCTCCAACCCGGTCGCCGGCCCGTACTTCGACTTCACGATCCCGGAGCCGACCGGGGTCGTCGCGATCCTCGCCCCCGCAGAGCCGCCGCTTCTCGGGCTCGTCTCGCGAATGCTCCCGGCGCTCGTCGGCGGCAACACCGTGGTGATCGTCGCCCAGGAGCACCATCCGGTGGCAGCGGTCGAGCTCGCCGAAGCGCTCGCCACATCGGATTTCCCGTCCGGGTCGGTCAACGTGCTCACCGGCTTCGCCGACGAGCTCGCGCCGTGGCTCGCCGGTCACATGGACGTGAACGCGATCGATCTCACCGGCATCGACGGGGACACGACGGAGCTCGAGCAAACGGCCGCGGAGAACGTCAAGCGCGTCATCCGCTCGAACGCCGAGACCCAGAGCCCGTGGGAGATCGCGGCCTTTCTCGAGCTGAAGACGGTGTGGCACCCGATCGGGCTCTGACGGCTCCGATCGCTCCGACGGCTCAGCCGCGCGTCGCGTAGACCGCCTGGCGAAAGCTCGTGCCGACCGGCTCGGTGGCCAGCACCCAGACGACCAACGGGCGGCCGCGCACGTAGTGCACCGAGATGTAGTCGCCGAGCATGCGGCCGGACGTCGTGTCAGGCATCCACCGCAGAGGCATCGACTGCGCCGAGAGCCGCCGGGGCGCCGACCAGTTCTCGGGGGCGCCGGGCGAAACCGTGAGCTCCACGTCAATGCCCGCCGGCCTGGAACGCATATAGGCGATTGCGACGCGCCCGGTCGCCGGGTCGATCCCGATCGCGGGAAGGACGGCATCGCGGGCGCGTGTGACTGCGATCGGCGGGCTCCACTGCGCGCCGTCGGCCGAGGTCGCCACGAACACGGCGTTGCTCCCCGCACCGGGCGAGGCGCAGTCGTGCCACGCGGCCCAGAAGCGGCCCGTCGGGTCGACCTGCGCAGAGGGAAGCGGAAATGCGCGGAAGTCGCGGATCGCGCAGCCTCCGTCGATCGGCGCGATGCGTACCGGAGCACCCCAGGTCACGGCTCCGTCCGTCGAGCGCGACGCTGCGATCCCGAATTGTCCGGCCTGGAGGAGGTACACCACGACGAGATCGCCGTTCGATCGGATGGCAGGAAAGACACCGACCCCACCGCGTACGCCGAGGTCGACCGGGAGCGACCACGTGACACCCCCGTCGTCCGACCAGCTGACGGCGAGCATGTCGCGATCGGCGGAGTGCGTGTACACGAGGTAGCAGCGGCCGAAGAACGGCGACGACGACGTGTTGTCGCACGCGAGCCAGTTCTTGTCGAAGGCGATTCCCTGCGCCACGCGTTCCTCGAGCGCCGTGAGCGCGCTGCCCCAGGTGAAGCCGTCCGGCGAGCGGCTGATCGCGAGCCGGGTCGTCGTGCCGGAGAGAGCGAGCGTCGAGATGAGCCACGTCGAGTGGGCCGCGTCGTACGCGACCACGGGGTCGCTCGCTCGCGCGTTGGCGCCGGCGGGGCGACTCGCGACGGTGAGTCCGGGCAGGAGGCCGCTCCGCCACGTGGCGCCGTCGTTCGTCGTCACCGCGAAACCGACGTTCGTCGCCGCGCCGTCGAAGCGTCTACCGACCTGAAAGGTGGCCACCGTCGTTCGTCCGAACGTGAAGCTGTCGGGCTCGACCTCGGTCTCGTGCTGCGCGCCGTCCGAGCGGTAGGGATCGCGCGAGAGCCTGCGACCGACCAACTCGCAGTCGCTTGCCACGGTGTCGGGGAGGTCGGCGTTCACGACGTCGAGGCCTGTCCCGCAGCGCACGATGTCTCGCGCGCCGTCGTACGAGCTCGCGATCAGGTCGTTGCCGGGCCCGCCGTCGTGCGTGTCACGACCGGGACCACCCTGGAGGAAGTCGGCGCCGCTCCCGCCGAGGAGCTGGTCGCGCCCCGCGAGGCTCTGTATGACGTCGGCGCGCGGCGTTCCCGCGAGTCGGTCGTCTCGCGGCGTGCCGTTGATCGTCCTGGCGCCTGCGACGGCACCTCCGGCGGCCAGCAGGCCTACGAGGACGAGAGCGAGAAGGCGCATGGTCTGAATAGGACGAACGCTGTGACACCGAGTTTGCACGTAGCCGACTACGATCCCGTTTCGTGTCCAAGCTCAGTCAGGCGATCGCGGAGGGCGACGGCATCTCGTTCGTCGTCGAGGTCGCGGATGCGCCCAGCGCCCGTGCCGCCGAGTCGCAGGGTGCGGACGCGCTCGCAGCTCTCGCGAACGCGAACGCGGTGCGCGTCTCGTCGGCGCTTCCTCTTCTGCACCTCGGGCGGATGTTCGACGCGCAGGGGTCGGCGGCGGACGCCGTGGTCATCAAGCCCGACCTCGCGATGTGGGACGAGGCGCACGCGTTCAGCCTCGAGTGCGTGGTTCGCGTCTCCCAGTCGTCCGACCTCGAGCGCTCGCTGCACTACTTCGACCCGGAGGTCTTCCTCCTCTCCGTTCCGGAAGACGCGGACGACGATCCGCTGACGGTCCTGCTCGAGCTGCTCCACGACGTGCCGGCAGGAAAGCTCGCGATCGCCGAGCTCCACGACGCGACGCCGGACGACGTCTCCGAGCTCGAGCGTTCCGGCGTGGACGCCGTGCTCGTCTCGCCGGACAGCCTGGCGACGTTGATTCAGTCCGGTCCGCCAGACGTCTGAGCGAGGGTTGGCATGCGCATCGGGATTCTGACGGGCGGCGGCGACTGCCCTGGTCTCAATGCGGTGATACGCGCGGTCGTCCGGCTCTCCACCGACCGTGGGCACGAGATGATCGCCGTTCGTGATGGCTGGAAAGGCTTGACCGAAGGAATCTTCGCCCCGCTCGGGCGTCGTGAGGTGTCCGGGATTCTTCCGCGTGGCGGGACGATCCTCGGAACGACTCGCACCAACCCGTACAAGGTCGACGGCGGCGTGGACGCGGTGCTCGACCACTTCCGCCTGGAACGGCTCGACGCTCTCGTCGCGATCGGAGGTGAGGACACGCTCGGCGTGGCCGCTCGTCTCCACCGCGAGCACGCGTTTCCGGTCGTCGGCGTTCCGAAGACGATCGACAACGACCTCTCGGGCACGGACTACACGTTCGGCTTCGACACGGCCATGACGATCGCGACCGAGGCGATCGACCGGTTGCACACGACCGCCGAGTCGCACAACCGCGTGATGGTCGTCGAGGTCATGGGCAGGCATACGGGCTGGATTGCGGTCATGAGCGGGATCGCGGGTGGCGCAGACGTGATCCTCATACCCGAGCAGCCCATCACCGTCGAGCGCGCCTGCCAGGATCTCGTCAAGCGACACGAGGGAGGGAAGGACTTCTCGATCGTCGTCGTGAGCGAGGGCTACGAGCTCGCGTACGAGTCGGGCGAACGGCGACTCGTCGCCGGCGATGCGCGGACCACCGACCAGTTCGGCCACCTCGTCCTCGGCGGCGTCGGCGACGCGCTCGCTCGCGAGATCGAGCAACGAACCGGATTCGAGACGCGTGTTTCCGTGCTCGGACACGTCCAGCGCGGCGGCACGCCGACGCCTCGCGATCGCATCCTCGCGACGCGGTTCGGGCTGAAGGCAGCCGATCTCGTCCACGAGGGTCGCTACGGGCGCATGGCCGCCCTGCACGGCGACGCGATCGTCGATGTCTCCCTCGAGGAGGCAACCGGCGAGGTGAAGACCGTTCCACCCGAGTGGTACGAGGTCGCCCGGGCGTTCTTTGGATAGCGCATGCCGGAGGTGGGGGTCGAACCCACACGTCCCGAAGGACACGGGATTTTGAGTCCCGCGCGTCTGCCAGTTCCGCCACTCCGGCGACAGAGCCCTCGATCGTACCGCTGTGTGAACGCAGTCCTCGTCGGCCGGAGGCGGGCCGTGCCCGCCGGGAGGCCAAACCGCGGCTACTGGGTGCACTGCCCCAGGAAGGGGGGCCTCACGGGGGGAAACATCGTTTCCCTCCGTGATGAGATACTCTCGGGCACGCCGGCTGAGCCGGTGCGCCACCGGGTGAATCGACATGAGGAGGACAGGTTGACTGCAAAGAAGAGTGTGCTCACCGCACTCGCGCTGATCATTGCCGCGCTCGCGCTCGTCGCTGCCGGCTGTGGTGGCGACGATGGCGGGAGCAGCGCAGAGGTGACGGCATTGCCGTCGTCCTCGTGCACGGCGCTCGAGTACGAGGGCGAGGGCGATCCCGACTACTTGCTCGCCTCCGACTTTCCGCTCCAGGGCTCGTCGCGGACGCAGACCGAGCAGATCGTGGCTGCGATCCGGTACGAGCTCGAGCAGCGCGAATGGAAGGCAGGCGACTACAACATCGCGTACCAGTCCTGCGACGACGCGACGGCTCAGGCCGCCAAGTGGGACTCGGCCAAGTGCTCGCAGAACGGCAACGCGTACGCCGCCAACGACGCGGTCGTCGGTGTCATCGGCACCTTCAACTCGGGTTGTGCCGCAATCATCATCCCGCTTCTGAACGAGGCTCCCAACGGCGGCATCGCGATGATGTCGCCTGCGAACACATACCCGTGCCTGACGGTGAACCTGCCGGGCGGATGTGACGCAAGCGAGCCGGCCAAGTACTACCCGACCGGCAACCGCAACTACGCACGCGTCGCCCCGGCGGACGACTACCAGGGCGCGTTCGTGGCCGAGTTCATGCAGAAGCAGGGTGTGAAGAGCGTCTACATCCTCAACGACAGGGAGGCCTACGGCCTCGGCGTTGCGACCACGACCCGCAAGGCGGTGGAGCACCTCGGTATGAAGATCGCCGGCTTCGAGGCGTGGGATCCGAAGGCGTCGAGCTACGAGGCGCTCATGACGAAGATCAAGGGCACCGACGCCGACGCAGTCTTCCTCGGAGGGCTCATCGACGAGAACGGCGCCCAGGTGATCAAGGACAAGGTGGCCGTGCTCGGGCCGAACGACGGCGATGTCAAGCTGTTCGCACCGGACGGCTTTACGACGCAGGCCACGATCGACGAGGCCGGCGCAGCATCGGCCGGCATGTTCATGTCGGTCGCCGGCGTGCCGATCGACTCGTTCACCGGACTTGCCGCCGAGTTCATCCAGGGGCTGCAGGATGGCCCGCTTGCCGGCAAGGCGATCGATCCGTACTCGATCTACGGCGCGCAGTCGGCGCAGATCGTGCTCGACGCGATCGCCGAGTCGGACGGCTCGCGGGAAGACATCATCGCGAAGATCTTCGCGACCGAGGTCACGGACGGTCTACTCGGCAGCTTCGCGTTCAACGAGAACGGCGACCCGGTGAATGCGTCGGGCGCGGTTGTCGGCTTCACGATGTATGTGGCAACCGACAAGCTCGAAACGTCGGACAACTTCTCGCCGGATCCTGCAGTCGTCACGGCCGCAGGCGCCTAAGCGGAGTACTGAGCGGGGCGGGAGGGCATTGCCCTCCCGCCCCTTTTCGGTTTAGAGTCGCCTCTTCATGGCGACGGCGACCGCGGCCCTGAACCGCATTCGAAGCTCGAGCATCATCGACGCGGTCGGACTGCTTCTCCTCGGCCTCGTCATCCTCTGGCTCGTCGTCAAGTTTTTCGAGGATCCGACCCGCTTCCTGAACGTCTCGATCATCGGCGCGACGAACGGCGCGATCTACGGCCTGGTCGCACTCGGGTACACGCTGGTGTACGGGATCCTCCAGCTCATCAACTTCGCGCACGGCGACCTGTTCGCGCTCTCGGGGCTCGTCGCGAGCACGATGATCATCTCCATCTTCGACCTGAACGCGGAGACGGCGATCTTCCTGGTGATCATCGGCCTGCTCGGCACGCTGGCCGTTACGGTGCCGCTTTTCGCGGTGTTCAACGGCGTGATCGAACGCATTGCGTACAAGCCCCTTCGCAACGCGCCGCGGCTGGCGCCTCTCATCACAGCCGTCGGAGTCGCGTTCATCATCCAGAACGTCTCACTCGCGCTCTACGGCGTCGACTTCGAGTCCGTGCCGAGCTTCATCCCGAAGACCAACGCGTTCACCATCGGCGGTATCGCGTTCCAGTGGGACAACATCGCGGTCTTCCTGATCGTCATCCCGGTGCTGGTGATCCTCACGTGGTTCGTACGCTCGACACGCCAGGGCAAGGCGATGCGCGCGGTGTCTCAGGATACGGAGGCCTCCGCGATGATGGGGATCGACGTCAACCGGACGATCTCCGTGACGTTCTTCCTCGCGGGCGCGCTCGCGGCCGTTGCGGGTCTCGTGTACCTCCTCCAGTTCAACATTCGCTATGACACGGGCTTCGAGTTGGGCCTGATCGCCTTTACGGCCGCGGTGCTCGGCGGGATCGGAAATCTCACCGGCGCCGTCCTCGGCGCCATGCTGATCGGGATGGTGCAGGCGCTGAACGAAGGGCTCGACGGCACTCCGGGCGGCGACTGGACGCGCTCCCTCGTCTTCGGAATTCTCATCGCCGTGCTCGTCTTCCGGCCGCAGGGCATCCTCGGCGAGCAGACCCCGGAGGGGGCTTGAGCAGTGAGTGAGGCCGCGCAGTCGCTCGCGTCACGCGCGCGCTCCGAGCGCACCTGGTGGATCGCGGGAGCGCTGCTTGGAATCGGGATCGTCTACCCGTTCATCGTCGAGACACTGCAGGAGCTGCCGCTCATCGGTGACTTCGTCCCGAGGACGGGCTCGATGGTGATCATGCTGATCTACACGATGATGGCGCTCGGTCTGAACATCGTCGTCGGCTACGCGGGGCTGCTCGACCTCGGGTATGTGGCCTTCTACGCGGCTGGCGCCTACACGGCCGGGTGGTTCGCGTCGCTCCAGTTCGAGGACGTGACCTTCCACTTCCTCTCGGACGGTGGGGATGAGCCGGGCATCCACATCTCCGTCTGGCTCGTCCTCGCCGCCGCCGGCGCCTTCACGGCGCTCGTCGGCATCGCGATCGGATTGCCGACGCTGCGCCTGCGCGGCGACTACCTCGCGATCGTGACGCTCGGCTTCGGCGAGATCGTCCCGCAGTTCGTCCGCAACGCGGACTCGCTCGGCGGCTTCGACTTGACGAACGGCACCTTCGGCATCGCACCGATCGACTCGCTCGGGTTCGGAAGCTTCGTCTTCCGCGAGCAGTCGAACAAGGACGACCTCTACTTCTGGTCGGCGATGGGCCTTCTGCTCTTCACCATCTTCTGTTGCATCCGCTTGCGCGACTCCCGCCTCGGCCGTGCGTGGATCGCGATCCGCGAGGACGAGACCGCTGCGGCCGCGATGGGTGTGCCGCTCATGCGCACGAAGACGTGGTCGTACGCGATCGGCGCGTTCTTCGGCGGCGTCGCCGGGGCGTTCTTCGCGAGCTACCGCGCAGGAGCGTTCCCTGCCGACTTCTACTTCAACTTCTCGATCTTCCTACTCTGCATGGTGATCCTCGGCGGGATGGGCTCGATCTGGGGCGTGTTCGTCGGCGGCATGATCCTCGGCTACCTCAACATCGAGGGGCTCTCGACGATCGGCTCCAAGATCCAGGAAGGCGGTCTCAACTTCGACCCGACGAAGTACCAGTTCGGCATCTACGGGTTCATCATCGTCGCGATGATGCTCCTGCGCCCGACGGGGCTGATACCGGAGCGGCGACACAAGATCGAGCTCGAGGAGGGTGTGCACGACACGCCGTTCTACGACGTCCAGACAGAGGGCACGCTCACCGATCGCGACAAGACCGACGACTGATGGCGGCGGCTAACGACAACCTGCTGATCGCGAGCCAAGTGCGCAAGGAGTTCGGAGGCCTCGTTGCGACCAACGACATCGACTTCACGATTCCACGCGGCTCGATCGTCGCGCTGATCGGGCCGAACGGCGCCGGTAAGACGACGTTCTTCAACCAGATCACCGGCGTCTACCAGCCGACGTCGGGCTCGATCGTTTTCGACAACACCGAGGTCGTCGGGAAGCCGCCGCACGCGATTGTCGAGCTCGGCATCGGACGTACGTTCCAGAACATCCGGCTCTTCGCTCAGATGACCGCCGTCGAGAACGTCCTGGTCGGGATGCACTGCCGGATGAAGGGCGGGATCTTCGGCTCGATCCTGCGGACGCCGCGCGTCAAGCGCGAGGAGACAGAGGGGCGTGATCGTGCGCGCGAGCTGCTCACGTACTGCGGGCTGCCGCGTCGCCACGAGGAGTACGCGGGAACGCTCCCGTACGGCGACCAGCGACGGCTCGAGGTGGCGCGGGCGCTCGCGACCGATCCCAAGCTGATCCTCCTCGACGAGCCGACCGCGGGCATGAACCCGCAGGAGACCGCGGACTTCACGGCGTTCACCCATCGCCTCCGCGACGAGAAAGGCCTCACCGTGCTTCTCATCGAGCACGACATGAAGGTCGTCATGGGCGTGTCCGAGCGCATAACCGTGCTCGAGTACGGTGAGAAGATCGCCGAGGGAACGCCTGCCGAGATCCAGGCGAACGAGCGTGTGATCGAGGCATACCTCGGAAGGGGCGCTGCGGCATGAGCACTACTCCCGCGGGCAACGTCCTCGAGGTCGACGACATCCACCTCTACTACGGGGCGATCCATGCGCTGAAGGGCGTCTCGCTCATTGTCGGCGCTGGTGAGATCGTGACCCTGATCGGCGCGAACGGCGCGGGGAAGTCCTCGACGCTGCGCGCGATCAACGGCATCAACCGCCCTCGGGAGGGGAAGATCCGCTTCCAGGGTGAGGACATCACCGGCGTTGCACCGCATCGGATCGTCAAGAGCGGCATCGCGCAAAGCCCGGAAGGGCGCAGGCTCTTCCCGCGGATGAGCGTGACCGAGAACCTCGAGATGGGCGCCTTCCAGCGCAGCGACAAGGAGAATTTCACGTCCGACATGGAGCGCGTCTTCGAGCTCTTCCCGCGCCTGAAGGAGCGGCGCATGCAGAAGGCGGGGACGCTGTCCGGCGGCGAGCAGCAGATGTGCGCGATGGGGCGTGCGTTAATGGCGCGACCGAAACTCCTCCTTCTCGACGAGCCTTCGATGGGTCTCGCTCCGATCTTCGTGGAGCGGATCTTCGAGACGGTCATCGAGGTCAACAAGCAGGGCACGCCGGTCCTCCTCGTCGAGCAGAACGCCCTGATGGCGCTCGACGTCGCGCAGCGCGGCTACGTCATGGAGACCGGACGCATCGCCCTCGAGGGCCCTGCCGCCGAGCTCAAGTCGAACGAGCAGGTCCGCAAGACGTATCTGGGCGAGGGCTGAGCTGATCTTGCGCAAGAGCGGAAATCCGCTAGCGCGGACTTTCCGCTCGCGCGAAAATCCCTGAAGGCGTCCGCTTCGCGGCCGCAAGGTCGTGCTTCGATCAGCCCACCAGTAGAGGCGCATACGGAGGTGCGAGCAGGACGCCGACACGCGCGCGCCCACCCGCGACGCCGTGCGCCATGTCGAGCGCGCTGGACACGGAGTGACCGGGCACGAACCCGAGCGCCCGCGCGGCGTTCGCGTCGCGGCTACCGGCGACGATCACCCGGCCGAGCCGCGAGAGCGCCGGCTGACAGCCTGCCCAGTCGGCGTACGGCAGCAACGGATGACACGCACGCCCGGCGCGGTACGCGCGGAGCGCCCGTTGATCGGTGGCCGCAGCCGTCTCGGCGTCGACCAGCAGGCTCGCGTCGCCGACGCGCAGCGTGTCGAAGAGCGAGCGGTACGGATTCTGCGTTCCATGGGCGAACGAGCGGGTCAGCGAGTGGACGAGGACGAGGGTTCCGCCGTCCCGGACGGGGAACGCGTCGCGCCACTGCCGGAGGGCGAGGCCGAGCACGACGCCGGCCGACGTGATCGGGTTGAGCGACTCGCGCGGCACGTGTGCGCCGACCCACGGGACGCCGACGACGATCGCGTCGAGCGGCTCGTCGAGGCGCGTCCCGCGGAGCTCGACCGCTCGAACGAGTGCCTCCGCGTGTGCGATCGACGGAGTGCCGGCGAAGACGGCGGTCGTTGCGAGGACGCGACTCTGGTCGCTCAGGATCCCGCGCCGCACGGCCCCGGGGAGCAGGGAGTAGAGACGCCGGAACGGCGAGCGCGCAACGTGCTCGAGAGCCGCCTCCTCATGGGGGTAGCCGCGGAACCGTCCCGCGAGTCGCGGATGGTCGAGCACGAGCGAGACGGCGAGGAGGCCGACCCGTGAGGCGACCGACGCCTCGATCGTCAGTGCCAGCTCCCAGACCGGCTCTCGGGATGCCTGTACGAGCGAGCGCGCCACGGCGGCGCGTCGAATCGTCGCCGCATCGCACGCCGCGAGCAGCGCCCCAGGGCCGCCGTGAACGACGGTCTCGGCTGAGGAGACAACGAGGACGAGGTCTGCGTCGATGACCGTTGGATTGATCCGCGCGTCCGCCGTGATCGCGACGAGGTCGGCAGCGGCGGCGTCATGGACGCTGACCTTGCCGTGGAATGCGCGCGCCTGGGGAGGAGGAAGGAGCCGCTCGAGCTCCTTTCTCCCGAGTCGCCGCGCGAGCCCTCCTGCGACGAGGAGCGTGACGTCCTCGTCCGGGACGCCGTGGCTCTCGAGCTGGTCGAGAACCGTCGCGAGCGCAAGCGGTCGCGGATCGACCTGCGCTCCCGGCAGCGGGAGCGCAGGAGGCTCGACGACGACCGTGACGTGCATGCCTCGGCGCGCGAGCGCGGCAAGTGGAGGGCCGGAGAGCGGGAAGGCGAGCGCGTCTCGCACCGCTGCGGCCACGTCGACCACGCGCGTGGGCGGTGGCGGTGGGCGCAGGATCACGTCGTCGGCTCCCACGGGAACGGTGACGATCCGCGAGCCCGAGAGGAGCGGGACACCGGCCATGGCCCTAATCCAAGCGCAAGTTCTCGATCCACGAGTGTGGATCGAGATCGCGCGAATCCCTGAAGGCGCCCGCTACGCGGTCGCGGCGCGCTTCTCCGTGATCCGGGCGGTGGCCGTAAAGTGGCTACGGTGAGTCCGAAGACGCTGACCGGGGAGGAGCTCGTCCTCGACGACGGCCCCGTGCGCGACTCGGAGCTCTTCCTCGTCGACGGCAACAACCTCGCGTACCGCGGGTTCTTCGCGCTCCCGGAGGAGCTGCAGACGACCGACGGGCAGCCGACGAACGCGCTCCTTGGATTCACCAACATGCTCTTCAAGCTGCTCTCGGACTACCGGCCGCGCGGCGTTGCCGTGGCCTGGGACACGCGGCCCGTGCACCGCAAGGAGATCGACGCCGAGTACAAGGCCGAGCGGCGGCCGATGCCGGATCTCCTGCGCGAGCAGTTCCCGCACTTCCGGCCGATCGTCGAGGCGTTCGGCTACCAGAACCTCGAGTTCGAGGGGTGGGAGGCCGACGATGTGATCGCGACCCTCGCGACGCTCGCCGACGAGGCAGGCCTGAAGACCTGCGTCGTCTCGACCGATCGCGACGCGTTTCAGCTCGTCTCCGAGAACGTCTGCCTGATGATGACGCCGCGTGGCGTCGCGGACGTGCAGGTCTACACGCCCGAGCGGGTCGAGGCGAGGTACGGGATTCACCCCCTGCAGATTCCGGACTTCATCGGCCTGAAGGGCGACACGAGCGACAACATCCCCGGCATCCCCGGCATCGGGGACAAGACCGCAGGGCAGCTGATCGCGCAGTACGGCTCGCTCGAGGACGTCGTCGAGCACGCCTCGGAGCTCTCTCCGGCGCGATCGAAGGCCATCGCGGAGAACGCCGAGCAAGCGCGGGCCTCGAAGCTCCTCGCGACGATGCGGCGCGACCTCGACCTCGGCGTCGATCCCGCCAAGCTCGTCCTGCAGCCTCCGGACCGCTCCGAGCTCAAGGAGATCTTCCGGCGGTTCGAGTTCCGCGGGCTGCTCGGACGCGTCGACACGCTCGACGAGGCGCTGCCTGCAGCGGAGCGTCCCGAGACCGAGTCGGAGACGGTGTCTTGGCGCGAGGGCGACCTGCAGGGTCTCCGCGGGCGCGTCGGTGTCGCGGCCGACGCTGAGCGCGTCGCCGTGGCGGCCGGAACCGGAGAGGTGATCCTCACACCGGCGCCGCTGCCGAGAGCGTCGGGCCTCGACGTCGTCGCGCACGACGCGAAGGCGCTGCGGCTGGGCGATCCTGCCGCCGACGACACGATGATCCTCGCGTACCTCATCGATCCGGGCCGCGCCGAGTACGAGCTCGACGACCTCATGGCCGAGTACGGCGTCGAGCTCGAGCCCGATCCACCCGCCGAGGAGGAGACGGCTGCGCTCGTGCGGCACGCCGAAGCGGCATGCCGTCTCGCAGGGCCGCTCGCCGCGAAGGTCGCCGAGCGCGGCTCCGAAAGCCTGTACCACGACGTCGAGCTTCCGCTCAGTGTCGTCCTCGCCGCGATGGAGGACGCGGGCGTTCGTATCGACACGTATCGCATGGGGGAGATCACCGCGCGTCTCAGCGATCGCATCGAAGAGCTGGAAGCTCGTGCGTACGACCTCGCGGGCGAGGAGTTCGTCCTCGGCTCGCCGCAGCAGCTCGGCCGCGTTCTCTTCGAGAAGCTCGAGCTCACGCCCGGGCGCAAGGGGAAGACGGGCTACTCGACCGATTCGAAGGTGCTGCAGCGGATCCGCGCGGACCACGAGATCGTCCCGGTGGTCGAGGAGTGGCGCGAGCTGACGAAGCTCGTCAACACGTACCTCGGCCCACTGCCGACGCTTATCGGCGAGGACGGCCGACTGCACACGACGATCAACCAGACGGTCGCCGCGACCGGGCGTCTCTCGACGACGAATCCGAACTTGCAGGCGATCCCGATTCGCACCGAGCTCGGCCGCGAGATCCGCTCGGCGTTCGTCGCGGAGTCGGGGCACCGGCTGCTCTCCGCCGATTACTCGCAGATCGAGCTGCGCATCCTCGCGCACGTCTCCGGCGAGCCGAAGCTCCGGGAGGCGTTCGCCCGCGGCGAGGACGTCCATACGGCAACGGCCGCCGAGGTGCTCGGGAAGGATCCGGCGACGCTGACGAAGGACGAGCGGAACGTCGCGAAGATGATCAACTTCGGAATCGTCTATGGCATCTCGGCCTTCGGGCTCTCGGAGAACCTCGAGATCCCGAAGGAGCAGGCGCAGGCCTACATCGACGCCTACCTCGCCCGCTTCCCGCACGTCCAGGCGTTCATCGCGCGGACGATCGTGCAGGCGTCCGAGGACGGCTACGCGACGAGCCTGCTCGGCCGGCGCCGTCCGGTTCCGGAGCTTCGCGCGATGAATCGCCAGACGCGAGGATTCGGCGAGCGCGTCGCCGTCAACTTCGTGATGCAGGGTTCGAACGCCGACATCATCAAGGTCGCGATGGTCGCGATCCACGAGCGCCTGCGCGCAGAGGGGAGAGGCGCGCGGCTCGTCCTGCAGGTGCACGACGAGCTCCTGCTCGAGGTTCCGGAGACCGAGGTGTCGAAGGTGCGCGACCTCGTCCGCGAGGAGATGGTCGGGGCGTACCCGCTCGATCCGGCGCTCGCCGTCGACATCGGCGTGGGCGACGACTGGGCGGAGGCGAAGTCGTAACGGCGAAGTCGTGGCCATGCGGTGACGAGGCTGGTGCCCGGTTGAAATCCGCCGGACGATCCGCCAGGATGGCTTCTGTCGGCCATGTTCAGAATGGCAGACTCCGACGGGGTCAAAGGGGGGAACCAGATGTTGAACCGGTCGCGCGCGCTCGTCGCCGCTCTCGTGCTCGTCGTCCTTGCCTTCGGCGGGGCCAGTGCCGTCGGGAGCCATTCGACGGAGCTCTTCTTCTCCGAGGTCGTCGAGGGCACCAGCAACAACAAGGCGCTCGAGATCTACAACGGGACGACGTCGGCGATCGACCTCGTGGCCGGTGCCTACAACGTCCAGATGTACTTCAACGGGAATGCGTCCGCCGGGCTGACGATCAACCTGAACGGCTCGGTCGCGGCGGGCGACGTCTTCGTGCTCGCCCAGTCCTCGGCGAACGCGACGATTCTGGCGCAGGCGGATCAGACGAACAGCTCGGGCTGGTTCAACGGCGACGACGCCGTCGTCCTGCGCAAGGGGACGACGATCGTGGACGTCATCGGACAGATCGGCTTCGACCCCGGAACCGAGTGGGGGACGGGGCTCACGAGCACTGCCGACAACACGCTCCGGCGGCAGCCCTTCGCCGCCGCCGGCGACGCCAACGGCACTGATGCGTTCGATCCGGCGCAGGAGTGGGCCGGATTCGCGACAGACACCTTCGACGGGCTCGGCGCACACGTTCAGGCCGAAGGCGAGACCCCGCCCTTCGTGTCCGCGACCACCCCGGCGAGCGGCGCGAGCAACGTGGCCGTCGGAGCGAACGTCTCGATCACGTTCAGCGAGCCCGTGGCGGTCGCGGGCGACTGGTTCTCGATCTCGTGTGCGGCGAGCGGCGCCCACACGGCGACGGCCACCGGCGGCCCGACGGTGTTCACGCTCGACCCCGACCAAGATTTCGCCCTCGGCGAGCGGTGCACCGTCATCGTCAACGCGGGCTCCGTGAGCGATCTCGACGCGAACGACCCTCCCGACACGATGGCCGCGAATCACTCGTTCTCGTTCACGACGGCTCCGCTCCCGGCCACGATCTCCGAGATCCAGGGTGCGTCGCACCTTTCGCCGCTCGCCGGCCGCATCGTCTCGAACGTCGAAGGCATCGTCACCGCGCGGCGGACGGCAGGCGGGCGGGGCGTGTGGGTCCAGGATCCGGTCGGTGACGCCTCCCAGGCAACGTCCGAGGGCGTCTTCGTGTTCACGGGCGCGACGCCGACCGCCGTTGTCGGGGATCTTGCGCGCGTCGCCGGCACCGTGACCGAGTTCCGCGGCGGCTGCGCCGATCCGTGCACGCCGGCGGCCGGGTCGGGCTTCAACAACCTCGCGATCACGCAAATCACGTCGAGCAACGCCAACGTGCAGGTTCTGTCGTCGGGGAATCCTCTACCGCCGGCTACCGTCATCGGCACGGGCGGGCGGATGCCTCCGCTGGAGACGATCGACGACGACTCGGCCTCTACGCGGAACGTCGAGGACGAGAACGTCTTCGATCCCGCCGACGACGCGATCGACTTCTACGAGAGCCTCGAGGGCATGCTCCTCCGCGTCGACGCGGGCGCGGCGGTGGTCGGCCCGACGAAGAGCTTCGGCGAGATCACGGTGCTGCCGAACGGCGGCTCGTGGGCGACTGGGATTCGGACGCCGCGCGGCGGGATCCTCTACTCGAGCTACGCGGACGGACAGCCCGAGCGGATCCAAGTCGACGACGAGATCCTGCGCGATCTCACGCCCGCGCCGAGGCCGAACAGGGCAATGCCCGACATGGACGTCGGAGCGGTGGTGACGAGTCCGATCGTCGGCCCTCTCGACTATACGTTCGCCAACTACAAGATCCAGGCGACGACGCCGCCGATGTTCACGCCGAGCACCATCGGGCGGGAGACCGCGACCGCGCCGCTCGACCAGGAGCTCGCTGTCGCGACGTTCAACGTCGAGAACCTCTCGATCAACGACCCGCAGGCGAAGTTCGACGAGCTGGCGTCGATGATCGTCACGAACCTGCGCGCTCCCGACCTGATCGGGATCGAGGAGGTGCAGGACGACAGCGGCTTCACGAACAACGGTGTCGTGGATGCGTCGCAGACGTGGGCGCGCCTGATCGCCGCGATCCAAGCAGCAGGGGGGCCGCTCTACGAGTATCGCTCGATCAACCCGCTGAACAACCAGGACGGCGGAGCCCACGGAGGCAACATCCGCGTCGGGTTCCTGTTCCGAACCGACCGCGGTCTCAGCTTCGTCGACCGGCCCGGAGGCGATGCCACGACCGCTACGACGGTCGTCGACCATCCCTCCGGTCCGCGCCTGAGCTCGAGCCCCGGGCGGATCGCTCCCGCCGATCCTGCGTACGTGGACACGCGGAAGTCTCTTGCCGGTGAGTTCCGCTTCCGCGGCAAGCAACTCTTCGCCGTCGTCGTCCACCTCAGCTCAAAAGGCGGAGATCAACCGCTCTTCGGTCGCTTCCAGCCGCCGACGCGCTTCACGGAGGTCGCACGGCACGGGCAGGCCGAGGTCGTCGCCGACTTCGCGTCGGACATCCAGGCAGTCGACCCGAACGCGTACGTCGTCGTCCTGGGTGACATCAACGACTTCCAGTTCTCGGAGACGGTCGAGATCCTCGGAGGCGGCGGGTTGACGACCTTCGTCGACACGCTGCCCGCGAACGAGCGCTACTCGTACGTGTTCGAGGGCAACTCGCAGATCCTCGACCAGATCCTCGCCACCGATGTCGTGCTTGCGCGGCTCGTCGAGTACGACGTCGTCCACGTCAACGCCGAGTTCGCCGTGCAGGCGTCGGACCACGAGCCCTCGGTAGCCCGCATCAACATGATCGGCGCGCCATAACCGTCACGTCAAAGGGAGAGGAGACGGAATGAGACGACTCTTGATTGGAGCGGCGCTCGTAGGTGCGCTCGTCCTTGCGATCGCTGGGTCTGCGGGTGGCGCGCCACCCGGCTCTCCCGAACAGGACAACAAACCCGGAATCGTGAACCTGCAGCTGCTGACCGTGTCCGACTGGCACGGACAGCTCACCTCGTTCGACATCGATCCGGGTGCGGCCACGGTGATCGGCGGAGGGGCCTCGGTGCTCGAGGCGTACTTCGACCAGGCGCGTGCTGCCAATCCGAACACGCTGACGTTCATGGCAGGCGACTCCATCGGCGCGACACCGCCGATCTCGAGCTTCTTCGAGGACGAGCCCGCGATTCGGACGATGAACATGATGGGTGTCACCGCCGACACGCTCGGCAACCACAACTTCGACCGGGGTGTCGATCACCTGCAGCGCATGGTCGATCTCGCAGAGTTCGACTTCGTCTCCGCGAATCTCCGGAATCTCGAGGACAACCTCACCGGCGTCGATCCGTGGCGGCTGTACCACGTCGACGGCCTCAAGGTCGCGGTGATCGGGATCACGAACGAGGAGGCACCGGAACTCGTCACACCCGGAGCATTCGGCACGATCGAGATCACCGACTCGGTCGAGGCTGCGAACAAGCGTGCCGAGATCGCCCGAACGGCCGGTGCGCAGGTCGTCATCATCCTGACGCACAAGGGGATCCGCGGCTTCGACAACGGCGCCGCGTTCGGCGAGCTCATCGACCTGGCCAACGCCGTCGATCCCGAGCTCGTGGACATCATCGTCGGCGACCACACCAACTTCACCTACAGCGGCCTCCACAACGGCGTTCTCGCCGTCGAGAATCTGAGCAAGGGCGCGCAGTTCGCGAAGATCCAGCTGACGGTCGACAGGCAGACGGGCGTCACCGCGAAGTCGGTGTCGTTCGTCGCGCCCGTCGCGGCAGGCGTGACACCGGATCCCGCGATCCAGGCCTACATCAACGAGCTGAACGCCCAGCTTGCGCCAATCCTCGGAACGGTGATCGGCTTGTCGACGAAGGCGATCCCGCGCGCGGATCAGTGCGGCCGGGTCGACGGCCGGCTTTGCGAGTCTCTCGTCGGCAACGTCGTCACCGACGCCCTCCGAACGACCTACGGGACGGACTTCGCGCTCACGAACTCGGGCGGCCTGCGCGCCGACCTGACGTGTCCGGGCGCCGGAGCAGCGGGGTTCTGCCCATCGCCGATCACACCGCCGCCGTTCCCGATCACGCGCGGCGGCGTTCTCGGCGTCCTACCGTTCGGCAACGTCTCGACGACGACGACCGTGACGGGCGCCGAGCTCAAGGCGTTCCTCGAGAACGGCGTCTCGTCGATGCCGGCTGCGAACGGACGATTCCCGCAGGTATCCGGGCTGTGCTTCACCTACGACATCGCGCTCGGCGCCGGAAGTCGCGTAACGGCGGCGGTGCGGCAGGCGGCCGACGGAACCTGCTCGACAACCGCGGTCGATCTGACGGCAGGCGCGTCCTACGCGTTGACGATCAACGACTTCATCGCGGCCGGGGGCGACGGCTACCCGAACGTGATCTCGAAGTCGACGACTCGCAACATCATGGACCAGGACGTCGCCGACTATGTGACGGCCAACTCGCCGCTGTCTCCCGTCGTGCGTGCGTTCCCTGGCGGTCGGATCAACTGCGCCGACTCGAACGGAGCAACTGCACCGAACTGTCCGACGCTTACGGCGAGCCCGTAGGCGCGGAAGGCTCTGTCGAGTCCTCGCCCTTGCGCCGCGTGAGCAGCGCAAGGGCGAGGGCCGACGCGATAGTCAGGCCGAGAGCCGTGAGCGCCACGACTCCCCACGCGGGGATACCGGCATCGGAGGGCGGAAGGCGGTAGCCGATGAACCCCGAGATGGCGAACGGCACACCGTTCGCTCGTCCGGGGATCTCGAAGCGGGACACGAGGCCCGACCGCCGCGGCGTCGGCCCTGCCCAGTGGATGCGGGGATCGTGCCAGGTGTGGCTCTCGCCGCGCTTCATCATTCTCCAGCCCGCCGCGGTCGTGCGATACACCCGACGGTTGGCGAATCGGTACTGAGGGCGACCGCCCGGCCCGTCGATCACGACGACCCTGTTCGTCCAGTTGGCGACCGAAAGCCGCCCGTCGTCGAGGGCCCGCACGAGCAACCCGGGGAGCACCGGCTGGATCCCGCTGATCGCCGACCGGAAGCCGGGGCCAGGCAACGTCCCGTGACCCGATGCCTGGCTGGCGAGCACAAGCGCGATCAGCGCGCACACAGCGGCTCCGAGCTTCAGCACGCGCGCATGGTGCCTGGAACGGTGGATCACACCTCGACGGTCTCGCCGTCCCGGGGGATGACCACCCCTGGGACGGCGGCCGCGAGCATCGAGCGCTCGAGGAAGCAGTGGTTCAGGGCCTCCATGTGTACGGCGATCACCGTCGGCACGCGCGTCACGACCTCCCGAACGTCGTCGGCTCCCATGATGATGAGCCCGCCCTCGACGAACTCGGCTCCACCGGCGTTCACGACGGCGACGCGTGGCCGGTACCGCTCGATCGTCGCCTCGACCTCGTCGTACCAGACCGTGTCTCCGGCGAGATACAGGTCGTCGAGGACGAATCCGCTGACGGGTGCCAGCAGCTCGGCAACGCGTCCGCTTCCGTGTCGCGCCGGCGTTCGCGAGATCGTCAGGCCGTCCCAGTCGAGCGCGTCCGCGATCGCGCGAGCGTCGAGCCCGAGCTCGCGAAGCGCCTCCTCGTCCTCGGGCTGGCAGAAGGTCGGTACGTCGCGCGGCACGAGCTCCTCGCCTCGCGCGTCCAGGTGATCGCGGTGCCGGTGCGTGACGAGGATCGCGTCGAGGCCGCGCACGACCTCCTCGGCCGAAAACGGCAGCGGCACGGTGGGGTTCGCGACCTGGTTGCGCGTGTGCTCGATCGGCGGGCGTGCGCCCACGTCGTCGAGCATCGGATCGACGAGGATCCGCTTGCCCGCGATCTCGACGATCACGGTCGCGCTGCGAACGAGAGTGATGCGCACGACGGGGTTCTAGCGCACGGGAGAGAGGCGCTCGGCCGCACGGACGGTTGACCGGAATTTGCGCTGCATCCGGCTATACTCCGCGATCCGATGGCGAACGACATCGCCGAAAAGCCTGCTGTCGCCGAAGAAGGCGTCTGGATTACAGGCCCCGATGGGGATCTCATCCCCGACTACGACGCTGCCTTCCCGGAGATCAACGAGGGCGAGGTCGTGCACGGCACGGTCGTGCGCGTGGACAAGGATGAGGTGCTCGTCGACATCGGCTACAAGTCGGAAGGCGTCATCCCCGTTGCCGAGCTGACGATCCGCCGGTCGGTGAACCCGGCTGACGAGGTCGCGGTCGGCGAGGAGATCGACGCGCTGGTCCTCACGAAGGAGGACGCCGAGGGGCGTCTCATCCTCTCGAAGAAGCGCGCCCGCTTCGAGCTCGCGTGGAAGCGCATCGAGGCCGCGGCAGAGTCCGGCGAGCCGGTCAACGGCAAGGTGATCGAGGTCGTCAAGGGCGGGCTCATCCTCGACCTCGGGGTACGCGGGTTCCTGCCTGCGTCGCTCGTCGACATCCGGCGCGTGCAGGACCTCGACGAGTTCCTCGGCAAGGAGCTTCGCTGCAAGGTCATCGAGCTCAACCGCTCGCGCAACAACGTCGTCCTCTCCCGTCGCGCCGTCCTCGAGGACGAGCGCAAGGAGATGCGCCAGGCGATCCTCGACCGCCTGAGCCCGGGCGACGTGATCGAGGGCCAGATCTCGAACATCGTCGACTTCGGCGCCTTCGTCGACCTCGACGGGATGGACGGCCTCATCCACATCTCCGAGCTCTCGTGGAGCCACGTCAACCACCCGTCCGAGGTGCTCGACATCGGCCAGACGGTCAGCGTGAAGGTGCTCGACATCGACCGCGACCGCCAGCGGATCTCGCTCGGCCTGAAGCAGACCCAGGCGGATCCGTGGCAGCAGGTCGTCGAGAGCTATCGCGAGGAGGACGTCGTCGAGGGACGCGTGGCGAAGGTCGTCACGTTCGGTGCCTTCGTCGAGATCCTTCCGGGCGTCGAGGGGCTCGTGCACATCTCCGAGCTCGCGCCGCATCACGTCGAGAACCCGCGCGAGGTCGTCTCGCAGGGCGATGCGGTGAACGTGCGCATCCTCGAGATCGACGGTGATCGCCGTCGCCTCTCGCTCTCGCTCAAGCGCGTCGAGGAGGGCGACCAGCCCGTGCCTCGTGCAGACGGCTCCGAGTCGGTGCACACGATGCCCGACCTGAGGCTCTCCGAGGAGGCGTTCCCGACGACGTCGGCGGCTCCCGTCGAGCTGGAGGCAGACGAGGGTATGGAAGCCGACGCCGAAGTCGAGGAGACCGAGGCGGAGGAGATCGTCGCCGAGGTCGAGGAAGCCGAGGCCGAGGAGGCACTCGAGGAGGTCGTCGCCGAGGTAGCGACCGAGGCGACCGAGGCGGCCGAGGCGGAGGAGATTGCCGAGGAGATCGTCGCTGAGGTCGAGCCCGAGGACGCTTCGGCTGAGGAAGCAGAGGCCGAGCCCGAGGCCGACGCCGAGCCCGCGGTCGAAGTCGCTGCCGAGCAGCACACCGACTCCCGCTAGCCCGATCGTCTTGTGACCCGCCCGCTCGCGGTCGCCATCACCGGCGGGATCGGGGCCGGCAAGTCGACGGCGCTCGAGTCGTTCCGTAGGCACGGCGCGGCGACCGTCTCGAGCGACGAGATCGTCCACCACCTCCTCGCGACCGACCCGGAGGTCGAGCGCGCGCTCGTCGAGCGTCTCGGCGAGCAGATCCTCGGCGAGGACGGCGCGCTCGACCGCGAGCGCATCGCGTTCCGCGTGTTCCGTGACCGCGAAGCTCTGGACTTCCTCGAGAAGCTTCTACACCCGCTCGTCTCGCGCGAGTACATGACGTGGCGCGAGCAGCTCGCCGACCTTCCGAGCCCGCCGCAGGTCTGCGTCACGGAGGTGCCGCTCCTCTACGAGGTCGGAGCGGAGACGCGTTTCGACAAGGTGGTCGTGATCACGGCGCCCGCCAAGCTCCGCGAGGCTCGCCGGGGACGCGCCGACGACCGTGAGGCACGACTGCTGCCGGACCGGGAGAAGGCGAAGCGTGCCGACTTCACGTACGTCAACACCGGCACCCCCGATCAGCTCGACGCGTGGGTGGCAGAGGTCATGGCTACCCTCAATCAGGCTCCCTGAGCCACTCTCCCATGCGGTTCCTCGTTGCCATCTCCGTTGCGCTGCTCGCGTTCGCGGGAGTCGCGGCCTGGATCGTAGAGGGCGAGCCCGACTGGTACCTGCGCGCGCGCTATCCGCTCGAGTACGAGCACATCGTCAGCGCTCATGCACGGAACTACGATCTCGACCCGGCGCTGCTCGCGGCGGTGATCTACGCGGAAAGCCGTTTCAATCCGGACGTGGAGTCCGCGGCGGGCGCGGTCGGTCTCATGCAGCTCCTGCCGGACACGGCGAAAGGCATTGCGCTGCGTACGGGCGGAGCGAAGTTCGTTCTGTCGGATCTCCGCGATCCGGAGGTCAACGTGCGCTACGGCTCGTGGTACCTCGACCACCTCCGCGATCGCTACGACCGCGACACGCGGCTCGCGCTCGCCGCGTACCACGCCGGCCAGGGGAACGTCGACCGGTGGCTCGCGGACGGCAGCGGCATCGCGTACCCGGCGACCCGTGCGTACGTCGACGAGGTCGAGCGCGTCCGGCGCGTGTACGCGAAGGCGTACCCGGACGAGCTCAGGTTGTAGGGCCGACCGCGCTTCGCACGAATGCGAGGAGCGTGTCGACGGCGCGAATCGGTCGCCTGTCCCCAGCTGCACCGCGATCCCGTTCGCGACGATGCTGACGAACCCGGCGATCTTCTCGGCCGGCACGTCGTCGCGGAGGTCACCGCGTGCCTGCTCTGCTCGCACGTGCTCGATGAGCGCGGGCGCGAGCTCCTCGGCCTGCGCGCGGTGTAGCCGGCTGCGGTCCTTCCGGCTCAGCGCGAGGTAGACGCTGATCCAGTCGGGGTCGTCCTTCCTCGTCGCCGGTCAGGTTCTCGAGAACTGGGGTGTCGTGCCGCTCTTCACCGCCGTTGTCCTCGGGATCACGTGGATGGCGATCGTCTTCGCAGCGATCGCGTGGCGGCACAGTGACAGCGAGCCCGTGATCGAGCTCGCTGCGACGTAGTACGACCCGCCTGGCTCCACGGCTTGCGTGGATACCCTGGGCGTGTGCGCCCGTTCAAGGCTTCCGACCAGTACGCGCCCATGGGCGACCAGCCGCGCGCTATCGGAGAGATTGCAGCGTCCGTCTCCGACGGGAACCGCTTCCAGACGATCCTCGGCGCAACCGGAACGGGCAAGACGGCGACGATGGCGTGGACGATCGAGCGCCTCCAGCGCCCGGCGCTCGTCATCGCGCACAACAAGACGCTCGCGGCACAGCTCTGCAACGAGTTCCGCGAGTTCTTCCCGGACAACGCCGTCGAGTACTTCGTCTCGTACTACGACTACTTCCAGCCCGAGGCGTACATCCCGCAGGCCGACCTCTACATCGAGAAAGACTCGTCGCGGAACGACGACATCGCGCGGCTCCGTCTCTCGGCCACATCCTCGCTCCTCACCCGCCGCGACGTCGTCGTCGTGGCCTCCGTCTCGTGCATCTACGGGCTCGGCTCACCCGAGGAGTGGCGCGAGCGCGTGCTGATGCTCGAGGTGGGGGAGACGCACGACCGCGACGAGGTGCTCCGCAAGCTCATCGAGAGCCAGTACGTGCGCAACGACACCGTGCTCGGGCGCGGCCGCTTCCGGGTGAAGGGCGATCTCGTCGAGATCCAGCCGGCGAACATCGAGACTGCGTATCGCGTCTCGTTCTTCGGCGATGAAGTCGAGCAGATCACGCACTTCGACTCGCTCACGGGCGAGGTGTACTCGCATCTCGACAACCTCGTCATCTGGCCCGCGACGGAGTACGTCACCTCGAGCCCGACGATCGAGCGTGCGGTCGACGATCTGCGCGCGGAGCTCGAGCAGCAGGTCGCGAAGTTCGAGGCGGAGGGTCGGATGCTCGAGGCGCACCGGATTCGGCAGCGCACGGAGTACGACCTCGAGATGATGAAGGAGCTCGGCTTCTGCAACGGGATCGAGAACTACTCGCGCGCGCTCGAGGGGCGCCCGGTCGGCTCGCACCCGTTCACGCTCATCGACTACTTCCCGGACGACTTCGTCTGCTTCGTCGACGAGTCGCACCAGACGATTCCGCAGCTGGGCGGGATGTACGAGGGCGACCGCTCGCGTAAGCAGACGCTCATCGACTTCGGCTTCCGGCTCCCGTCCGCGCTCGACAACCGCCCGCTTCGCTTCGACGAGTTCCTCGGGAAGGTGAAGCAGCTCGTGTTCGTGTCCGCGACGCCGAGCGCCTTCGAGCTCTCGCGCTCGAAGGTGATCGCCGAGCAGCTCATCCGCCCGACCGGCGTCGTCGACCCCGAGATGGAGCTGCGCCCGACCAAGAACCAGATCGACGACTTGCTGAACGAGATCCGCCATCGCGAGGAGGCGGGCGAGCGTGTGCTCGTCACGACGCTCACCAAGAAGATGTCCGAGGATCTGACCGACTACCTGCTCGAAGCAGGTGTCCGCGCGCGCTACCTCCACTCCGAGATCGACACGCTCGACCGCATCGCGATCATCCGCGAGCTCCGCCTCGGCGAGTACGACGTCCTCGTCGGGGTCAACCTCCTGCGCGAGGGGCTCGACCTGCCCGAGGTGTCGCTCGTCGCCGTGCTCGACGCCGACAAGGAGGGCTTCCTGCGCGGCAAGACGGCGCTGATTCAGACCACCGGACGCGCTGCGCGCAACACCGCAGGCAAGGTGATTCTGTACGCGGACAAGCGCACCGAGGCAATCGTCGGCGCGATGGAGGAGACGTCACGTCGCCGCGCGATCCAGGTCGCCTACAATGAGGAGCACGGCATTACGCCTGTGTCGATCGTCAAGGGCGTCTCCGACATCTCCGAGCTTCTCTCGCTCGAGTCGCCGCACGTTCCCTCGTCTCGCCGCCGGCGTGGGAAGGCCGAGGTCGAGGGGCTGTCGCCCGACGAGCTCGAGAAGCTCGTCATCACGCTCGAGGAGGAGATGTACCTCGCCGCCGAGGAGCTCCGCTTCGAGTACGCCGCGAAGCTCCGCGACGAGATCAAGGAGCTGCGTCGCGAGCTAAACGCGTTCGCCGCGGCTTAGCTGGCTTTGAAGAGCTCGATCTGGGCGTGATGGCCTGCCGATCTGGCCATGCGCGCGTCACACGTGACGATCGGCGCCGGAAGAGCCTCGGCGAGCGCGATGTAGCTTGCGTCGTAAGCCGTGTGGTTCGCTCGCAGCTCCCAGATGCGCTCCATCAGCGGCCTGTGCGGGTAGAGAACGAGGGGGAGAGCGTCGAGGTGGTCGCGGGCCGTTGCGGCGCGATCTTCGGAGAGGTAACCCGATCGCGCGAATCGACGTAACGCCTGCAGCACCTCGACCTCGATGAGGAACGGGGCGTGGATGTCCTCGTGGCGAAGCCGGTCCTGCAGTCTCGGAGCCACGCCGCCGCCGGCGAGCGACTCGACAAGCGCCGAGGCGTCGGCGACGACCATCAGTCGCCGCGCATCTCACGAATGGTGTCGACGATGACCTGCGTCGGCACGCCGCCAGGCCGCGCCTGTGCGCGGGCGAGGACCTCGTCGAGCGTCGGCCGAGCGGCCATGTTGATGAGCTCGCTGCGGAGGTACTCGGACATCGACATCCCCGCGGCGGCGGCACGTGAGCGGAGTACGGAGTGGACGTCCTCCGGGACGTCGCGGATCTGAATTGCCTTCGGCATGGTCATGCCCACAATACAACCAAAGTGCATGCGATGCACGCAAGATGCTCCATTAGACATGGCTTCTCATCCCTACTCGTTCGCGAAGGCCTGAGGTCTCGGGTGGCGCGAAGCCGCTTGGCTAGGCTGGACGAATGTGCCGAAACATCAAGACACTCCACAACTTCGCGCCGCCCGCGACCGACGAGGAAGTCCGAGCTGCAGCGCTGCAGTACGTGCGCAAGGTGAGCGGCTCGTCCAAGCCATCCAAGGCGAACGAAGCTGTCTTCGAGCGTGCTGTGGACGAGATCGCCCATGTGACGCGGCACCTGCTTGCCGACCTCGTGACGACGGCGTATCCGCGCGACCGCGACGTCGAGGCGGAGCGGGCGCGAACTCGCGCAGAGAAGCGCTTCGGCGTCGCCCCCGCATAGCGGTTAGGCGGCGTCGGCGGAAGCGCTGACCTCGCGAACCTCCGCTTTGCTTTGCGGCGTAGAGCGCGCGGTCCACAGAGCGCACTAGGACGAGCGTGGTCGTCCCGTTTCGTGCGTCGAGGCGCTGGCGGGCGAGAGCGGCGCGACCTCGCCGTCGTGGTCTACTAGCGTGCCGTCGCGAGCTTGTCGCGGAGATACGCGAGGTAGGGCTGAGGGTCGATCGGCCCGCCGACGACGCGCTCGACGGTCTCCGCCGGCGTGAGCTTGCGGCCGAGCGCGTAGATGTTCTCGCGCAGCCACGCATGCAGCGGGCCGAACTCGCCGCGCTCGATCTGCTCCTCGACGTCGGGTATCGCCGCGCGGGCCCTGTCCCAGATCTGGACGGAGAGCACGGTGCCGAGGAGATAGGTCGGGAAGTACCCGAAGCCGCCTCCCGACCAGTGCGCGTCTTGGAGCACGCCACGCGAGTCGTTCGGCACCGGGATGCCCATCAGCTCCTCGAATCGCGCGTTCCACGCGTCCGGGAGATCGGCGACGGAGAGCCGGCCCGAGATGAGCTCCTGCTCGAGCTCGAAGCGGAGGATCACGTGGAGCCCGTAGCTCGTCTCGTCCGCGTCGACGCGAACGAACGAGCGCCGCACGCGATTGACGGCGCGGTGGAAGCTCTCGAGCGACACGTCGCCGAGCGGGCCGGAGAACGTCTCCTGAAGGCGCGGGTAGAACCAGCGCCAGAACGGGAGCGAGCGACCGACGACGTTCTCCCAGAGCCGGCTCTGCGACTCGTGCAGCGTCGCCGAGACGCCCGCGCACAACGGCGTTCGCTCGAGGGTCGGGCTGACGCCCCACTCGTAGATGCCGTGCCCGGTCTCGTGCATCGCGGTGAAGAGCGAGAGAAGGTCGTCCTCTGCATAGCGGCTCGTCAGGCGGATGTCGCCGAGCCCGAAGGTGACCTCGAACGGGTGCACCGTCGTGTCGAGGCGGAACTCGTCCCAGGTCGCGCCGAAGGCCTCGACGAGCTCGCGCGAGAGCGTCTCCTGCGCAGCGATCGGGAAGGGCCCGCGCATGAACGCGTCATCCTCGTCGGTCGCGTGCTCGGCGACGAGTGCGCGGAGCTCGGGGCCGAGCACCGAGAAGACCTCGCGAATCTCGGACGTGCGCATCCCGGGCTCGTAGTCCTCGAGAAGCACGTCGTACGCGTCGTCATACGGCGCGAAGCACTCGATGTACTGCCGGCGCAGATCCACGATGCGCTCGAGCGCGGGCCGGAACGATGCGAAGTCCGACTCCTCGCGCGCCTTGACCCACACCTCGTACGACTCGGCGGCCGCTTTGGCGAACTCGACGGCGAGCTCGGAGGGCACGCGGCGTGCGCGGTTCCAGTCGCGCCGCGCTACCCGGATGAGGGAGGCGTCGTCGGAGTCGTGCTGAAGCGAGCTCGCATACGGCTCGAGCTTCTCGAACAGCTCGCCGAACCGCTCGTCGACGACGTGCGCGTGGACGATCTCGGCGAGCGTCCCGAGCTGCGCCGCCCGTGTCGGCGCCCCGCCGGGCGGCATGAACACCGTCATGTCCCAGAGGAGGACTGCCTCGGTGCGGCGGAGGTCCGTGAGCTTGCCGAGACGTTCTTTCAGCTCCGAGAGGGCCGCCTCCATCCGCCGGAGACTCTACCGCGAGAACTGACGCTCGCCGACCTGCAGGAACCCTGCTCCGTCCCAGGAGAAAGTGCGCACCGTGATCGTGGCGGCATCGGCGTCGTAGACGTTCAGGCCACGGGCCTCCTCCTTGCGTTCAGGTCGCGGACGCCCGAGGGCGGCCGAGGTCGCAAGGACGAGCGAGCGGCGTGGCCCTTCCTCGAGAACCTTGAACTCCCGTCGCTCCGCGATCCCCGCCTGGTGGACGTGACCCCCGATGACGAGCTCCGCACCGGCGGCGACGAGCGCACGCAGGACGTCGTCGCGACGACTGAGCGGGAGCTTGCGCGCGACGCGCCAGGGCGGCGCCGCGAGATGGTGGTGCAGCGCGACCACGCGCAACGCATCGGATGGGCCTTCCTGCAGGCGCTGCATGCCGAGCGCGAGTCGGTCGTTGTCGACCGCCCCTCCCTGCTGGCGCCACGCCCGGACGGAGTTGAGCCCGACGACGACGATGTGGTCGGAAACGTGGAGCGGCTCGGTCTCGCCGAACACGCGCTCCCATTCGTCGAACGTGCGTGTGAACCGCGCGGGGAGGGTATAGGGAATGTCGTGATTCCCTGGAACGACCACGAGCGGCAACTCGAGCCCGCGCAGGAGATTCGCGGCGATCTCGAGCTCGGCCCGTCGCCCGCGGTGCGAGAGATCGCCCGTCGCGACGAGCAGCTCGGGCTCGAGATCCGCGATGAGAGCACGCAACGCTTCGAGTGGCTCCCACGCGTCCGAGTGGCCCATGTGCAGGTCGGAGAGGTGGAGAAACCGCGCGGTCACCGCCGGGGCAGGCTATACACTCGAGCCGTGGCCGAAGAGTCGCCGGAGCTGTTCGACGACATCTATCTCGGGCTTCGGGCCGGTGGAGCGGCTCGGAAGCAGCGTCGTGGCGAGCGCCTCTCGAATGAGGACGAGGAGGCGATCAGCCGCTGGCGGCGCCTGTCGCTGTGGCGCAAGACGATCGCCGTCGGCGCATTCGCGCTCGGGACGTTCGGGCTCGGCTTCACGGTGGGCGGCCTCGTGTTCGGCCGCTGGCGCAAGGCCTGACAGCACGCCTCCGACGCAGCCGCGTTGGGTTCGGGCCGATCCGGGGTACTTGACCTGCGTGAGCATCGACGAACCGTTGCACGGCGCCAAACAGGCATCTCGCGAAGCCGCCGACAGCTCGTGGGTGGAAGGACTCGCACGCTTTGGCCTCGTCGCCAAGGGTCTCTCGTACGGGCTCGTGGGTGTCCTGGCTGCAGCGCTCGCACTCACGGGCGCGGGCGAAGCGGAGAGCCGCGAAGGTGCCTTCGAGCAGCTCGCGCAGGAGAGCGTCTACGGGAAGCCGCTGCTTATCGCGCTCGCGCTCGGCTTCATCGCCTATGCCCTGTGGCGTCTCGTGCAGGCGATCTTCGACCGCGACCGGGAAGGCTCGGATGCATCCGCTCTCGCGAAACGGGCCGGGTACGCCGGTCGCGCGGTCATCTATGTGGCCCTGGCGGTCGCAGCGCTCCAGCTGGTCGACGGGACGAAGGGCGGTGGAGGCGCCGGCGTCGAGGAGCGCTCGGCCACCGCCCGCGTGCTTGATTACCCTGCCGGCCGCTGGCTGGTCGCGCTCGTCGGGCTCGCGTTCATCGGAGCCGCATTCTTCAATGCGTACCGGGCGTTCACGCAGAAGTTCGAGGAGAACTGGAACGTCGGCGAGATGTCCCACGTCGAGCGGAAGTGGCTTCCTCGCGTGAGCTCTATCGGGCTGCTTTCTCGCTTCGTCGTCTTCGGCCTGATCGGGAGCTTCCTCGTGAAGGCGGGCTGGGAGCACGACCCGAGGGAGGCGATCGGACTCGACGGCGCGCTCCGCAAGGTGATCCAGGCGAGCTACGGCCCCGTGCTGCTCACGATCGTCGCGGGCGGTCTCCTCTGCTATGCGCTCTTCTGCCTCGCAGAGTCCCGCTACCGCCGCATCTAGATGCGAGGGACGCTCTTCGTGAACCCGCGCTCGGGCGCGGACAGCCCGTCTGTCGAGGAGCTCGTGGCGGCAGCGGGCGAACGCGGCGTCTCGGTCCACGTTCTTCGTGACGGCGAGGATCTCGTCGAGCTCGCGCGCGCGGCCGACACGGACGTTCTCGGCATGGCCGGAGGAGACGGCTCGATTGGTGCCGTCGCCCAGGTAGCGATCGAGCGAGATCTTCCGTTCGTTTGCATCCCGTGGGGGACGCGCAACCATTTCGCGATCGATGCCGGCCTCCCCGCCGACGATCCGCTTGGCGCGGTTGCGGCCTTCGGCGGGACCGAGCGGCGCGTCGACGTCGGACGGGTCGAGGATCGGATCTTCCTCAACAACGTGTCGCTCGGTGTGTACGCGAGGCTCGTCCACCGGTGCGAACGCCGTCGCCGCCGTGACGAGGCGTTCGCTCGGCTCCGCGCGCTGGCGTTGTCCCTGTGGCAGGACCGGCGCTGGACGCGACGGTTCCGGATCGACGGACGGCCGATTCACGCCAGCGTGGTGCTCGTCGCGAACAACGAGTACCTCGAAGAGCTGACCTCTCTCGGTGAGCGGGAGCGGCTCGACGGAGGCGTGCTCGCGCTCTACGCGGCGCGTGGCGTCCGTCGCCTGCGCTGGACCGAGCGCACCGCGGACCGGTTCCGGATCGACTCGGGGCGTCCGCTGCACGCGGCCGTGGACGGCGAGCCTGCCGTGCTCGCGTCGCCGCTCGAGCTACGCGTCGATCCCGGGGCGCTGCGTCTGCTCGTCCCGCCGGACGCCGAGCCGAAAGCGCCTGTGCGGAGCGAGCTCGAAGACCACGACGAGCGCACTCAGTAGGGCGACACCGCCGATCGTCCCGGCGAGGACGTCGAGCAGGTAATGCACGCCGAGCACGACCCGGCTCGCCGCGATCAGCAGGATCAGAGCGCCGAAGGCAGCGAGGACGAGCCGGCGGTCGCGCCGCGCTCGCAGCGACATGTAGAGGGCCATGGCGAGCGCGCCGTACGTCGCCGTGGCCGCGAGCGCATGACCGCTCGGGAACGCGTAGGTCGTGAGCTGCAGGTACGGCTCGTCAAGCTCAGGCCGTGCCCGACGAATCGCAGCCTTGAGTATCTGAGTCGCCGCGAGACCGCCGAAGGCGGCGGCGACCAGGAGCGCGGCCGCATGGCCACGTCCTCGGCGGGCGAGAAGGACCGCCGACACGAGTGCCACGACTCCGAGCACGATCGCGCTGCCCGCATACGTCACGACTTGCATCGCGTCGACGACGTTCTCCGGTGCGGTTCGATGAACCCAGATCACGAACCGAACGTCGAGGCGGTCGACGTCGTCCCAGAGCAGAAGGACCGCGACGAGGATCGCGAAGAGTGCGGTCGAGACGCCGAGGACGACGGCGGACCGCCGTGCGAGCGCGCTGTCCATCCCTGTGTCTTTCCCGCCCGGAACCAGTCTCACTCAGAGGCAGATCTCGCCCGCGAAGTCTTCGTGCCCGCGCCCTTCGCGGCAGCGGAGCTCGCGGAGCGCGCCGGTAAGCGCGTAGACGCCGTCGGCGGCCTCCTCGAATCCGAGCGTCCAGCGTTCGGTGCGCACGGAGTCGTCGGGGATGCCGTCGAGCGTGACGACGACGGTCTGGCCACCGCCTCCCTCCGGACCGGCCGTTGCGTCGATCGTCGTGCGCACGGCCTTGCGCTCGTCGAGCCGCAGGAACACGCCTGCAGCCATCGCGGGCGAGCGCTCCCATGCCTCGTCGACCTCCTGCTGGAAGCCCAAAAACCCGTCAGTCGAGACGGCGCCTCCCGCCGCGGCATCCGGTGGGCCGCCCCAGACGAGCTCGACGTCGACGTCCGAGCCACAGCCGACGAGCGCGAGGACGACGAGGAGACCACACGCGGCGATGCGCACGGCGCCGTTGTAGCGCATCGCCGCTCTACAGGCGTGCAAGAAGACGTGTCTCGCTGATGGAAACCCAGGCGTTCCGAGACCGGAGGCGGGCTTAGCCCGCCGGGAGGCCCGACATCGGTCGGAGAGTGCATGCGAAGAGGAAGGGGGGCTCGTGGGGGGAAACATCGTTTCCCCCCACGAACACATGTTCGCCTCGGTACAATGGCGCGCCTATGAGCCAGGCCGAGCAGCTGGTCGTCCACGGCGCCCGTGAGCACAACCTGAAGAACGTCACCGTCCGCATCCCGCGCAACGCGCTCGTGTGCGTCACCGGACTGTCCGGCTCAGGCAAGTCCTCGCTCGCGTTCGACACGATCTACGCGGAGGGCCAGCGGCGCTACGTCGAGTCGCTCTCCGCCTACGCGCGGCAGTTCCTGCAGATGATGGAGAAGCCCGACGTGGACTCGATCGACGGCCTGTCTCCGGCGATCTCGATCGACCAGAAGACGACCTCGCGCAACCCGCGCTCGACCGTCGGCACGGTCACCGAGATCTACGATTACTTGCGACTGCTGTACGCCCGCATCGGGCGGCCGCACTGCCCGATTTGCGGACGCCCGATCGCGGGGCAGTCGCTCGACCAGATCGTCGAGCAGGTGCTGCGGCTCGACGAGGGGACGAGGTTCACGATCAACGCGCCGGTCGCGCGCGACCGCAAGGGCGAGTTCAAGGACGTGCTCGAGGAGCTGCGCCGCGACGGCTTCACGCGCGTGAAGATCGACGGCGAGCAGCGGCTGCTCGAGGAAGAGATCGTCCTCGACAAGAAGTTCAAGCACACGATCGAGGTCGTCGTCGACCGGCTCGTGATGAAGGCGGATCTGAGGCAGCGGCTCACGCAGTCGGTCGAGACGGCGACGTCGCTCGCGGAATGCCTCGTCGTCGTGGACGTCGTGGACGGCGAGTCGATGACGTTCTCCGAGAACTTCGCGTGCCCCGAGCACGGCGTCTCGCTCCCCGAGCTCGAGCCGCGAATCTTCTCCTTCAACTCGCCGCACGGAGCGTGCCCGCGCTGTACGGGACTCGGCGCGCAGCTCGAGATCGACCCCGACCTGCTCGTGCCGGACGCCTCGCTCTCCATCGAGGAGGGGGCGCTCGTCCCCTGGACGATCGGGAGCCAGAGCTTCTACGACTCCGTGATCGAGGCCATCGCCGAGCGCTACGAGATCCCGGTCGACGTGCCGTGGCGCGAGCTGACCACCGAGCAGCAGAACCGGTTCCTCGAGGGAACGGGTGGCGAGCGCATCTTCGTGACCTACCGCAACCGGATGGGCCGGAAGCGCCAGTACACGATGGCCTTCGAGGGGCTCGCGAACAACCTCCAGCGTCGCTACCGCGAGACCGACTCGTCGCAGCAGCGCGACCGGATCGAGGAGTACATGAGCTTCCGGCCGTGCCCGGAGTGCGGCGGGGCGCGCCTCAAGCCGGAGGTGCTCGCGGTGACCATCGGTGAGCTGTCGATCCACGGGTTCACGAGGATGTCGGTCGCGCGGGCGCTCCGGTTCGTCGACGAGCTCGCGCTGACGAACACCGAGGAGCTGATCGGTCGGCGCATCCTCAAGGAGGTGCGCGAACGGCTGATGTTCCTGGAGAACGTCGGCGTCGGCTACCTCCAGCTCGATCGCGCGGCGAAGACACTCTCGGGCGGCGAGGCGCAGCGGCTGCGGCTGGCGACGCAGATCGGATCGCAGCTCGTCGGAGTCCTCTACATCCTCGATGAGCCGTCGATCGGGCTCCACCAGCGCGACAACGGCCGGCTCATCCACACGCTCGAAAAGCTCCGCGACGTGGGCAACACCGTGCTCGTCGTCGAGCACGACGAGCAGATGATGCGCGCGTCCGACTGGGTGATCGACCTCGGGCCCGGCGCAGGTGAGCACGGGGGAGAGATCGTCGCCGAGGGCGTCGCCGAGACGATCGCGGAGACGCCGGGCTCGGTCACCGGGGCGTTTCTCAGCGGCCAGCGGCACATTCTCGTTCCGCCGCGTCGCGACGACGACGAGCGTGGCTGGTTCTCCGTGCGCGGAGCGGCGATGCACAACCTGAAGGGCATCGACGTCGACTTCCCGGTGGGTCGCTTCATCGCCGTCACGGGCGTGTCCGGCTCGGGCAAGTCCACGCTCGTGAACGAGATCCTCTACAAGGCGCTTGCGAACCGACTCAACAAGATGCGGACGAAGCCGGGTGACCACGCCTCGGTCGACGGGATCGACTGCTTCGACAAGGTCATCGACATCGACCAGAGCCCGATCGGGCGCACGCCGCGCTCGAACCCGGCGACGTACACGGACCTCTTCACGCACGTGCGCGAGCTCTACTCGCTGACGCCGGAGTCGAAGATCCGCGGCTACAAGCCGGGCCGCTTCTCGTTCAACGTACGCGGTGGTCGGTGCGAGGCGTGCAAGGGCGACGGGACGATCAAGATCGAGATGCACTTCCTGCCGGACGTCTACGTCCCGTGCGAGACGTGCCACGGCAAGCGGTACAACCGCGAGACGCTCGAGGTGCGCTTCAAGGGCAAGTCGATCGCGGACGTGCTCGAGATGTCAGTCGAGGAGGCGCTCGACTTCTTCGCGAAGATCCCGAAGATCCGCCGGCGCCTGCAGACGCTCCACGACGTCGGGCTCGATTACATCAAGCTCGGCCAGCCGGCGACGACGCTCTCCGGCGGCGAGGCGCAGCGAGTGAAGCTCGCCTCGGAACTCTCGAAGGTGGCGACCGGAAAGACGCTGTACATCCTCGACGAGCCGACGACGGGGCTCCACTTCGCCGACATCGAGAAGCTCCTCGAGGTGCTGCAGCGCCTCGTCGACAACGGGAACACGGTGCTCGTGATCGAGCACAACCTCGACGTGATCAAGCAGGCCGACTGGATCGTCGACCTCGGACCCGAGGGTGGCGACGAGGGTGGCGAGGTGATCGCGACCGGGACTCCCGAGGATGTCGCCGAGGTCGAGGAGTCGGCGACCGGGCAATACCTCCGCGGCGTGCTCGCCGAGCGCACGGCCGCGGCCGCGTAGCGTTTCAGGCAGGTGCTTCGACGCGCGTTGGCGCGGTGGCCTCGAGCCGCTCGAGCCATGGCCGGGCTTCGAGCTGCTCGAAGATCTCGCGCGCCTCCTCGAGAAGCGACGCGTCGCTCGTCAGCTCACCGTGCTCCAGCTGCGTGACCGCGAGCCAGAAGGCGATTCCGAGCTCGCGGAAGCGATTGGCGGCGGCTTCGAAGCTCTCGACGGCGGCTTCGTCCGGCGTGGCGAGTTTTGCGCGAAAGCGGAGCGCCTGAGCCCACAGGTACGGCGAGCGGAGACCGGGTGGAACGGCCTCGATCGATGCCACGAGCTCCTCGGCCTTCGCGCGTTCACCCAGCGCGAGTGCAACCTCGATCGCCTCGACGATCGCCAGTTTGATCGACTGGTTCGTCTCGCTGGCGGTCCGTGCGACGTCCGTTGCTCTCAATCCAAGATCGAGCGCGTCTTCGAGTCGACCCTCGGCCCGTGCCACAGCGGCTGCTGCGGACTCGTACCCGGTCTTGTCCTGGAGATCGGGCGACTCTCCATGAGCCGCGTAGACGGCAAGCAGACTGCGGGCGCCCGAGACGTCCCCGCGGCAGATGCGGATCTCGGGAATCGAGCTCAGGAAGCTTGTTGTCAGCGCATCGAGCAGCCGATCCTCCGGCACCTCGGCGAACGCCGCAAGGGCCTCGTCCCAGCGCCGAGCATGAAGAGTGGATACGTCGTCTCCGCGATGTCGCTCCACTCGTGAGCGCGCGCTCCGCGTCGTCGCATGACCACGAGCCCGTCGCCGAGGTACGAGAGGGCCTCCTCGTAACGATCCTGCCCGAAGCAGAGGTCCGCGAGATTGAACAGGGCGTTCCCCTCGAGCTCGGGGAGATCGTGCGAGCGCGCGAGCGCGAGCTGGTGCTTCCGTAGAGCAAGTGCCTCCTCGGGTCGCCTGCCTGAAATTGCGAGCGACTTCGCGCTGAGGGCACGGGCAAGCGCCTCGACCGAGCCGACCGAGTCGGCGAGCCCGATGGCGAACTCGGACTTCTCGAGGGCCTTCTGTGCCTCTCCGACGAAGACGTAACCACTTCCGAGCCGAGCTGCCAGCTCGGCGAGTCGGCTTCTGGAAGCGCTGTGTATGCGTCGATGTAATGCGACGCGAGGACTTCTGCGATCTCGTCCTCGTTTGCGTACGCACTCGATATGTACGCCGCGGCCGCAAGGTGGCGGGCGCGGCGTTCCTTCCTCGTGAGCGTCTCATACGACACGTGGCGGACGAGGTCCTGGAGGAAGCCGTATTGGCCGTGCTCCGGAGACGTGGGATCAGCCTGGACGCCGACTGAGCGTTGCCTCGAGCTTCGAACGCGCGGTCACATCGTCGTCGTCCTCGGAGATCCGCGCGCGCATGCGCACCATGTCGGCAAGCGCCCAATACGTCACGCCCTCGCCGTACGCGAGACAGCGGCCGCGGTGCCAGTAGACGTTGTCGACGAGCCCGTCGAAGTACTTGTAGAACTCCCACGCCAGGCGCGACTTGCCGATTCCGGCGATGCCCATCGCCGATACGAGATGGGCCGTGTTCTCCTCGGCGGAGGCGTGGAAGAGCTCCTTGACGAGTCGCAGCTCACGGTCGCGCCCCGTGAACGGCGGCTCGAGGCCGGTCGACTTGAGTGCGCCCTGGCGGCCCGAGACGACTCGGAGCGCGCGGAATAGCTGCGCATGTTCTTCCTTCCCTTTCAGCTCGTGTGCTCCGGCGCTCTCATAGACGATCGCCGGCTCGCTCGCGCGTCGTGTGGCGTCCCCGACGAGAACGGAGCCGGGAGTCGCTGCCGATTGGATGCGGGCGGCGGTGTTGACAAGGTCGCCTGCGACCATGCCCTGGCCCTCGGCGCCGATCGTGACCGCAGCCTCGCCGGTGAGAACACCCGCCCGCGCTTGCAGCTCCGATGCGCCGACCTCGTCTCCGAGGGCAGAAACTGCAGCCACGAGGTCGAGCGCCGCGCGTACGGCGCGCTCCGCGTCGTCCTCGGTCGCGGTCGGCGTCCCCCAGACGGCCATCACCGCGTCGCCTATGAACTTCTCGACCGTCCCGCCGTAGAGCTCGATCAGGCGCCTAGAGGTGTCGAAGTAGCGTGAGAGGAGCTCTCGTACCTCCTCGGGATCGCGGCTCTCCGAAAGCGTCGTGAAGCCGACGAGGTCGGCGAACAGGACGGAGACGAGGCGGCGCTCGGCGGCAGGCGCAGAAGCCGTGGGCGCAGCGGGCGCCGTCGAAGCAGTGAGCGCCGACCCGCACTCACCGCAGAACTTCTGGCCGGGCACGTTCGGGGCGCCGCACGTTGCGCAGACTGTCTGCAGGGGCGACCCGCACTCACCGCAGAACTTCTGGCCCTCGGCGTTGACGTGGCCGCAGGACGCGCAGGTCACGCCCGTGCCTCGGCGCGCCTCGGTGTGGCGGCTTCGAGGCGCTCGAGCCAAAGCGTGGCCCGCAGGCGCTCGAACGTCTCGCGCGCTTCGGTGACGAACGGCACGGCTTCTCCGTCGCGGCCCTGCGTGACGAGCCATTCCGCCCGCTCGAGCTGCGTGCATGCGAGGTGGAACGGGGTGCCGTATTCACGAAACGCAGCGGCGGCCATCTTGAAGCTGTCCTCGGCCCGCTGAGCGTCACCCTCGGCGGCCGCGATGAGAGCACTGAACCGGGCCACCTGGGCGCGGGTCAGCGGCCCCGTGTCCCCCGCTGGCAGCGCTTCGACGAGTGCCACCGCTTCCGCGGCACGATCGGTGCGGCCGCCGGCGAGGGCAGCCTCGGCGATGACGAGGTCCACCCAAATAAACTCGGTATCCGCTTCGAGATCCGGCTTCGCGTTCTCGATGAGGGCGAGCGCCTCGTCGTGGCGCCTCTCGGCCATGAGGGCGTTGAACTTCGTGGCGGCGTACACGGAGCGATCCTGAACGGAGGCTGAGTCCGCGAGTGCCGAAACCTTCTCGAGCGCCGCTCGCGCTGCTGCGATGTCTCCGCGATGTCGCGCAACTTCGGACGAGTTCACGTGGAGGCCGAGAGCCTGCGTCTCGAGGCCAGGCGGGAGCTCTTCCGCGATCCTCGCCACCTCGTCCCACTTGCCCGTCTGGACGAAGTACTCGGTCAGGTTGCCGAGGCTGAACCACTCACCCCCCCGGTCGCCGATCCGGCGTGCGAGCTCCACGGCGCGGAGCGTGAGATCCTCGGCCTCAGCCATGTTCCCGAGTCGGATCTCGGCGACGCTCAGATTCGTGTAGCCGCGCATGGTTGCGCCCGGGATGTCGTGCTCCAGCGCGATCTCGAGCGCGTGGCGAATGAGAGCGCGCGCCGTCTCCCAGCGGCCCTGTTGCGTCGCCAAAAGGCCCTTCGTGTTGAGAGCGTGCGACAGAACTTCCGATAGCCGCAGGCGTTCCGCCAGGGCGAGCGCACGCTCGTTCCGCTCCTCGCAAAGGTCGAGATTGCCGGCAAAGTAGTGATACCGGGCGAGTTGTGAGAGGAAGTACGCGAAGTCCTCGTCCGGGTCGTCGCTCTCGAGGACGGAGTACGCCAGCTCCATGCGCTCGATCGCGTCCGCGAGCCTCCCGCTCGAGAACTCACCGAGGGCAAGGTCGGCGGACACGCGCGCAGCCGCGTGCGAGTCGCCTGCCTCCTCGAAGAGGGCGATCGCCTTCAGGAGTTGATCGGTAGCGACGGCGGTGTCGCCAGATGCCCGGTGCGCGTTGCCCGCTCTGGTGAGGAGGCCTGCTTCCTCGAGCGGATCGTCAGCGAGCTCGGCAGCGCGGGCGAACGAAGTCGCGGCCTCAGCGCTCGCCCCAAGGGAGGCCGCGCGCTCACCTGCGCGTGAGAGCGTCTCGCGCACCTTTGTGCGCAGCGCGTGGGCGTCCTCGGCGTCGGGCTCGAGGTCGAGAGCGGTGAGGTAGTGCGACGCGACGACCTCGACGACCTCCTGCTCACGGCCACCCCACGAGGTCTCGAAGAACTCGCCCGCGGCGAGGTGGCGCGCCTTCCGGTCACGGCGGGCGAGCGTCTCGTAGGCGACCCGGCGGACGAGATCCTGGAGGAAGCCGTACTGGCCCCGCTCGGCCGAGCGCGGATCCAGCTCCAGGAAGAACACCTCCTTGCGAACGAGACTGCTGAGAACGGGCTCGAGGTCTCCCTGCGTCCAGCTCGAAAGCGATGTCAGGGCTTCGAGCACGAACGTCTTGCCGAGGACGGAGGCGTCCTGCACGATCCGGCGCTCGTCGGGGGTGAGCGCGTCGAGGCGGGCGGCGACGAGAGCATGCAGAGTCTCCGGCACTGCGAGCAATTGGATGTCGCCGGCGAGCTTGTAGTTGCCGTTCAAGCGCTCGAGCTGCCCGCGGTTGAGCAGCATCCGCACGGTCTCCACCGCGTAGAGCGGGATGCCTTCGGCGCGGGTGAGGATCGAGTCGCGGAGCTCTTCGGGCAGCCCTGGGACGAGCCCTTCGAGCAGCGTGCCCATCGCCTCGGGTGACAGCGGCTCGAGCGGGAGGCCGGTGAAGCCGCCGCGTGTCGCCGACCCGAAGCCGGGTCGTCGCTCGCCGAGCTCAGGGCGTGCTAGGCCGACTACGAATATCGGCTTCGACCGCGCCCACTCGACCAGGTACTCGATAAAGTCGAGCAGTCCGGCCTCGGCCCAGTGCAGGTCTTCGAAGACGAGCACGGTCGGAGCCTCGTCCGCGAGTAACTCGAAGAAGAGTCGCCAAGCAGCGAAGAGATCCTCCCGTTCGAACGTCGCGTTGGCAAGCCCGAGCAGGTGTGCGAGTCGCGGCTCGATCCACTCGCGATCGCCCTGATCCGGGACGTGCGCTGCCACCGCCGCCGAGAGCTTCCCGGCCGCGGTCTGCGCATCCTCGTTCTCGAGGATCCCGGCGCGTCCGCGCACCATCTCGGCCAGCGCCCAGTACGCGACGCCCTCGCCGTACGACGGGCAGCGTCCCTTGTGCCACAAGACGGTGAGCGTGAGACCGTCGACGTACTTCTCGAACTCCCACGAGAGCCGCGACTTGCCGATCCCGCCGATCCCGTTGACGAGGACGAGGTGCGCCCGGTTCTCCTCCGTGCTTGCCTGGAAGAGATCCTTGACGACCCGCAGTTCGCGCTCACGCCCGACGAACGGCGCCTCGAGGCCGGCCGATCGTCCCTCGCCTCCCCGGTTGGCCACGACGCGGAGCGCCCGATAGAGCCGCATCGGCTCTGCTTTCCCCTTGAGCTCGTGCTCGCCCGTGCCCTCGTAGGCGATCGCCGCCTCGCTGGCGCCGCGCGTGGTCTCGCCGACGAGGACGGTGCCCGGCTCTGCTGCCGACTGGACGCGCGAGGCGGTGTTGACGAGGTCGCCGGCGACCATGCCCTGGCTCTCGGCGCCCAACGTCACGGCCGCTTCGCCCGTCAGGACTCCGGCACGAGCCTTGATGTCCGGGTGGAGCTCGGGCACACTCGCGACGAGGTCGAGGGCTGCGCGAACTGCGCGCTCCGCGTCGTCCTCGGTCGCGGTCGGAGTTCCCCAGACGGCCATGACCGCGTCGCCGATGAACTTCTCCACCGTTCCGCCGTAGCGCTCGATGATCGACCGCGCAGTGTCGAAGTACCGAGAGAGAAGCTCTCGTGTGTCTTCGGCATCTCGCCCCTCGGACGCCGTCGTGAACCCCACGAGATCAACGAAGAGCACGGAGACCAAGCGGCGTTCGGCTGCCGGAGCCGCGTGGACTGGGGTTGGCGCAAGGGACGGTGCGGGAGCCGAGAGCGCGGAGCCGCACTCGCCGCAGAACTTGACTCCCGCAGCATTCGGCGTGCCGCATGAAGGGCAGGCGCTCGACAGCGGGATACCGCATTCGCCGCAGAACTTCCGTCCGGTTTCGTTGGCGGATCCGCAGGCAGCGCACGAAACGGTGTCGGACACGGGCCAACTCTAGTGTCATGCCGCTGGTCGCTCAATCCGGCGCGGCTACGCTGCGCACGTGGCGACCCACACCGTCGAGGCCGCCGAGCTGTCCCCGTCGCGCGCCTGGTGGCTGCGCGTCCCGGCTGTCCTCCTCAGCCCGCGCTCGGTGTTCTTCGCGCTCCGCGAGGACGACGAGGACGACGTCGCTGCCCGCTCGGAGCCGCTGCTCGCGATCATCTTGCTCGCCGGGATGGCCGCGGTCCTCGCGACGCCGACCGCGGCGGACATCCTCGACAACCCGGAGTACGACGCGATCCTGCTCGCGATCTGGACGTTCATCGCGGGCGGGATCTACGGATCGGTCGGGTACTTCGTGATCGGCTTCGCCGTGTACTTCGGCGTGCGGCTGCTCGGAAGCCTCGGAGACTTCCGCCGCGCGCGGCAGACGGTCGGCTTTGCGCTCCTGCCGCTCGCAGCCTCGATACTCCTGACGCTGCCGCTCCGTCTCGCGCTCTACGGAGGAGACACGTTCCGCGGTGGTGGCGCGGACGAGGGCGCCGGAGAGGCCGTCGTGCTCGCGCTTCAGCTCGGCGCTGCGGCCTGGTCGCTTGCACTGCTCGTCATCGGCATACGCGTGGTGCACGGTTGGAGCTGGCTTCGCAGCCTCGCCTCGCTCGTCGCGGCCGTCGCGCTCCTAGCGGCGATCCTCGGCGTGTTCTGGTTGATCTGAGGCGGCCGCCTCGAACAGCGCGAGCTCGTCCGCAGGCATCGAGTACGTGTGCTGCTCTTCCGGGAAGCGGCGCTCACGGACGTCGGCGGCGTACTCCGCGAGTGCATCGCGAATCGTGTCGCCGATCTCCGCGTAGCGCTTCACGAAGCGCGCGGTGCGGCCCTCGTAGAGACCGAGCAGGTCGTGCCAGACGAGGACCTGACCGTCGCAGTCGACTCCGGCGCCGATGCCGATCGTCGGGATCGTGAGCTCCCGCGTGATGCGGGCGGCGACGGGCGCCGGAACCGCCTCGAGAACGAGCGCGAAGCAGCCCGCGGCTTCGAGTGCGCGCGCGTCGTGAAGCAGCGCGATCGCCTTTTCCGCCGAACGTCCCTGCGCCCTGTACCCGCCGAGCATCGTCGCCGACTGCGGCGTGAGCCCCAGGTGCCCCATCACCGGAATTCCCTCGCCGACAATTGCCTGGACGCGCGAGAGCATCACGCCAGCCCCTTCGAGCTTTACCGCGTCCGCGCCGGCCTCTTTCACGAAGCGGATCGCGTTGCGGAGGGCATCCTCGTCGGAGACCTGGAACGAGCCGAACGGCATGTCCGCGATCACGAGCGGACGGCTCGCGCCGCGCGTGACGGCGCGGGTGAGCACGAGCATCTCCTCCATCG